>Ga0172378_10001729_pt1 | contig 20238 bp, 16 predicted proteins | sample GrowelOW332metaG_FD_119755 | JGI IMG/M metagenome (GOLD analysis project Ga0172378, IMG submission 119755) | Groundwater microbial communities from an aquifer near a municipal landfill in Southern Ontario, Canada - Pumphouse #3_1 metaG | ecosystem: Environmental > Aquatic > Deep subsurface >... | reverse complement strand
CTTACTACCTCAAAGTTAGTAACGTTGTAAAGGTCAATAGCAAAAGGATAATCGCCCCCCTTGTTAATATAGTAAGCATCATCTTTTGTGCCTAGTAATCGGCTGTTGGCCCATGGGGAGACAGTTGATTTAGGTAGGTGAACTTCTGTTCTGTTCTTTTCTCCAGCCACATAATTGGGAACAATAAATGGGTTGATGTTTAGGGTATACGAGGATTTTATTGGTCTGCTTCCCTCTGCAAAGGTTCTTGTAAGCTTAAAGATCTCCCCACTTGCAGCTGCTTCTATAGCACTAGGAGTGAAAATAAACTGATTATTTTCCTCTCGTACGTTATAATTAGATGCATCGGCATCGATATTTCCTACCGTTCCGTTGATTAAACAGCCAAAGGCATCTGTTGCTTTTGCGCCATCGTGTACCACCTTGTAAACACTCTCAATTTTCTCTATCTCATCTAAATCGTTGTGCGTGATTATTGTTTCATATTCAACTACAACATCGTTTAGGTCGTAGTCTCCACCGCTAGGCCAGATATCCTCGAAAGCAAGGGTACCTCTTGAGTTTTCCTCGGCTACTTTTGTTTTTGCATCTGGAACAACAGGTACCTCCACACTGATAGCTTCAATAGGAGAAGCATTTACATAGAATAAGATATCTTCATAGCTATTATCGCTTCGGCTATTGTTGTCTGGGAAAGTGAAATCCTCAAAACCTACAATAATTCTTTGCGATTTTCTATCGTATATACTAATACAGCCAGCTCTTCCCGCTGTGTTCGCGCTTTGGTTAGAATAGATAGCATGTCCACTCGTATAGTAGGTGTTAATCCGATCATTAATCTCGGTTGCATTAGCACTAGAAGAGAGACTATTTCTATCCAAGAAACCATTGATATCCGCTACAAGCATCCATCCAATAGAATAGCCTGGAGGAAACACGTCTGTACCCTCTTGGTCGTAGTTCTCTCCAAAGAATTGAAGACGAGCAGAAATGATATTACTAGGACTACCTTTTGTTGTTCTAGGGAATACCATATATTTTGGAAGAGCTTTTAATTGACTAGCAGAAAGAGTCTCACTGGTTTTATAATAGGTAGTAACCCATTGCATTGTGCATACCTCCATTTGCATCGAGTAACACTAAATCGAGTTCTGCACCCACTACATCTTTACCGTCCGCTGTTTTTTCCAAAACAGATGGATTGATATTACTTTCCGTTGCTATGTAGCTGGTGTTGTTTTGTTTTTTTCCATAGTTACCTCGTAGCGCCGATTGAACTCTGTTCACCAATTCGCCCAATGTGCTTGAAATTGTTAACTGCTCGCTATTACTAACGAGTGAGTACAATGCTGGAACATTCGTGTTTAGGGTCTCCCAATTGTAATCACCACCACTTGATTTGAACGTATCATAAAGTGCATATAGTTTAGACGATTCATTAATGACCGATTTATGAGAACCAATGTTGATACTCTCTTCCGCTCTTGTTTTTGCCCTTGCCAGTTGTGGTGCACTAGCATCATTCGTATATACGACAGACCCATTTAGAACCTCTAGCTCTATAGAGCTAGGAATACCAATAGCATCGGAGCATAAAAACACTTTCTTTGTACCAATAGGTAGGGTGATTAGTCCATCGTATTTACAATGCTTGTCTGTGAACCCCGTAAAGATAGATAGGCTATTCTCTTTTAGTAGTCCAGTACTCTCATCGTATGGGTTTTCCAAATAGATAGCAAAAGGGGCTGTATACCCCTCATATCCGTAATCGATCTTTAAGGTGGTTCCTAATCGTGTAGAGAAATCAAAATAATCGCTTGCAGGTTTTTTAAGTTCTCCATTGGTTACAATGGAATCGTGTTTACAGGCAGAAAAGCTCAACACGAGAAGTAGTAGGAGTGTCCAGTTTTTTAAGAAGAGGGGAGATACGCCCCATCTATTATTGTGGTCGTTTTTCATAATCTAGTTTTTTAGTCTGTTTATATATAATCTTAATAACAAAAATACAATAATTTTCTTTAATAAAAGAATTTACTGCTTCTGTTTTTAAACAACAACAACAATTATTTTCAACTATAATAGATTGTTTTGTTGTAATTTAAAAAGTTTTTTATACATTTGCAGTACAAACAACTTTGTAATGGTTACAATGTTGGAATTGTAGAGGATAATTAAAATACTAGAGCCATGAAAGTCAAAGATACATTAACCTATTTAAAGGCGCACGATATTAAACCATCGGCACAACGTTTGGCTATCATGAATTATTTATTGACACATTCTAATCATCCTACCGTAGAGGTTATCTACCAAGCTCTATCTACAAAAATGCCAACTTTATCACGAACCACCGTTTATAACACGTTAAAGTTGTTTGTAGGTCATGGTGCATCTCTATCCTTAACGATAGATGACCAGCAACAAAGCTTTGATGGAGATACCTCTCTACATGCTCATTTCTTATGTACTAGATGTGGTAAGATTTACGATTTACCTATGGACGACTCTTTTAAGAATCAGTTGGGTAAAACAGTAGAGGGGCATATTGTAACCGAGCTACACCAATATTATAAAGGTGTTTGTGCAACATGTATAAAAAACGAAATAAAAAGTTTGAAATAACTTATTAATTAATAGAATAAAATTGATGAAAAAATTTATTTGTACAGTATGTGGTTATGTTCACGAGGGTGACACACCACCAGAGAGATGTCCACAGTGTAATGTTCCTGCTTCTAAGTTTAAAGAATTAGTTGCTACAGATTCCCTTAAATTTGTTGCAGAACATACCGTAGGTGTGGCTAAAGGATGCGACGAAGAGATGATTAAGGATTTAAATGCACACTTCACTGGCGAATGCTCAGAAGTAGGTATGTATTTAGCTATGAGTCGCCAAGCAGACCGAGAGGGTTATCCTGAAATAGCGGAAGCCTTTAAACGTTATGCTTTTGAAGAAGCAGAGCATGCCTCTAAGTTTGCCGAGTTACTTGGCGATGTTGTTTGGGATACTAAAACAAATTTAGAGAAACGCATGCAAGCAGAATCGGGTGCTTGTGCCGATAAATTCCGTATTGCTAAGCGTGCTAAAGAACTTAATCTAGATGCTATTCACGATACCGTTCACGAAATGGCTAGAGACGAAGCGCGTCATGGAAAAGGTTTTGAAGGTTTGTTTAATCGTTATTTTAAGAAATAATTAAGGTTCGATTTTGGTTTTAAAAGCTGTTTCAATTATTGAAACAGCTTTTTTTTGTTCTTTATAAAGGGATAGGATAGTTCTATTCCACCGTTACTGATTTCGCCAGATTTCTAGGTTGGTCCACATTCAATCCTTTGCAAACAGCCACATGATAGGCCAGCATTTGTAATGGAATAGTCGTGATAAGCGGGTCTAAACATTCAATGGTTTGGGGTAGTTCAATACAGAAATCGGCAATAGTTGCAATAGTGGTGTCTCCTTTAGTGACAATGGCTATAACCTTTCCTTTACGCGCTTTGATCTCTTGTATGTTACTAACCACCTTATCGTACATTCCATTTTGCGTTGCAATAACCACAACCGGCATTTCTGTATCAATCAAGGCAATAGGGCCATGCTTCATTTCAGCAGCAGGATATCCTTCAGCGTGAATATAAGATATCTCTTTTAGTTTCAGCGCCCCCTCCAATGCCACGGGATATGCATAGCCACGTCCTAGATAGATAAAGTTGTGCGCATAGGTAAAAATCTTTGCTAATTCAGCAATTTGATTATTGAGTTGTAAGAGTTCCGTCATTTTCTCTGGAATTTCATTTAAGGCCTTAACCACCGCAATAAATTCCGTTTCGTTGATGGTTTCCTTTGCTCTAGCCAATGTTAGTGCCATCATGGTAAGAACCGTTACTTGCCCTGTAAAAGCTTTAGTAGAGGCAACACCAATTTCTGGCCCTACATGTATATAAGACCCAGTGTCTGTTGCTCTAGAGATAGAGGAGCCCACTGCATTACAGATGCCATAAACAAAGGCTCCCTTTTCCCTCGCTAGCTGTACTGCTGCAAGTGTATCAGCTGTCTCTCCCGATTGCGATATAGCAATAATCACATCTTCTTTATCAATGACAGGATTGGCGTACCTAAATTCGGATGCATAGGCCACTTCTGTTGGTATTCTGCAATAGCTTTCCAATAGATGTTTACCTATTAACCCTGCGTGCCACGAAGTACCACAAGCAATAATGATAAATCGTTTTGCTTTTAGTAGTTTCTCTTTATAGTCAATAATGGCAGAAAGGACCACATTTGTTCCCTCTATATTGACCCGCCCTCGCATACAATCGCGAACACACTGCGGTTGTTCAAAGATCTCTTTGAGCATAAAATGTGGGTACCCCTCCTTTTCTAATTGTCCTAGTTTAAGTGCAACTTTGGTGATCTCTAATTTGCATTCAACGTTATGGAGGTTAACCACCTTGAGTTGCTCTCCTCTTCTGATAAGTGCAATCTCTTCATCCTCTAGATAAACCACTTGGTCTGTATATTCTACAATAGGCGTGGCATCCGATGCCAAGAAATACTCCTCTTTGCCAATACCAATAACCAAAGGACTGCTTTTTCTAGCTGCCACTATTTCATTGGGACTGTTTTTCTGTAACACCGCAATTGCATATGCACCAATCACCTCTCCTAAAGCAAGTTGTACCGCTGAGAGAAGGTCCAAATGGTTTGTGGACTGAATATATTCAATTAGTTGAATAAGTACCTCGGTGTCTGTCTCACTCTTAAAGGTATATCCTTTTGCTTGCAACTTATTTTTAAGTGCTGCATAATTTTCTATAATTCCATTGTGCACCAATGCTAGCGATTCTGTAGAGGAGTAGTGTGGATGTGCATTCGCCTGACAAGGTTCTCCATGTGTGGCCCATCTAGTATGTGCAATACCAATTGTTCCAGATACATCCTTGCCTGCTACATTCATTTCCAGGTCGGCTACCTTTCCTTTTTCTTTGTATACATTTAGTTGATTTGTTTTACTGATAGTAGCCACGCCAGCACTGTCGTACCCTCTATATTCTAGTCGCTTCAGTCCTTTAATGAGAACCGGATATGCCTCCCGGTTCCCAATATACCCAATAATTCCACACATAAATTCAATAAGTTTAGTAAGTAATTGTTTAGTTTTGTTTCACACAAAATTACTCCAAAAATCATTAACTGCAAGTGAATGGAAGTATTATATCAAAAAAATGTAACATAAAGTTACAAATATAGAATGTATGCAAGCTTATTGTTAGATGCTTTACCTATCCACAATGGAAAAATTTAGTGAGAAGAGCTTGCATCTCCGCTGTGTGTTCCTTCGTGTTTTCCCGGAGTGTAGCATCGTTATAGGAGCGAAGTTTTAGTAGAATGCCATCTATCATCGACTTGCTAAAGACATTCTTTTCTTCAAAGATGCCACGTTGTTGTTCTAAACAGTCGGCTGATGCCGCACAGCTATTGGGCAACTGTTTTAGGTGTTGCAATTTATCTTGGTTTTCTTCTTGGTGTATATTCACATTTACGTAGCACTTTTCGGCAATAGCTAAAGCATCTTTGTGCATTATGCCATAGCGACAAGCCACAGCCAATCCTGCCATTAATTGGTAGATATCGGCCGATCCATCTGGCGAACGCATCTCCACGGTTTGTTTCTGTGTGGTATCAAAAGAACTATTTTCCTCTAAAGGATTGGCTAGTTGGCACATATCTGTTTTTGAGGACCATCCTAGAGGTACACGTACTAAGACCGAACGATTTCTATCCCCCCAGCAGATATTAGTAGGTGCCTCTTGATGCGGTACTAAGCGGAAATAAGAGGTCGGGTTAGTGTTGCCAAAAGCTGTAATAGAGGGAGCGAGTAACATCATCCCAGCAATTGCTTTGCGTGCCGTTTCCGATAACACCCCGTTGTGTAGCATCTGATTTTTACCCGCCTTGCACATCTGCATATGAATATGTAGTCCAGACCCCGCTTTGCCACTTATTATTTTAGGAGCAAAAGTGATGTCATACCCATATTTGTAGGCTAAGTTACGAATGACCCATTTTGCAAGCAGAAGCTCATCTGCAGCTTGTTCTGCCGCAATGGGCAAAAATTCTATTTCGTTTTGCTCGTAGCTCTTTCCCTCCAAAGTAAAATTACCCACTTCCGAATGCCCATATTTAATCTGCCCACCTGTTTGTGCTATGGCATACATACACTCTTTGCGAAAGGCATTAAATTTAGCATAAGGAGCCGACTCATGATACCCCTTTTGGTCGGTAGCCGGAAAGAGAGGATCGGTTGGAGCAATAACATAATATTCTAGTTCACCCATGGCATAAAAGTCCATGCCTGTTTCCTCTTTAAAGGCAGTACAAGCTTTGTGCAAGGTGTTTTCTGGCGAACTCTCTAGTGGCTGTCCATCTTTATTAAAGAAAGAGCATAACAGGGTTAGTGTAGGTATCTCTGCTAGAGGGTCTACAAAAGCCGTTCGAAAGCGAGGTATAACATATAGATCGCTACTCCCCGCTTCAACAAAGGGGAATAAGCTGGAGCCATCTACCCGTTCGCCACAGGTTAGTATGGTCTTTAAATACGCCTCACTATTAATTACGAAATTCAAGGTCTTTAGTCGTCCATCGCCCGCTGGATACATAAAATTGACCATACGGATATTCGTAGAATAAATAAAATCTACCAAGTCTGCTTGCGTAAATTCAGCGGCTGGTTTTTGAAGAAAATCCACCAATTGGTTGGGGCACATTGCTAGTGTTTGGTTCATAGTAGTATACTTGTGTGTGTTTACTTGTAGGTTAATACAAAAATCGAATAAATATAGCAAAAAGTTAGTGTCTGTTGCTTTTTTATCTCTATTTTTTGTTCTGCATGCTTTTTTTTAGGGGATATTTCCTTCTTTTCCTATCATTACTCTTTTGCTTTAAAAAAATGGAATCTATTTTAGGTTGTCAACTAATGTATGTAGATTGAAAAAAAACAGAAATGAAAAACGAATCTAGTAATGTTGTGAAAATATAAATGTACATTTGATATTCACGTATGGAAAATGCGTTGTTACATGCTATAATAAGTAAGATATATGGTACTAAATAGAATAATACGTTTTTTTCTGGAGAATAGACTCGTCACCTTTTTGGTTTTTGCAGCGCTATTAGTAGGGGGACTCTCCACCGCTCCATTTAATTGGCATGGCGGTTGGATTCCTCGTCATCCCGTTGCAGTGGATGCTATTCCCGATTTAGGCGATAATCAACAGATTGTTGCCACGGAATGGATGGGCCGCTCTCCTAAGGATATTCAAGACCAAATCACCTATCCTTTAACCACTAATCTATTGGGCATACCAGGTGTAAAAACCATTCGTAGTACATCGATGTTTGGTATGTCGTTCATCTATATCATCTTTAAGGAAGATGTGGAGTTTTATTGGAGTAGGTCGCGTATTCTTGAAAAATTAAACGCCCTTCCAGCAGGTACGTTGCCCACTGGTGTACAACCTACATTAGGGCCAGATGCCACAGCACTGGGGCAGATTTATTGGTATACGTTAGAGGGTAGAGATATTAAAACGCGAAAACCAACTGGTGGTTGGGGGCCAGGGGAGCTACGTACACTTCAAGATTTTGAGGTAAAGTACTCGCTCTCTGCGGTAGATGGTGTTGCCGAGGTAGCATCTATTGGTGGTTTTGTAAAAGAATACCAGATAGAGGTCAATCCCAAAGCACTTCGTTCCTATGCCATTACCCTGGCCGATGTGATGAAAGCGGTTAAAAACAGCAACCTAGATATTGGTGCAGAAACAATGGAAGTCAACAAAGTGGAGTATTTAATCCGCAGCTTGGGCTACATTAAAAATCGGTCGGACCTAGAAGAAACAGTCATTACCGTGCATAATGGTACGCCCATATGTATAAAAGATGTGGCGCATGTAACCTTTGGACCTGCTACCCGTCGGGGAGGATTAGACAAAGAGGGGGTAGAAGCAGTGGGCGGTGTTGTAGTGGCGCGTTACGGATCTAATCCATTAGAGGTTATCCATAATGTAAAAAAGAGAATAAGCGAATTAGAAGCTGGATTACCTCAAAAGACACTCGCTGATGGTACTGTTTCTAAAGTCACGATTGTTCCCTTTTACGATCGTACCACCTTGATTAAGGAGACCGTTTCCACATTAGAGACCTCCCTTTCTCACGAGATTCTTATCTGTATCCTTGTTATTATCGTCTTGGTCTTTAATCTTCGTGCTTCTGTCATCATCTCCAGCTTATTGCCGATTGCTGTTTTATCCACCTTCATCTTAATGAAGATAACGGGGATAAGTGCTAATATAGTGGCACTCTCGGGAATAGCCATTGCCATAGGTGTGATGGTAGATGTAGGGGTTGTTTTTGTAGAAAACATAATTCGGCATATGGAGATGCCAGAAAACAGAGCGATTACAAAGGGCAAAGCATTTATCCATTTAATCTATACTGCTATGGCAGAGGTGAGTGGTGCCGTAGGTACTGCCATGATAACCACAATTGTGAGTTTCATACCCGTGTTTACCATGGAGGCACAAGAGGGCAGACTTTTTGGTCCATTAGCATACACCAAGACCTATGCGTTAGGTTTTGCTTTTATCTTGGGTATTATTTTGTTGCCTACATTGGCCTATTTTGTTTTTTCTATCCGGTTGACCTCCAAAAAAATACGAGTAGCAGGCAACTATCTACTACTCATAACCGGCCTCTTTCTTGCCATTTATTGGAGCAGTTGGTTGGCACTCAGCTTAACCCTTATTGCTGCCAATAATCTATGGACCCATTTGTTAGGTGTTAAAAAGTTAACCAACTATGTGAACATCTTTATCACCCTATTTGTAGCCATTCGCTATCTTTCCAATGAATGGTTACCCCTAGGTCCGCAGCAGGGTGGCTTTTTAAATTTCTCTTTTGTACTGATTGTAGTTGTACTCATTCTGTTTATCCTAGCCATGCTCGTTGTGTACTATGAACCTATTTTACGCTGGGCTTTAGGGCATAGAAAAGTATTCCTGCTCGTTCCTCTATTTACAGTAGCTTTGGGACTAACCATCTGGTTTGGCTATAACCGGTCGTTTGGGTGGATTGCCACTGGATTGCAAAAAGCAGGATGGACCGAATTTAGAACAACCTCTTTTTGGCAAAAAGCAACGCATACCTTTCCAGGAGTAGGTCAAGAGTTTATGCCGACACTTAATGAAGGCTCTTTCCTACTGATGCCTACTAGCATGCCACATACAGGGATAGAACAAAACAGACAATACATAAGTACTATTGATAAGCGTGTATCTCATCTACCCGAGGTCTCTTCTACTGTAGGTAAATGGGGTAGAGTAAATTCTGCACTCGACCCAGCTCCTGTTCAGATGTTCGAAAACACCATTAATTATAAACCCGAATATGCACTCGATGCAGAGGGAAATCGTTTACGCTTTAAAGTGAATGCGGCGGGTGCTTTTCTACTAAAAAGTGGCGCAACTTATCAGCCCCGTGATGGCTTTAAAGTCTATCCAATAGATAGTTTAGTGATAGACAAACAGGGTAATTATCTGCGGCAATGGCGACCCGAGATAAAGACCACAGACGACATATGGCAATCGATTATTGCTAATAGTTCGCTCACTGGTATCACCTCTTCTCCTAAACTACAACCAATAGCAGCACGGCTAGTGATGCTTTCTACCGGTATGCGTGCTCCAATGGGACTAAAAGTGTTGGGCCCCGATTTAGCCTCCATAGAAGTGGGGGGCAAATTATTAGAAGCTGCATTAAAAAAAGTACCCTCTATACAACCAAGTTCTGTTTTTTACGACCGTTCTGTGGGCTCTCCCTATATAGAAATTGTATTAAACAGAAAGAAAATGGCACGCTATGGAGTGCAGGTGAGTGCTATGCAAAGTGTTATATCTGCTGCCGTAGGAGGTATGGCGTTGACTACTTCGGTAGAGGGGCGCGAACGATTTGCCATCCGACTTCGTTACCCACGGGAGTTGCGTAACAATCCCTCTGCATTAAAGGAGCTCTTGATACCCACACCTGTTGGTGTGCAAGTGCCCCTGCTCGAGTTAGCTCAGATACAGTATACGCGTGGTGCACAAATGATACAGAGTGAGAATACGTTTCTCAACGGTATCGTTATCTTTGATAAAATAGCGGGTGCAGCAGAGGTAAATGTGGTGCATCAAAGTCAAGCCTTCTTAAAAGATTTAATACGTTCGGGCGAGTTGCAACTACCCAAAGGCGTGCATTATAAATTTGCAGGTACATTTGAACAACAAGAACGTGCTACAAATCGTCTAATGGTGATTGTGCCTGTTGTTTTATTATTGGTCTTGCTTATTCTCTATCTGCAGTTTAAAACGGTTACAGCTTCTTTGATCCATTTCTCTGGCGTCTTTGTGGCTTTCTCTGGTGGCTTTATACTCATTTGGTTGTATGGACAAGATTGGTTTATGAATTTTGTTTTCTTAGGAACCAACATGCGCGATCTATTTCAGATCCATCCCATTAATCTAAGTGTAGCTGTTTGGGTTGGTTTCATTGCTTTGTTTGGTGTAGCAACTGACGATGGTGTTTTGATGGGCTCTTATATACACGATGTCTTTAAACGTCGTAATCCAACCACCAAAGAGGAGATTCGCGAAGCCGTGGTATATGCTGGTTTAAAACGTGTACGTCCTGCTGCCATGACAACCGCTACCACCCTAATCGCCCTATTGCCTATTCTCACTTCAACGGGCAAAGGTGCAGAGATTATGATTCCTATGGCCATTCCCACTTTTGGAGGTATGTTAATACAATCCATGACCATGTTTATTGTTCCTGTGCTGCAATGTATCTGGCGGGAGCACGCCATAAAGCGGGAGACAAAGCAGGAAACACAACAACTTAAAGCTACATCTTATGAACTATAATCCATTTTTAAAATCGCTTTTTATCGGCTGCTTTTGGTGGCTACTCGCTTTTCCTATTGCTGCACAAGTAGACTCGCTCACCTATTACTTGCAAGAGGGCTTGTCTAATAACGCATTGGTACGATCTCGTTATTTGGCTTATCAAGCTATGGTAGAGAAGATACCGCAGGCAAAAGCGTATAAAAATCCCACGTTAGAGGTTGGTGTTGCTCTTAAACCGATGGCTGTGTTGTATGGTAAACCCGTAGCCGATTTTAAGTTAATGCAATCTTTTGATTGGATTGGCACCCGGAAAGCTGCTCGTCTGCAAGCCAAAGAGGGTGCTAAAAAAAGCTTAGCAGTCTATGCAATGTCGAGAGACGAACTTATTTTTCAGATCAAAAAACAGTGGTACACCCTTTGTATGCTTAAGGAGAAGGAAAAGAATGCAGTTGCCAATGCACAATTATATCAGACGCTCAAAGATTTAGTGTTAAAGAAATACGCTAATTCACCGCTTGTCTCCTCTCGCAAAGAAAAAACGAGTATGTCTACTGTGTTGCGTGTCGAATTGGAGCTTTTAGAAATAAATAACCAAGTGAAACGTATTCATTCACGCATACAATCGGCCGAGGTGCAGTTTAATGCTCTACTGAACAGAGATAAGCGTTTACCTGTGCATACAACGGCATTGCGTAAGGTACCCTCGTCCATAACCCGTTTAGACGATGCCCCCCTAATTCTTCGTAACCCCCAATTACAACAACAAAAGGCACAACAAAATTTCTATGCTGCCAAACAGCGTGTCGACCAATTAATGGGTTATCCTAGCTTTGGCTTGGGCGTTAAATATTCTTGGGTAGACAAACGTATGGGCGATGTGATTCCTGTTACTAGCATGAATGGTAAAAACATGATTATGCCCATGCTCTCCATATCGTTGCCACTTTATCGTTCTAAATATAACGCCATGAAACGCGAGACACGTTTTAATGAGCAAGCGGCTTCTAAGCAATACCAAGAGCTGCAGATTCGTTTAGAGGCTCAATATATGGAGCTGCTAAATGAGCTGTCGGATGCGGATAGAAGTATAGATCTTTATGCACAGCAAGCCACTTTAGCCAATACAACGTATCAATTAATGCTCGATGAATATGCCACAGAAAAAACCACCTTATCTGCCATTATTGAGGTTCAGAAGCAATTATTGCGTTATCAATTTGACCAATTAGCTGCTATTTCTCATTACAATACAATTGTTGCTTCTTTAGAAAAAATAGTATCCCAGCAGCCCTTAATAAACACAACCCATGAAAACAAATAAGCTTAAGAACATTTATATCTCTCTTTTCTATATCCTATTTGGATTAGTTATTGGATGGTTCCTTTTTGGGAGCTCCTCGTCTGAGAAAGAGATTGCACCTATCCATTCTCATGACACAACAACCGAGGCGGAGAAAACAATCTGGACCTGTTCGATGCATCCACAGATAAGAATGGATGAGCCGGGGAGTTGTCCTCTTTGTGGAATGGATCTTATTCCGGTAAAAAAGAGCAGCACCGCTATAGGTGTATTAGATCCAAACGAAATAGTTCTTTCGGAAGAAGCAATGGCACTCTCTAACGTAGAAACCAGTGTTGTACATCGTCAAACAGCCATAAAAGAGTTACAGCTGTATGGCTCCATTCAATACGATGAGCGTTTACTGCAAACACAGCCCACACATGTAGCTGGGCGTATTGAACAGTTGAATGTTAGTTACGAGGGGCAGGAAGTACGTAAAGGAACGATATTAGCCCATCTTTATTCCCCCTCGTTGGTCAATGCACAGAAAGAACTACTCGAGGCACTAAAGATGAAGGAGAGTCAACCACAACTAGTAGAAGCTGCCCGAGAGAAATTGCGTAATTGGAAATTTACAGCCCCTCAAATAAAAAAAATAGAGGAAACGGGTAAAATCTCTTCCACCTTAGCCATCCGCTCCAATACTACCGGTGTGGTACTACATAAGTATGTTACACAAGGCGATTATGTGCAGGCTGGTAGTAAGCTCTTTGCTATTGCTAATGTGTCTAAGCTCTGGGCGCAGTTTGATGCCTATGCATCCGATTTACCCTTCCTTAGAAAGGGAGACCCGCTTATCTTTACCCTTAATTCGATGCCAGGAAAAAAGATAAAAGGGCGTATCTCCTTCATCGACCCCGTGATGAATGCAACCACCCGAACGGCACGTGTACGCGTGGAGATTGTTACTCCCGACCAATCGATCAAGCCCGAGATGTATGCCATGGCTTATGTGCGCTCCGCTTTGAAGGGGTATAAAGAGCAGCTTATCATACCCCAATCGGCTGTGCTGTGGACCGGCAAGCGATCGATCGTATATGTGAAAAACACATCTGCCCAGTCGGCAACGTTCGAGTTGCGAGAAATTGAGCTAGGTCCGTTTCTAGGCAGTCAATATGTAGTGATGAACGGATTACAGGAGGGCGAGGAGATTGTAACCCATGGCACCTTTGTAGTGGATGTAGCTGCTCAGCTAGAGGGAAAGAGCAGTATGATGAATAGAACACCTCCTGTGGAGGAAAAAAAGGAGACAACGAAACACGCCATGTTACTGGTACAGGGGCAGTGTGGGATGTGTAAAAATCGTATAGAGCAGGCAGCATTAGCTGTAAGAGGTGTTCAAACAGCTGTTTGGGACCTAGATAGCAAAATGTTGCATCTCTCTATAGATTCTTCTCAAACAACAGTAGCTGTTATTAGTAAAGCCATAGCAGCTGTTGGACATGATACAGAAACAGACATAGCGCCATCGAGCGTCTATCAAGCATTACCTGCTTGTTGCTTATATCGTAAATAACGAGGATTTTAACTCCTAAAATGAAACAAATATGAAAAGATTTATTTTATCATTAGCTGTAATAATTAGTTGTTTTATTACCGTTGAGGCTAGTCAGCCCTCCATGAGATGTGTTACGCAAGTAATGCAACAACAGACAATACAATCGAAAAAAGGAACCCATGCCATGCTAAAAGTAGATGGCGAATGTGGTATGTGTAAGGTAAAAATAGAGAAAGCTGCATTAGGCGTAAAAGGTGTTAATACCGCCTTTTGGGATATGAAGAAACATGTTTTACACCTAGATTATGATGCAAAAACAGCCAATGTTGCTGCTATCAGTAAAGCCATAGCAGCTGTTGGTTATGATACCGAAAAAGACACTGCTACCGATGCGGCTTATAAAAAGTTGCCAGGTTGTTGTAAATATCGCAAGTAGAGTATTTTTTCTACCAAATGCAAAAAGCATCCAAAATAATTTGGATGCTTTTTTTATGGTATTAATGTGGTTGCAATAGTTTCTTATCATAGAGTGAGATGAGTTCTAGTGGCGGTATCTTGCCAAATCGTTGCAGCTCTTCTTTACTAAATGAAATAGAACTGATATATTGAATAGCCTCTTCTTTTTTATCCATAAAACAAAGGAGATAAGCTCTATTCATAATTAGATTCACATCTCTATCTGTCTTTAGTCTCTTGTCAATCTGTTTTATAGCCTTCGAAAAAGCCGCTTTACTTTTTGGGGGTTGTTTTAACTGCATATAAGTATGTCCTTGTAAAACACGCAATCCAATGTATCGGGCAATTGTATCGGGCATCTCTGCCTTTTCTAGTTGAAGAAGCAGTGTGTCTATTTTCTGTGCCACTGCTGCATAATCTCCTTTTTGGTATTGACGAATGGTTGCATTGTAGGTACTATCCGTACAGATTTTACTGAATTCTTGCTTTTGACCCGTCTTGTTGCAACTAAACAATAGACAAATCATACAAATAAGGGATAATCTAATGGTTTGTTTCATAATGAATGGCGATTTAGTTGTTTTATGTTAGAAAAGGCATAAAGATAGATAATATAAGGTAAAGAGGGGCACGCTAAAAGCAATTTTTTAGAGGTAGAGTAGCAACAAATTAATCTGGTAGTCACGGTGAACCATATTGGTAGTCGTGGTGAACCATATTGGTAGTCACGGTGAACCGTATTGGTAGTCACGACTACCAGGTTAAAGAGGTGCAGAAAACGATTAAAAGGAGGCGTGCAAATGGCCGATAAGAGATAAGAATTCTTAGTTATCTCTTAGGGCGTTTAAAACCAAGGGGGTATGGTTTTACCAGCTGTTCTATAGATGAACAAAGAACCATGTAGTGGCAATGGCTGTGGTCAGTAGTGTTAATGTAATAGCAATGACATAGCAGTACATCAAAAGTACTCTCCAAGCGGTACCTATCCATGTATTCTTGTAAATCTGTCGGTAGGTCCACACACATAACAAGAAGGAGGGGATAAAAGAGATGGTCTTAATATCGCCATTGTTAAAGGGAAGTAAGAGAAGAAAGACAACCAATATCTGACAGGAGATATAGGCACGCATATAGATCATCTCTGTAAAATTGAAATGTGGTTGAAAGTGATTCTTTCTAAAGACCCATCGTGTTGCTAGCGCAAAAAGAGGGAGGGTTAGTATCTCTTGTAAAGCGATGTTTTTATTGTACCACCTCTCTAAAATGGTAAGTGCATTTTGTATAAAGGGGTATTCAATATGCTTATATAAGCTACTGATATTGAAACTACCATTGCTCAGTTGAATGATGCTATCGGTGGATAATTTACTGTATAAATCATTATAGAAAAAACCTACGGAAAGTGCAAAAGTAACCGCTAGAGCAAACAGCACTTTAAAGGGATGCACATAGCTAATTCGCTTTCCTCGGATATAGTCTGTAATGACTGTGCCGGGTGCTTTAAACAGCTGAATAATAGTATAGAAGAAACCTTTTTCATTATCTATATCCATAAATGCGCTAAAAAGATTCCTTAAAACTTTGGGGCCAGACAGACGTGGTATTTCACGATTTTGTCCGCATTCAGGACAAAAATTTCCCTGAAAAACAGTATCACAATTTTTACATCGGGTTTTTGGATTTGTTGTAGACATAAAATCGATTTGTTTAGTTGAATTGTTTCTCAAAAGTAGCTCTTTTCTAGGAGTAAACCAATTTTTAGGAATGATACTTCTGTTACATTTTATAGAATTTAATTTATTTTCTAGGAGAATCGTTACTGTTTATAAAGATGTAGTGACCGACTTTATCAAAAAAAACTGTATATTTGAACTAAATATAGAGCACAAAAAGATGAAGATAGATTATAGGCAACCTCGAAAGATCCTTGTTTTAGGCGCTAGTTCTGGCATTGGCCTAGCATTAGCACAACAACTAACGGCAAAAGGACACCATGTGGCGGTGGCTGCTAGGCGCGAGGAGCAACTCCAAACAATGGGATTACCCTATCGTATTATCGATGTAACAAAGACCGATTTACTGCCTGCTCTGCTGCAGTCGTTGGTAGAGGAGCTACAAGGGATGGACCTGTTTATCCTTGCTTCAGGGTGTGGTAATACCAATAGAGAGCTCGAACCCTCTATTGAACTGGCTACAAATGCGGTAAATGTGATGGGTTTTACGGCTGCTGCCGATTGGGCCTATACCTATTTCAAAGAGCAGAAAAGAGGACATCTGGTGGCTATCACCTCTATCACTGGGTTACGAGGTATTGCAGATGCACCCTCGTATAGTGCTAGTAAGGCCTACCAAATTCATTATCTCGATGCGCTACGAACGATGGCTGCTAAAGGTACAGCATCGATAGTGGTAACAGATATCTGTCCTGGTTTTGTGGATACGGCTATGGGGCAGGGAGAAAGGGCTTTTTGGGTAGCTCCTACGGAGAAAGCTGCTCGGCAGATTATAAAAGCTATTTATGGTGCTAGAAAACAGGCCTATGTCACTAAAAGATGGCGACTTGTTGCGTGGTTGATACGCCTCTTGCCGGATTGGGTATACAACAAAATTTAAAGCCTATTTCTATTTACGTTTTTCTTTCTCCTTATCACAGCCATGCGAGGTATGTATAAATTTGGTACCCACTCTGTTCAGCTTAAGTAGATTACGCGCCATCATGAGGGAGAGTAGTGGCAAATGGATTATTGTTTTGAAAGTTTTCTTAGTGAGCATTGCGGTTGGGATGGCTATGATAATGCTGAGAAATAAGCCAATGGATAGCACCCACCATGCGCCCACAATTGCGGTGTTTAATACAATGTTCAGTAGCGTAAAGAGAAGAACGGATAACAATAAGATGATACGCGGTAGCATCATCCATTGAATCACCTTGTTGCATAAATCGATATTGCCTGTGGCTACCCCCTTACAAAAATAGGGATACAACTTTTTAAAACTGGTGAATTGTGCAGAGAGCCAGCGTAGACGCTGCTTCTCTAATCCCTCTTTTTTCTGTACCTTTTCATCGTAAACAGTTATCTCTTGTAGGTAACTGATGTGGATACGCTCTTTTAAGAGTAGAATCTCTAACTCTTTATCCTCTCCTGCTGTGTGTAGACAATTCACGTGGTCTCTAAACCAGCTATACGATAGTCCCATACCTGAACCAATAAAAGCGGAAGAGAGGCCTAAGACAGTATGCCCCTTTCTGAAAATGGAATTGTTAATCTCCTCGCTCACGGCGTCGAGAACAGCTATATCCGTATTCATATTTTTTGCCTTTCGGTGGGTTTGGATAAAATGCTCTCCAGCATTGTAGGCATCGTTTACTCTAGATAGAAAATCTACCTCCGTTATATTGTCCGCATCCATTATGATTACCATATCATACATCTCCTCTTTGGTAGATGCGATGGCCATTTGTAAGGCTTTTGCTTTAGAACTATTGGTGTAATTGGCTTTTAGTAGGCGTATGGGGAGTTTGCCGAGCTGATTGTTTGTATGCTCCTCCATAGCGTCGGCAATAACGATAACCTGATACTTTTCTTTGTCGTAATCTTGCTCAAGAAAGGAGTTTACTGCCTCTAGAATAACCGTATCCTCTTTGTAGGCGGGGAATAAAATTAGAAAACGATTAGTGGGTCCATCTTTTTTATGGACAACATTGCGATAAAATTTGGAAGCAACTGCAAACAAGAACAGATAAATAACAGAAAGCGCTAACATAAAAAGTAATGCGATGTTAATTACTTCCAACAGTGTATAGATGTCCATAAATGGTTTAATCATGTGGTTATTCTGCAAATATATCATAATTTTCTTACGAAAACATATAAATAATATAATTCACATATTTATTTCATATGAAATAACTTTGTGTTTTGCAGAACATACGTTTTTCTTAAAAAGTCTCCATTTTATTACTAATTTTTATTAATTATATGTAATGGATTATAAAAGGAAAGCATATGCGGTGTTTGAGGTTAAAATAGATAGATAAGCGGCAGCTTGGTTTATATATTTACGTAACTTCGCAGCCGTTTCAATGAAATAGATATGCTAAAACAGATTTTCAATATTCTCTTCTTTTATCTAATGGGAGAGCTTGTTAGTTGGCTAATCGGCGGATTTTTGCCAGGAAGTGTAATTGGGATGGTGCTGCTCTTTGTGGCGCTAAGTTTCAAAGTGGTCAAACCGTGTGATGTACGCGATGTTTCGCTGCATCTTACCGAACAGATGGGTCTGTTTTTTTTACCCGCTGGTGTTGGGTTAATGACTGCAGTTGCCGTAATTGCAGAGAATTGGGCCTTTCTACTCCTGTCCTCTCTAATCAGTACTATTCTTGTGATTGGAATGGTGGGATGGATGCAACAAAAAACAGGTAAAAAAGAGATAAAACATGGATAATCTTTTCCAAACGGAACTCTTTGCATTAACGCTCACTGTGGGCGTTTATCTCGTCTCGCTATGGACGTACCGCAAAACAAAAAAGAAGTTTCTACATCCCTTGCTCGTTTCTATACTAGTGATCATTGCGATTCTCAATATGCTACATATTGATTATGCAACCTACAAAACGGGGAGTCACTTGATTCATTTTATGTTGGGACCCTCTGTTGTTGCTTTGGGCTATATCTTGTTTGAGCAGAGTCGCTATCTAAAGGGGAATATTGTTTCTATCCTTTCCTCGGTATTAGTAGGGTCCATTGTAGGTATTGTAAGTATCTTGTTAGTGGGGCGCGTACTAGGAGTGACCGATGTGCTCATTGCAACGGTTCAACCCAAATCGGTTACTACCCCTATTGCAATGGCTATCTCGGCCAAAGCTGGTGGTATACCTGCATTAACCGCCGTGCTTGTAGTGGCAGTAGGTATCTTTGGCAGTATTATTGGTCCTGTTATTCTAAAATATCTTTGTGTGGAGAGTAAGATAGCAAAAGGGTTGGCTATGGGGTCGGCAGCTCACGGATTAGGAACCGCAACTGCGATACAAATGGGTGCCATAGAGGGTGCTATTAGTGGTCTTGCTATTGGATTGATGGGTATAATGACGGCCATTTGTGTGCCCATTATCAATTGGCTATTCCATTTTTTCTAATAATTCAGAAAATAATTATCATCAAAAAGAAACGCTATAGGCCATTGTTGGAATGACTTATAGCGTGTTTTTGTTTTCTTGCCTATGTGGCTTTTAGAAAGTCGAGCTCTTTACATGTTTTGCTCGGTATAAATTCGGTGATTTGATAACGAGCCATGCCTCTTTGTTTAAATGGATCTTTTTCAAGGATTTCTAGTAATGCTGCTTTGGTTGGTATATTCGATAAAATAGTGCCACCTGTTCTAGGTACTCTTCTGCCAGATGCAAGAAAATGACCCTGTTTAAACTCTTCCTCTAAAAAAGCTATATGTTCCTCTAAATGTTGATCAATAACTTCTAAAGGAACGTAATAATCTAAATGGATAATAAACATAATTATAAAATTTAACGGTATAAAATAAATCTTCTAACTAGAATACAAGTCTGTTTTTAGTTACCTTTTACAAAGGTATAGTATTGAATGCTTTAATTCAAATTGTTTTTATTTTTTTTCTTCTGCACTATTATTTTTTAAATAGTGTGCTGCTCTTAATGACATTCTCTTCATTAATGGGTATATTTGCCAAAATTTAACTATAAAATAGAAACGATTCTGATTTGTGGGGTTATACAAACAGACGAATAGTGTAGTTGTAACATGAAAAAACAGATAATAACGCAGTTTTCCGATCAAGATTTATACTCTTTTACGGTTGGACTTTTTTATTTGACCAACTTTAGTGAGTCGATTGGAGAATATAGTTTCGTAGACCGTAATAAAACAAAATATCCTCCAGGATTTGCTGCGCAAGTGATGGAACAGGTACAATTGATGGATGGTTTGAGCCCAACCGAAGAGGAGATTAAGTTCTTAAAAGAGCGATGTGG
>Ga0172378_10001727_pt1 | contig 20260 bp, 17 predicted proteins | sample GrowelOW332metaG_FD_119755 | JGI IMG/M metagenome (GOLD analysis project Ga0172378, IMG submission 119755) | Groundwater microbial communities from an aquifer near a municipal landfill in Southern Ontario, Canada - Pumphouse #3_1 metaG | ecosystem: Environmental > Aquatic > Deep subsurface >... | reverse complement strand
TTCATGCCCATATAGTCAGATGACCCTGAAAAACGGTGTTGAAGAAGCTATGCGTAAAGCTTTGCCAGAGATTAAATCTGTTGAAGCACTCAACCTGCTGTAGTTACTCATTGCACCTGCTTTAGTTACTCATTGAACCTGCTTTCGTTCCTTGTTGAACCTGTTGTAGTTACTGATTGAACCTGATGAAGTAATTCATCGAACTTGGTTTAGTTTCTTATTGCACCTACTTTAGTAATTCATTGAACCTGCTGTAGCTTCTCAAACATAAAAAAAGATAACAGCAATGATGTGCTGTTATCTTTTTTTATGTTTATATTGTATTCGAGTTACCTATACTTCTCAACTAATGCATTGGTCCTGCATCAGTTACAAATACTTTGCAACTAAGGGCATTCTGCGACCACTGCCAAATGCCTTGGGCGAAATCCTGAGTATTGGAGGAGCCTGTGCTCTTTTCCACTCATTCCTATTTACCATTTTGATCACCCTTTGAACAATTTTATCATCAAAGCCCATCTTTGTAATATCGTCTGCACTGTGATGCATTTCAATGTACAGATATAGTATCTGATCCAGTAAATCATAGTCAGGTAGGGAATCACTGTCCTTTTGCCCTGGATGCAATTCTGCTGAAGGAGGCTTGACAATAGTGTTTACAGGTATGATTTCCTTTTGTCTGTTTATATAGTCCGCCAGCTTGTAAACGTCAGTTTTATACACATCGCCTAATACGGAAATACCTCCGCACATATCGCCATATAATGTACCATAGCCGACTGCTGCTTCACTTTTGTTACTCGTATTTAAAAGAATGTATCCAAACTTGTTAGACATTGCCATCAATAACACTGCACGGGTACGAGCTTGAATATTTTCCTCTGTCACATCAAAGGGAAGTCCTTTAAAGAAAGGTTTAAGGGTATCTTCAATTGCTGCAACAGCATCATTTATTCGTATCATTTCAACAGGACAGCCTAGATTAAGGGCCAGTTGTTTTGCATCATTAATGGAGTGATCAGATGAAAATGCTGAAGGCAATAATACGCCTTTCACATTCTTGGCTCCCAACGCTTTAGCAGCCAAAACCATTGTAACGGCAGAATCAATCCCTCCCGATAATCCCAAAATTGCCTTTTGGAATCCCATTTTGCGGAAATAGTCTTTTATGCCTAATATCAGGGCATCATGGATTAAGGATATTCCGGATTGATCAGTTGAATGTTGTGGCTCTTCTGATTGAATGGTATTAAAGTAATCATCTCTTATTTCAACAACTCTTATGTCTTCTTCAAAACAAGCCAGTTCGTCACGAATATTACCGCCGGCATCACATACCATTGAATTACCGTCAAATATCAACTGGGCCTGTGCGCCCACATGGTTAACATAAACAATAGGCTTACCATATTTAAGCGTATCAGCCCTCAGTACTTGTTTACGAATGACAGATTGGTTGTAATTAAATGGCGATGCACTGATATTGATAATTATATCAGGATTTATGGTACTTACTTCTTCCAGAGGTGAAAAAGAATACATGGGGATTTCAGCGGTGTTCCATATATCTTCACATATAGTAAGTGCCAACCGGTAGCCTTTATAATCTACATAACCAAAGCCATGTGACGGTTCAAAAAACCGGTACTCATCAAAAATATCGTAATTAGGTAATAGCGACTTATTAGCGATATATTCTACCTTGCCATGATTCAGGAACCAGGCAGAATTATACAAGGGTTTACCCCTGCCTGTCCTATTGCGTGAAGGTGATCCTATAATAGCAGCTATTTCAGTGCATGCAACGGCAATTTCTTTTATAAAGAATTCACACTTACTGATAAAGTCTTCATACTCCAACAAGTCTCCAACAGGGTATCCTGTAAGTGCCAGCTCTGGAAAGACTATCAGATCAGCTCCTTCATGAGTAGCATTCCTGATTCCTTCAAGAATGCGTGTTGTATTGTATTCAAAGTCTCCAATAAGGAAATTGCATTGCGCTATAGCAATCTTTATCATCTATTGTAGTAAAAAAGTTAGAAATATCAGAACATTACACCAACACTAATCTCAATGTAGTCAGGCTTTGCCTCATGCGATAAGGCAGGGTGTACTTTATTTTTTCCCTTTAATATATTGGAGAACCCGTTATTTAAATTTATAGAGGCAACAAGAGCTGTATTATTATCAAATGGATACTCTACCCCCACTCCCACTATCATTGATGCTTTGAAAAGTTTTGTTTGCTCGTCAATATTGTAAAAGTCCTTAACGATTGTTTTATTATCAAGGGTATACTCGTCACTTGCTTTTGAAGATGTACGTATCCCCAGCCCCAATCCTACCTGTCCGAAATATCTGAAACTACCAATATCATTGGTTTTCATTTTCAGTACTGCAGGAATCTCAAGGTATCTCATCCTGTATTTCCTGTTTAAGGTTACATCTGTATCGTCAATAACGTCAGGATATGAAAGTTTACCATTCAGAAATACCATATTTAACCCTGTAGCCAGTGCATAGTTTTTAGCGAAATAGAACTCAGAAGCTACTCCCCATGTAAATCCCATGGTCACTCCTTCAGAGCTGTAATGCTGTTGATTGGTACTGAGCCAGCTAATAGTTGGTGCTGCTTTAATACCAAGGACGAAAGACCGAAATTGTGCAGAAACAAGATTAGGTGTAATCACCATCAGTAATAACACCAAAGCCGTTAATTGAAAGTTGCGTTTCATAAGTTCATCTTTTTTATTGTTTAACATTTGTAACACCAATATGGCAAGCACAATTGATTATTGTTTGTAGTAAATATAAGCAAAATTACTTAAAAAATTAACATGTTCGGTACAATTGTTGCCATTACTATTGTATAATGAATTATATTTGTTCACCTTAGCAAATAATAACTATGAAAAAAGTCATTCTCTTTGCCGTAATGGCAATTACAATTATTCCTGCTGCTTTTGCTCAGAAAGCCGGGCTATCTTTAGGTCCTAAAATAGGAGCTACATTTTCAAGTTTCAATACTGATATTGAAACAATTAATGAAAAAACAAAAAGCTCTTTCCATTGGGGAGCATTTGTACGCTTTGGAAATAAAGCATATGTTCAACCGGAGCTCCTGTTTATGAATCGATCAGGGATCCTTGTTGATGTTAATGATCCGGTCAAGGAACAGACTATCAGTCTTCGCACAATTGATGTACCTCTGCTTCTTGGTATTAAGGTTGCTGATTTAAAACTTATGAATGCAAGGATATTCGCCGGTCCTGTTGCTTCTATTATTGTTAATAAGAAAATAGAGACTGAAAATTGGAATGAAGCATTTACCAAAGATGATATAAGAAGCGCAAATTGGGCTATTCAGTTTGGAGGCGGTATTGACTTGCTGGTATTTACTATTGACCTCCGGTATGAACTTGGTATGAGTGATTTCTCAAAAATCGAATCCCTCGCACTTAAGAACAACCTAATTACTTTATCTGTTGGGTTTAAAATTATCTGATGCAATCATTTTTTTCGTTATTTTGCATCTGAATTCAACGACCAATGAAAAGAGTATTTAGCTTGATCTTATTAATGGTTGCCATAGCAGCCTGCAAAACTGATAATAAGCCCGATTCGGATAATAGTGCTGATAATAAGGGGATTAAACGGTATGAAGTTGATTTGTTTAGCATTGACACTTCCCGCTTTGAGGAAGGTATTAAGCACATATTTCCCGAATACAAAGTCTTCCTTGGCGATCAGTTACCTGATCAGGTGGGTATGGAGCAATTAAGAGCGTTTGTTACTGACCCTCAGGTTCGAGCTACATATCAATACACTATGCAAAAATTCCCTGATCTTAAGTGGCTCAATAAAGGGTTAGATGATGCATTTACTATATACAGCCAAGAATTCCCCAACAAGCAGGTTCCACAAGTCTATACTTACATTTCAGGCTTTGACATTCAAATGCCTGTTAAGTACGCTGATTCTGTTCTTATTATCGGGCTTGATCTATACCTTGGTAAGGACTATAAGACCTATCTTGAATTGGGGTACCCAGTATATATAGTCAATCGGCTAACCCCTGAATATATACTTTCAGACTGTTTCAGGGAGATCGGCTGGGCAAATATTACCCAAAATAAGACTACTACCCTACTTGATGCAATGATAGAGGAGGGTAAAACTATCTATTTTGCTAAGGTCATGTTGCCTGATGAAAAGGATGAAAACCTGATTAAATATAATCCCGAACAGATGAAATGGGTTCAGGAAAACGAGCAAAACCTCTGGAGCTTTATAATTGAAAATCAGCTCTTGTACTCTACCGATGCTAATGCATTAACAACGTTTATGACTGATGGGCCATTTACCTCAGGGTTTTCAAATAATTCACCCTCAAGAACAGGGCAATGGCTTGGTTACCAAATTGTAAAAGCTTATATGGACCGGGGCAATGTATCCTTGCAGGAATTACTCAAGGAAACGGATTCTCAAAAGATACTCCAGGAATCAGGTTATAAGCCTGCAAAGAAATAGATCAGATTTTAATATTACCCAGTTGCATGCGAAGGTGGGCTTTCTTGAGTATTTCAAACTTTTCGTCATTGGACATTATTTCCCAATTGGCTATTTCATCCAGCATACGATAGCACCCTACACACATACCTTGTTCATTTAACCGGCATACTAAACGGCATGGCGACTTTGCTTCAGGTCTGAGATTTGTATTATCTTCTAAATGTAACATTTCACTCAAATAAACTTTAACAAATGCAAAATGTTCAAATGATTTTTAAAACAAACTTTTGCTATCCTGTCAAATTAAGTTACATTTGTGATTCTAATTCAGATTATCTATTGTTATTAAACGATGGCAAATTTGTATAAGATATTTTTAAACGCTATGAATTGCCAATGAACTAAATTCAATTGTCATCATGCTCGTAAAGACTTTTGGAAGTGCTATTTGTGGGATCAATGCTATCATTGTTACGGTAGAGGTCAACATGGAGATTGGAATTCAGTTTTTCATGGTTGGATTGCCTGACAATGCCGTTAAAGAAAGTCATCAACGTATTGAAGCTGCTCTCAGGAATATTGGCTACAAGATACCAGGAAAGAAAATTGTAATTAATATGGCTCCTGCCGATATCAGGAAAGAAGGTTCAGCCTATGATTTGACTATTGCAGCAGGAATACTTGCAGCCTCCGGACAAATATCAGCTTCAAAAGCTGAACAGTATGTTATAATGGGTGAATTATCCCTTGATGGTGGCTTGCAACCTATGAGAGGGGCACTTCCAATTGCTATTGAAGCCCGCAAACAGGGATTTAAAGGATTCATACTCCCAAAGCAAAACGCAAGGGAGGCAGCGGTTGTTAATGACCTGAATGTATATGGTGTAGAAAATATTATAGAGGTTATCGACTTTCTGAACAATAAAATAGAGTTAGAGCCTGAGATTGTGAATACTCGTGATGAATTCTATTCACAACTCCGGGAATATGAATTTGATTTTTCAGATGTTAAGGGACAGGAAAATATCAAACGGGCTCTGGAAATTGCAGCAGCAGGTAGTCATAATGCTCTTCTCATTGGCCCTCCAGGATCAGGAAAGACTATGTTAGCCAAGCGGCTTCCTTCTATACTCCCACCATTAAACCTGCATGAAGCACTTGAAACCACAAAGATTCATTCCGTGGCAGGCAAAATGAGCCGGCAGTCTTCACTCATATCTGTACGACCATTCAGAAGTCCACATCATACGATCTCACAAGCTGCATTGGTAGGTGGCGGGTCTAATCCACAACCGGGTGAAATATCCCTGGCACACAACGGAGTGCTGTTTCTGGATGAGTTACCTGAATTTCAGCGAACAGTACTTGAGGTGTTGCGCCAGCCGCTGGAGGATAGGGTAATTACCATTTCAAGAGCCAGGCAGACTATAGAATATCCCTCTAGCTTTATGCTGATTGCAGCAATGAATCCATGCCCTTGTGGCTTCTACAATCATCCGGATCGTAATTGCGTTTGCAAACCCGGAGATGTACAAAAATACCTAAATAAGATTTCCGGCCCTCTTCTTGATAGAATAGACATACATGTTGAAGTAGTCCCTGTTCCTTTTCGGGAATTATCTGATATAAAAACATCAGAAAAGAGTGAAAGTATCCGGGAACGGGTTACGAAGGCAAGGTTGATACAGGAAGAACGCTATCAGGGCAACAAAGGTGTACATGCTAATGCTCAAATAACTACTAAAATGCTAAATATGTACTGTAAACTTGATGATACAGGCATGCAACTTATTAAAAATGCAATGGAAAAGCTAAGCTTATCAGCCCGTGCATATGACCGTATCTTAAAAGTTTCACGTACGATTGCTGATCTTGACGGGAGTGAAAATATTATGCCTGAACATTTGGCTGAAGCCATACACTATCGAAGTCTTGATCGGGAAACATGGGGTTGCTAAATCATAATATCGATTATAATGCTTGAAAAATTAGGAATACTGATCAGATATATTAAATATCTAAAGAAAGCTAAAACTAAACATGGTATTCACTCCCCTTTCGTTTATGACTTTATAACAAAAGTTATGTGCGATAAGACTCACTATGTTTCATATAAAAAAGTGGAAGACCATCGCAAAAGGCTACTTCATAACAACAATGTCGTTGAAGTAGTCGATTTTGGTGCTGGTGCCGGCAATACCGGATACAAGACTTCCTTTGAAAGGGTAAAAGATATTGCAAGGAAAAAATCCATTTCCCCTAAGCAAGGGCAACTACTGCATCGGATAGTAAAATACTTCAAACCTGAAATAATCCTTGAAATGGGCACCTCTCTTGGTGTCAGCAGCATTTACCAGGTTTCCTCTTTCCATGATTTCTTATTCATCGGAATGGAAGGATGTGCAACTACTGCTTCAATCGCAAATCAGTCTATTGAAAAATTCCTTGATGATAAAAATTTTTCCCTCGTTATTGGCGACTTTAATATAATGTTACCCGGCGTCCTGGAGAAACTAAATAAACTTGATTACGCCTTTATTGATGGTAATCACGCATATGAGCCAACCATAAGTTATTTTATGAAATTATTACCCTATGCACAAGCAAACTCCGTATTTATTTTTCATGACATCTACTGGTCTAAAGGCATGGAAGCAGCATGGAATGAAATAAAGGATAACCCTAAAGTGACCATCACAATCGATTTATTCTACATGGGAATAATATTTTTCAGGCAGGGCATACCTAAACAGAATTTTATCCTGCGGTTCTGACAATTATTATTACATTTGTTCGTTCTGAAAAAAAGTTCTATATGAACCAAGAGGTTATACAATTAGATTCAATCACACGCTTTTTTAAAGTTGGAACTGAAGTAGTACGAGCCCTAAGAGGGATATCTCTCAGCATTAAAAGGAATGAATTTGTGGCACTCATGGGGCCTTCCGGCTCCGGTAAATCTACTCTGATGAACCTGTTAGGTTGTCTGGATACTCCTACTAGTGGAAGTTATGAACTTAACAACAAAGATGTCAGCAAACTACAGGATGATGAACTTGCTGAAATCAGAAATAAAGAAATAGGTTTTGTTTTCCAAACTTTTAACCTGCTTCCCAGACTAAACGCACTTGAAAATGTTGCACTCCCAATGATCTATGCCGGTTATTCAAAGAATGAAAGATTGGACCGCGCAATGGAGGTACTAGAACAAGTACATCTTACCGACAGAGTAAAGCATAAACCAAATGAATTGTCAGGAGGACAAAGGCAACGGGTTGCAATTGCCCGCGCTATGGTTAACCGCCCGTCAATTATTCTGGCCGATGAGCCAACAGGTAATCTTGATTCCGTTACATCTATTGATATTATGGGGCTGATTGAAGAAATCCACAAAGCCGGCAATACGATCATACTTGTTACACATGAAGAAGATATTGCCAGACATGCTCATCGAATTGTCAGATTAAATGATGGACTGATATCATCAGACGAAATTAATCAGAACATAAGGACTATTGACTATTACCATAAAGGCTAGTCTGTTGTTATATCCTTTGATTGGATGTATCATATTTCCAACTCAAACTTTCTATTCAAATACCTGCAAGTATGAATGATGATTTCAAAATATATACTAAAACCGGTGATAAAGGTTTAACATCACTTATCGGAGGTACCAGGGTCTCTAAATATCATGATCGTATTGAAGCTTATGGCACTCTTGATGAACTGAATTCATATATTGGCCTCATTGGGGACCAGAATATTAAACCTGAGGAAAAGGAATTGTTAATTGAAATTCAGGACCGAATATTTACTGCTGAATCTTTATTGGCCGCTGACCCTGCATGTGAAGTTAAATCATTACCTAAACTGATTGAAGAGGATGTTACATTGCTTGAAAAAGAAATTGATAGCATGAATGAAACAATTCCTCCACTTAATTCCTTTATTCTGCCGGGAGGTCATCCAATAGTATCCTATTGTCATATTGCCAGGTGTGTTTGCCGGAGAGCAGAACGAAAAACTATAAAGTTAGTTGATATTTATCCTGATACTTTTCAGGGTGAAATGGTAATAAAGTATCTCAACAGGTTGTCAGATTTCCTTTTTGTATTGGCACGTAAACTTTCTCATGATCTAAATGTTATTGAGACTCCTTGGCACGCAAGGTATTAAGCATATATTTTTCCCTTTTTATACTAAAATAATGAAGCTAAAGATTTAGCTTGGAAATGATTGAAATTAAACTATTTTTGCAAAAAATTTAATGTTAAATCTTCTGAATCATGTATTGGACATTAGAATTAGCTTCAAAGCTTGAAGATGCGCCCTGGCCTGCCACTAAGGATGAACTGATTGACTTCAGCATCAGGTCCGGTGCCCCTATGGAAGTTATAGAAAACCTTCAGGAGATAGAAGATGAAGGGGAAGTTTACGATAGTATCGAAGACTTATGGCCTGATTACCCCTCAAAAGAAGACTTCTTCTTTCATGAAGATGAATATTAAATAAAAAAGTCGCCTTGTGCGGCTTTTTTTATTTAACACTTCCTATTCATCCTCTTTCCTGAATAATTAATACAATTTAAGTTAACTTTGCATCCTTATTTGATCAATCGCATTGATTAAAGCATATTTAACCCTTTAATCATTGTTATTTATATTTAAAAAAATCATAACATGTTTTCATTCCTTAAGAAATTCCTTGGTACAAAATCCGATAAAGATATCCGTGAATTAATGCCTGTTCTGGAAAAGATAAAGGAAGTATATCCTTCTATCCAACAGCTTTCAAATGATGAACTCAGGGCTAAAACAACTGAATTTAAGGAGAAAATTGCTGCTGCCACATCTGAAAAAGAAAAAAACATTACCGACTTAAAAGATCGTATTGAAAATGATCTTGAAATGGACATGGATGAAAAAGAACACATCTATGAACAAATTGATCATTTGGAAAATGAAAATTACCAGATCACACAGGATGTGCTGAATGAGATACTGCCTGAAGCTTTTGCTGTAGTTAAAGATACGGCCAGGAGGTTCATGGAAAACGAAACATTAGAGGTTACTGCTACACAGACTGACCGTGATATGGCTGCCACCCGTGATAGTGTTCAGATAGTAGGTGATAAAGCATATTTCCATAATAAATGGGTTGCCGGAGGTAACCTCATAACTTGGGACATGGTACACTATGATGTTCAGCTGATTGGAGGTATTGTGCTTCACCAAGGTAAGATTGCTGAAATGGCAACAGGTGAAGGTAAAACTCTGGTTGCCACCTTACCGGTATACCTGAATGCGCTCCCGGGCAAAGGAGTCCATATGGTTACCGTTAATGATTACCTGGCACGACGTGACTCCGAATGGATGGGCGTTTTATATGAATTTCACGGCCTTACAGTTGATACCATCGATAAACATCAACCTAATTCCGAAGACAGACGCAAAGCCTACCTTGCTGATGTAACTTTTGGTACTAATAACGAATTCGGTTTTGATTACCTGCGTGATAACATGACCAGTAATCCTGAAGAACTCGTTCAAAGACCTCATTACTACGCCATCGTCGATGAAGTTGACTCTGTACTTATTGATGATGCCCGTACACCTCTCATCATTTCAGGTCCGACACCCAAAGGAGAAAACCAGGAATTTGAAGCACTCAAACCTGAAATCAAGAAGCTCTATGAAGCCCAACGTGCATTAGTAACCAAACTTTTGGCTGAAGCTAAATCATTATTAAGTGACACCAGCAATCCCGACAATGAGAAAAAGGGAGGGGAACAGCTATTCAGATCTTTCCGTGGATTACCTAAAAACAAACCTCTTATCAAGTTCCTGAGTGAACCCGGTATAAGGGCACTCATGCAAAAGACTGAGAACTTTTATATGGCAGATCAATCCAAGAATATGCACATTATTGATGATGAGCTTTTCTTTGTGATTGATGAGAAACAAAATACTGTTGAACTCACTGAAAAAGGGATTGACCTGATTACTGCCTCCTATGAAGATTCTAAGTTCTATATGCTTCCTGATATTGGTGCTGAAATTGCCGATCTGGAAAAACTAAATCTTTCTGAAGCCGAAAAAGCTGAAAGAAAGAATCAGTTGATGATTGATTATGCTGTTAAATCTGAAAGAGTACATACCGTTAACCAACTACTTAAAGCATATACCCTGTTTGAAATAGACGTGGAATATGTAATAATGGATAACAAAATTAAAATTGTTGACGAACAAACAGGCCGTATCCTTGAGGGACGCCGTTATAGTGACGGGCTCCACCAAGCTATTGAAGCTAAGGAAAATGTAAAGATAGAAGCAGCTACACAAACTTATGCCACTGTTACTTTACAGAACTATTTCCGTATGTATCGTAAACTTGCCGGTATGACCGGTACTGCTGAAACGGAAGCAGGTGAATTATGGGATATATATAAGCTGGATGTTGTTGTTATTCCTACTAACCGTCCGGTTATCAGACACGACCGTGAGGACCTTGTGTTTAAAACCAAGCGTGAAAAATTCAATGCTGTTGCTGAGGAAATCAGCAATCTCATAAAATTGGGAAGGCCGGTGCTGGTAGGTACAACTTCCGTTGAAACTTCAGAGTTGCTTAGCAGGATGCTGAAACTTCGCAATATCAAGCATAACGTACTTAATGCTAAACTACACCAAAAGGAAGCTGATATAGTTGCTGAGGCAGGCAAATCCGGCACTGTAACCATTGCTACTAACATGGCAGGCCGTGGTACTGACATCAAGTTAGGCCCCAATGTTAAGGAAGCCGGTGGTTTAGCTATTATTGGCACTGAGCGTCATGAGTCACGGCGTGTTGACCGACAGTTACGAGGCAGGGCCGGTAGGCAGGGTGACCCGGGAAGTTCACAGTTCTTTGTAGCTCTGGAAGATGACCTGATGCGTATGTTTGGTTCTGAAAGAATTGCTAAGATCATGGACCGTTTAGGCCTGAAGGAGGGTGAAGTGATTCAACATCCTATGATCACCAAGTCCATTGAAAGAGCCCAGAGAAAAGTTGAAGAAAACAATTTCGGTACTCGTAAAAGATTGCTTGAGTATGATGATGTAATGAACTCACAACGTGAGGTAATTTATAAGAAACGACGCCATGCTTTATATGGTGAACGTTTGGCAGTGGATATTTCCAATATGATTTATGATGTTTGCGAAAATATCGTTAACAATTACCATCCTGAACATGATTATGAAGGATTCAAGCTATCACTGTTGAAAACTTTTGCTATTGAACCTAATGTCAGCATGCTTGAATTTACATCACAAGATAGTGAGTCAATAGTTGAAGATCTGTTCAACAAAGTATATACGGGTTACATTGAAAAGAGCCGTAAACTAGCACAAAAAGCTTACCCGGTAATCAAAGATGTCTATGAAAATCAAACTAAATTTGAAAACATCGCTATTCCAATTACTGACGGTATCCGTTCTATGCAGGTAGTTGCTAATCTGAAAAAAGCATACAATGATAAGGGCCGCGAGATATCGCTGGCAATAGAAAAAGGCGTTACCTTAGCAGTAATTGATGACTCCTGGAAAGATCATCTTCGTGAAATGGACGAATTGCGTAATTCAGTTCAAAATGCGACATACGAACAAAAAGATCCTTTGTTGATCTATAAGTTTGAGTCTTTTGAACTGTTTAAAAACCTTATTCAGAAGTCCAACAGTGATATTTCCTCTTTCATTGTTAAAGCTAACTTGCCAATACAGGAACCTTCGCAAGTGAAAGAAGCACAAAAACCTCGCAGAACCGAGCAGGGTAAGTATAAAGAAGGCAGGAGTGACTTACTCTCTGATGTTGGCAACACTTCTGAACCTAAAGCTGCTACCCCTGTCAGAGTAGAGAAACACGTGGGGCGTAATGATCCTTGTCCTTGTGGAAGCGGTAAAAAATATAAGAATTGTCACGGTCAGAATGATTGATCATCATATATAAACCTTTACCAGATAAAACACCTCAACCTTAGTGTTGCTGTTATCTCATTGGTTCTTGTTTTTAACTGCAGCAGTAAAGCCGGGCACATATTTCTATACATTGAAAAGTGAATCGTTTGCTGAAACTAAACGAATGGTAATTATAAGATAATTAATACCGTATGAAATACAAAAGAATACTGCTCAAACTCAGTGGAGAAGCCCTTATGGGTAATCAGGAACATGGTATTGACCCTGAAAGGCTGTCTGATTATGCCCATGAGATAAAACAAGTGGTTGCTTTAGGAACCCAGGTAGCCATTGTGATCGGTGGTGGCAACATCTTCAGAGGATTACAGGGCGCTGCTAAAGGAATGGATCGCGTACAAGGCGATTATATGGGTATGCTTGCCACCGTTATTAACAGCATGGCATTGCAGGGGGAGCTTGAGAAACAGGGCGTTGCCACTAAACTCCTGTCAGGTATTGCTATTGATCCTATTGCTGAATCCATGAGCAGATCAAAAGCAATTGACTACCTCAAACAGGGTAAAGTTGTGATTGTAGCCGGCGGTACCGGTAACCCCTATTTTACTACTGATACAGCCGCTGTACTCCGGGCTGTTGAAATTAAAGCTGACGTAGTGCTTAAAGGGACCCGTGTTGATGGCGTGTATTCTGCTGATCCTGAAAAAGTACCGGGTGCACAGAAATATGACAGGATTACCTTTACCCGCGTTTATGAACAAAACCTCAACATAATGGACCTGACCGCCATTACTATGTGTCGTGAAAATAGTCTGCCTATTCTGGTATTCAATATGAACATCAAGGGTAACCTGGTCCGATTATTGCAAGGCGAGGAAATAGGTACTCTGGTATCAGAGTCATAAAAAAGCATCTTTCCATTTGGTTTGCACTTTTGTATATTTGCCAAGAATTTGAATAAATAACTAAACCTAATGAACGACGACGTAACATTTGTAATAGAGGAAGCAGAAGAAGGCATGAAGAATGCTGTTACGCACCTCGACAAGGAATTCCAGAAAATCAGGGCCGGTAAAGCAAGCCCGTCAATGCTTGATGGTATTAAGGTTGACTATTATGGATCAATGACTCTGATAGACCAGATTTCAAATATCAACACACCTGATCCCCGTCAAATTATCGTACAGCCATGGGAAAAAAACATGCTTGTGCCTATTGAAAAAGCTATTATGGCTGCCAATCTGGGCTTCAACCCTCAGAACAATGGTGAAATATTACGCATCACTGTTCCCCCACTCACTGAAGAACGCAGGCGCGATCTGGTGAAAAAAGCTAAAGTTGAAGTGGAAAATGCTAAAGTGACTATCCGTAATATCCGCCGTAATGCTATCGACTCAGGTAAAAAACTTGAGAAAGACGGCCTGCCTGAAGATGAAATCAAACTACTGGAAAAAGAAGTTCAAAACTTAACTGATAAATTTATCGACAGGGTTGACAAGCTTTTTGACCTTAAGGAAAAAGATATCATGACTGTGTAAGTCCATGAATTCTGTAAGGGTAATATAAAAGTTCTTAAGGCTCATCATAAGCTTGTATAAAGCTTAATATCACAGCATTGCTTTTTTATTAGTCCTTATATCCCCTATTACTAATCTGCTCAAAAGGCGGATTTTTTTATAAGGAATAGGTTAACGTTAAACGAAGCATCAGATTTGAAACTTCTTCCGGCTTGCTGTAAGGTCCAAAACGATAGAAACTACAAATACCAATCCCTGAAAAGGATGACTTGAGCAGATTATTAATAATAATACCCGTTTCGTAGTAACCCTTTTCCATAGTGCTAAACCCGGCATACCTGTGATTTTGAGGGTTTTTAAGACTTCCTGTCCCCATGTTGAGAGCAACAGAAATCTCCGGTTCGAAGTATTTGGTCCGCATGAGCAACTTACCAAAACTATGCGTGATATACATTGCAGCATAATGGTCGTCGAGGAATTCTGATGGGTGCATCGTTGTAAAGCTTCCCGGAGCATAAATTGAAAAGTTCGCTCCACCGCTCCCATTACCGTTAAAGAGTTCGGAATAGGGAACTTCATGATCCACTATGCCACCTGTTAGCATAAAGGAAGTCTTGCCGAGCAGTTTGTTATACATTGAATACATAACCCTGGCATCCAACCGGTTGTATGTATAATTACCATTTAGGAATCCGCTCTTGCACCCGGTGTATTGTAACCATAGTATTGGGAAGTCAGTCCCCATTGAGTATTGATCGCTATTATTGCGTACAAATTTCTCCTTATAGGCAAACCTGAATCCTGCAATGAAATAGCCAAAGGAATGTTCATTAGTTATGACTGAAACATCACCCACTTGTTCCACCCATCCATAGTTAAAAGCTGCTTCCTTGTGCGCCTGCCTGATACCTGCTGAAGCAGTTACATATTGCAATAAACGGAATTGCACAGAAGCTTCTGCTGACTCTACCCTATCCATTCTTGAAATGTAAAATGATCGCCAGTTCAACGAGGTAAATGGCTTTTCATCAGCATCAAAGAAACGAGTTCCGGCTGACTCCTCCAGATCGTTCGAGTATTTTAGTTTCAATTGCAGTACTTTGTATTTCATCAAGTTTAATTGTAAGCTGCCTCCATACTTGAGTAGCTCATCACCAAATCCATAACCTGCATATCCGCCTAAGCTGAAAAAGCGCGACAATCTGTTATTGGTATAAAGTCCCAGCCCTAGATACGACTTCTCGTACATGTTATACCGGAATAGTTTTGCAAGATCAACATCGATTACGCTTATAGGAATTCTTCCTGACGTCAGCGAGGTCATCACTTTCGTCATTCGGTCAAGGTGATGAGCTTTTCCAAGACTGTCAATTACCCTATAGGTGTTTTTTTCAAGTAAATTAAGCGTATCCGTTCTATACTTATTCCAAAACAAGTCATCACGATTAGCGGCATCAGAAACTACTTCCACGGCAATATTATCCAATTCTCGTTTCACAATATCAGGTTCAAGCCGGATGTTTTTCCTATAACTCTTACCAATTCCTAAAGGTTTCCCGCCATTTACTGAAACACTATTAAATGCAATATCTGTGTTCAATTGCACAGGAAACCATTGTTTATTTTCCAGAAATTCATACATCTGTTGAATTCTCATGGTAAATGATTCATCCGTACGGTAAGGCTCAGCAATAACATTTGATATAGCCCAGCCACGGTTGCTTATGTACAAAAGCCCGGTAAGGGCATCAAAGTTTTTGCCTTTCAACGGTTTATACGAAATAACATAGGTGGTATCACCCGGAATCATGCTATAAATAGTGTCTCTGAGCCAAAAGAAATAGTGCTTGTCAAAACCCGGCCCGATGGGATTAATGTAGTTCTTGCCGGCAAGAGTAATTACCTCATCATAAAAAGATGTAGGCTGTGATTGTGAAAGCAGGAATATAAACAGTGGATCCTTTAAACCTGAAACCTTTGTTGCCGTTACCTTATCATGATGCCTTGACGGATAAAGAAATTTGTGCTCCGAAACTGATTCCATCATAAAAAGGTGTTGTCTGGTCATTAATTCCTTCAACAAACGCACTGATGAATCAGCAACTTTGGTGGTATCAACATGAGCAGAATCAATCAGTACAGTAAATATCATTTTATCGTATGAAGTGTAAGAATATGATTTCATGTTCTTGGGATCATTCAATTGCCTGTTGGCGATGACATTACTGATTATCCGATGAGCAGGATTTTCTCCTGCTATAATGTTGACTTCTGATAATGCGATGGTTTGCTTAACCAGTTTAATGCTGACCGATTGGCTTGAATTTACTTCTACTTCCAGTGGCAAGTACCCCACATAACTAAAACTTAATTTTTGTACCGGGTTCGGATGTTTAAGACTAAAATAACCGTCTATATCAGTCATACCCCCGTTTTTGCTGTTATTAATCAGGATGTTCACAAAGGCAAGTGGTTCGTTTGTAGCCGAATCACGTACTGAACCCCTGATAGAATTTTTTTGTGCGAAAGCTAATGAAGTGATTAACAGTAGACAGAGCGTAAGGTACTTATTCATATATGGTGCAGTTTAAGATATTAGTTACAAATTAAGCGCGATAATAAAGCAACACAGTGTACTGATGACGCTTAAACCCCATACTTTGTTACACACCGGCACTACCTGTAACCGGGTATTTAAAATAGTTTTGATAAATTTACGACGAACAAACGGAATTCATGTTAATAAATTGTCATATTTTTATAAAGTCTATCAACTAACCCATGGTAAAAGCACTGATCAATTACTATCTGGACCAATCAGCCAAGTATAAAGCTAATTTGCAGATTATGCATGAGAGTATGTCAGAAACTGCCATACATGATTTCAGGGTAGCAATCAAGCGATTGCGGACTGTTCATGAGTTGCTACAGGGGCTACACCCTGAATCAGTAAATGCAGCCTCACAATCAGCCGCCTTCAGGAAAGTGTTTAAAACCAGCGGTAAACTGCGCGACATTCAGGTGCAAATTGAAATTCTGGAGGATGTGTCGTTACATAACCATAAATTCTACACTCATCTTTATGCTTACTTAAGGAAGAAAGAGTCTGTTGCTACCTCTAATCTTTATAATTTCCTTTACGGAAAAGATTACCCTGTTGATTTTTCTGATTATCATGAATCGGTTGAAATGCTGGTTCAGGATGTTGATGAGGATGTTTTGTTGTCAACTATCGACCGCATGGTAAACAATCTGATGATTCAGAATTTCAACCTTTTCAACCAAGAAAATCAGGCAGAGTCGCTTCATGAAATACGCAGTAATGTTAAGAGATGCCATTACTTGCTCACTATTGCCAAATACCTGACTCCTGATACCAATGAAATTCTCACAAAAAAAATTGATATAGTCAATAAAGCCGGTGATATGCTTGGCAACTGGCATGATCTTGACATAACAGTAAAAACTCTGCACTCCTTCCAGCCATCCATCAGCGCTATTCCGTATTTTCAGAACAAATACAACTCACTTGCAATTACGTTGAAGCAAAGGCGCAAGCATAGTTTGAAGCAAACCATCAACTTCCTTCAGTTTATATTCCAGGTTTTTATTAATCAGGAATAGAATTGTGTTACCCTGCTCCTGCTTTAGATTCTCAGTAATTTTTTGAAAGTCATACTTGCTCCTTCCAAATGTGTCAACACATGGCTTGCCTTACTGATTACTTCTGAGCTTTGGATTATTGAGGTGTCTCTCTCCGTCTCTGGTTGACTTTTTTTGAAGGTTGTTTACTAATGCTTCGTCCATATCCACTCCTGTCTGATTAGCAATGCAAATCAGCACAAAAAGCACATCTGCCAGCTCATCAGCAAGGTTGAGATCTTTTTCGTTTTCCTTATTTGACTGCTCTCCATATTTCCTTGCCATTACCCGTGCCACTTCACCCACTTCTTCCGTTAATAAAGCCATATTGGTGAGCTCACTAAAATACCTTACTCCCTTTTCCTGTATCCATTTATCGACCAGAACCTGGGCTTCATAAATCGTCATTCTTATAAAAATTAAAATCTGTTAAAGGCACCCAAAATTAATTGTCAAAGTGCAGTAAAATGTACTAATACCTGTTATTCTCATTGCTTGTTAGCGTATACCTCAGCAGTTACTGGTCATGTTTTGTTCACAAACTGTTCGTAATTTCACTCTTTACTTCAAGCTTAAAACCCACACCGTGAACATTCATAATAGTTACATCAGGATCAAGACTCAGATACTTCCTAAGCTTTGTAATAAACACATCCATACTGCGCCCGATGAAGTAATCGCTGGTTCCCCAAACCTCCGTTTGTGCTTTTTCGCGCGATAAAAGATTGTTCATATTCAAACAAAGCAATCTCAATAAAGACGCCTCTTTAACCGTCAGTTTCTGCACCTTATCATCCAGAATCAGCAATTGGTTTACCGGATCAAAAACGAAACTTCCTATATTGAATTTCTCATGATTGTTCCGATTGTTCAGGATTCCGCATCGCTTAAGTATGGCCTCTATACGCAAGGCCAGCTCTTCACTGCTGAAAGGCTTAGTTATATAATCATCACAACCTGCCTTGAAGCCCATGATCCTGTCTTCATTTAACCCTCTGGCAGTAAGGAATATAATGGGGACTTCCTGGTTTATATCTCTGATATCCCGCGCAAGCGTAAAGCCATCCTTTTTTGGAAGCATCACATCAAGAATGCAAAGATCAAAGTGTTGGGAACGAAACTGCCTGAACCCTTCTACACCATCAACAGCTAAAATGGTATTATAGCCCAGTAAAGAAAGGTATTCATCAACAAGAGCCCCAAGATTTTTGTCGTCCTCAACAAGGAGTATTTTAACCTGACTATTCATGAGTTGAGACTGATTTTTTTAAGGGTAAGTAAATTTCAAAAATGCTTCCTTTATTGAGTTCGCTATGAACCTTCACATAACCACCAAGTGCTTCTATAACCGTCTTTACATAATAAAGTCCTAATCCGAAACCCTTAACATCATGCAGATTACCGGTTGGCACCCTGTAAAGTTTATCAAAAACCATTTTCTGATTTTCATGGTTTATGCCTAATCCTTTATCCTGAACTGCCACTACAAACATACGATCCTGAATCCGGGTACGAACCGTGATATCCGGATTTTCGGCTGAGTATTTGACGGCATTATCCAGCAAATTACAAATGATATTCTGAAAATGGGTCACGTCGGCTTCAATTTCATGAAAGTCAGCACCCGGCATAAACCTGAGGGAACCATTGGCACTATTCATCATGAGTTCAAATCTTGAAATACACCGGGCAATGACCTCATGGGCATCAAAAGAAGAATGATTCAGTTTGAAAGACCCTTCTTCCAGCACAGCCATTTGAAGTACTTGCTCCACTTGTTGCTGCATCCGCAAGTTTTCATCATAAATCATGCGGGCATATTTTCGCGCCTTTTCTTCATTCACTTGCCCATTGGAGCTGAGTAACATTTCACTCGCCAGTGAAATGGTCGAAATCGGAGTCTTTAACTCATGAGTCATGTTATTGACAAAGTCCGACTTGAGTTCCGACAGTTTCTTTTGCCGCATAAATAAAAATATCATGTATGAAAATGCGAATACAACCACCAGCAGGAGTAGCAATGAAATGGCCATCCATGGAATGATTTTCCTCATCAACACACTGTTTTCATTAGGGAAATATACACCCAGCATTAGTTGCTCGTTCCTGTAAAGGCATGAAAGCGATACAGTATGGTCAGTTCTTAATAAATCACTCTTCAGGTTACCGGTTTCACCGGCAAAAAATTGTTTCGACATCGGGTCAAAAACGCCCCACACATATTCCCGGGTAATCTCCATACCGTCAAATTCCTCATGCAGCAATGAATCAAGCCTCGCCGGATTAATGGCGGTCAACACTTTCATTTTTCGATGATCACACTCCGGTCCGCACATGAATGATTCTCTATCAGGCATTCGTCGCTCATCAAACATCCGGTTGACGACACTTTTTAAGGTAACATTCACGCTATTGTTGAATAATTCCTCCTGAAGCTGCAAAGCATTACGCATCCAATACACCTGTATAATAATAATACCCACCAACGCCAGCGCAGCAATCGAAATAATTAACGCTATAGTTTTTTTCCTCATTGTTTTCCAATAATAAGCACAAAAATAGTCAATTCCCTGAAGATTACGGATTATCGCGAAATGAAGCTCAAATATTAGTGTTGAATTGATACCCGATGGCCCC
>Ga0172378_10001726_pt1 | contig 20261 bp, 18 predicted proteins | sample GrowelOW332metaG_FD_119755 | JGI IMG/M metagenome (GOLD analysis project Ga0172378, IMG submission 119755) | Groundwater microbial communities from an aquifer near a municipal landfill in Southern Ontario, Canada - Pumphouse #3_1 metaG | ecosystem: Environmental > Aquatic > Deep subsurface >... | reverse complement strand
CTGGAAATATGATTCTGTTGTTCCTTTTTCGCCTTTCCATTCTCAGACCTACTACGATCTTCATTCCAAAGAAGAAAAAGGAAGGGTTTATCCTTTATCCGATAATGAAGATGATGATATGATTAAATAGAAAGGCAATAATGAAGAAACTTATCATTTATGTTTTCTCAGGAACTGGCAATACTTTAAAAATAGCCTCTCTTTATCAGGATTATCTTAAAGATGAGTATCAGACTCAGATTTATCTGATTGATGGAGAAAATGAGAATATCCCCTCACCGCATGATTTTGATTTAATTGGATTAGGATATCCTATCCATGCTTTTAATGCACCGGAAATATTCTGTGATTTTCTTAAGAAACTTCCTAACTCTGATAAGCCGGTCTTTATCTTCAAATCCAGTGGTGAAGGACTTCATCTCAATGACTGTTCCTCTCAGAAATCCATCGGTATTTTAGAAAAAAAAGGATATCAGGTGTTTATGGAAAGACATTATGTCATGCCTTATAATATGATTTTCCGGCATAATGATCCGATGGTTAAGCAAATGTGGATCTATGCTAAAGCGATGGCTAAACTCAATTGTCGGGAGATTCTTCGAGGCGATAAGGAAAAAGTCAGAATCGGAGTTCTGAGAAAATGGTATGCTCCTCTGTTTCGAATAGAATGGATCTATGCAAAACTTCAGGGACCATTCATGAAGGTCGATTCTAAGAAATGTATTGGCTGTAATAAATGTATCGATAACTGTCCGACACATAATATTGATATGAGGAATGGTAAGATTCGTTTCCATAATAAATGCACCCTCTGTGTCCGCTGTTCTTTTAACTGCCCAACTTCGGCTATCTCTATTGGTCTTTTAAATGGCTGGAAAGTCAACGGACAGTATCCAATAGAAGAATTAGCTAATGATGAGAACTTAACTTTTCCCTATATCGGAAAAGAAGATAAAGGTGTTTATAAGATGTATCGGAAATATTATTCTGAATGCAATCAGAAACTGAAAGCGGCCGGAATGTTAGATGAAGTCAAAGAAAAAGAAGCCTAAATCCGTATCGAATTCTTGGCTTCATTTTCGTTTAAATAGTATTTACTTCAATGTTACTTCAATGAGTCTTTGAAGTAACTTCAATCGTTTCTTTTGATTTCGTTCTTCTGTTATGGAGTGGTGTGAAGTCAGGCGTTTTTTTGATTATCCTAGATAACTCAGAATGGTATCACAGGATTTTTCAATTCCGTTTTCGCTATTGATGCATAAGTCGTATTGACTGATATCATCCCATTTCTCAGATGAGATAGTCTCATAGTATTTCTTACGAAGGTCATTTGATGACTTGATGTTTTTGATGGCTGTCTTTTCATCATCGCCATAAGCTTTCATAACATTTTTGATTTTAGTTTCTTCATCAGCATAGATAAAGACGGAAATGATGTTGCTACGGTCTTTCAGATAGTAGTTGGCTGCTCTTCCAACAATTACACAGGCTCCTTGATCGGCAATCTGATTAAGGACTTCTCTTTGGCATCAATCATGATTTCCCCCAACATTCTTTGAAAGATAGAGACTATTTGGAACATTGTTGATTGGCAGTTTATTTTCAGTCAGATAATTAGCATCTAATCCAGTTTGGTGGGCGACAATGGCTAAGACGTCTTTGCTGTAGAAAGGAACATTCAGTTTCTGAGCTAAGAGCATTCCGATAGCTCTTCCCTGTGATCCATGCTGACGATTGATAACAATTATTTTTCCTTCTTTGGAAGGAAGCAAGGTGGCTTGAGAATTGATATTCTGTTCATCTTCGTCTAAGGCGATTTTCTTATTTAGTGATTTGAAATACAGGATTGTTAAGATGACAACAACAATGATTCCGATAACATCGGCTATTGGAGCAGCAAATAATAAGGTGACGATTCCTTTTCCGGGATTACTGAGTTCAGTAATCATCGGAATGATGATGACTAATGGGACAAAGCAGATAATATCTCGGCTTATAGAACAAATTATGGTTTTCACTGGTGAACCCACTGATTGGAAGAAGATAGCACTGACTTTGATTAAACAGGTAAAGGTGGTCAGAGATAAGAAGATACGGAAAGTGTATCTAGCATATTCCACATAAAGAAGGGTGTCCTCTCCTCCGTTTCCGAAAGGAAGAATAAACAAATCCGGATATAGTTCATTGATGAGGGTGAAAGCTAAAGCTAAGATGTTTCTTAGAATATAATCTTCTTTTAATAATCTGATGAAGTCAGCTAGCTTTATGTGTTTTATTTTCTCTTTATTATATCATTGAGAAAACAAGTCGAAAATAATTACTCGGCTTCTATTTTAGAAAGGGCAGAAGCAATATCATCATTGGTGATAATTGACTGATTTTTGATTTCCTCAGGAACATAGTCATTATTGAGATTAATAGAAACGTAGGTTGAATTCTTGTTCTCTTTAACAAATCTCCAAAAAGGATATTTGATAATGACCGGGGTATTGAATCCTACTCCTAATTCTAAATATAGAACCTTTTTGTTTCTGTTCTCATACAGAAACTCTGTATAGCGTTCTTTAGCTTTATGCCATCCCTTATCTTCAGCAAAATAGTCATCACAGCGGAGGTTCATGCTCATGGGTTTACCACAGACTGGGCAGGTAGGAATAAGTTCGGTCGGAATCTTGTGATTAATCTGCTGTTCAACCATCTTCCTGATTATTTCCTCATTGTCATAGGTTAAATCATGGCAGTGGTTACTGCATTGGAAAAGACCATAATCTCCCTGAGTATAGAAAAGACGTGATTTATCAAATCCGGTCTTCTGAAATTGATGGTCAACATTAGTGGTAATGACAAAATAGTTCTTATTCTTAATTAAGGAAAAGAGATTTTTATATAACGGAAGACCGGAATCCGTGAAACGGTTTAGATAAACAAACTTTGACCAGTATCCCCAGTATTCTTCAAGAGAGTCAAACATGTGAAAACCTGCTGAATACATATCGGTATAGCCATATTTGTCATGCATATATTTGAAATTTTTCATAAAGGCTAAACCGGAATAGGAAAACCCGGCTGCCGTTGAAAGTCCGGCACCGGCTCCAATAACAATAGCATCGGCGGAATCAATTAATTCTTTAATTTTCTGATAAGGCGTTTTCATATATTTGGTAGTCCTTTTCTGAGAAAAGATCAAAAATAACTTTCAAATCTGATTTTTCTTCTTTGAGATATTTTCTGACGGTCCTGACTGCAACCTGACTGGCTTCTTTAATTGGATAGCCATAGACACCTGTTGAGATGGAACAGAAGACAAGTGATTTAAGATTCATTTCATCCGCTTTTCTAAGGCAGCTTAGATAACAGTTTATTAAATCATTTCGATTTTATTCGGTTGGACGTCCATAAGCAATTGGTCCGACAGTATGGAAGATGAATGAACTTGGAAGATTATAGCCACTGGTGATTTTGCATTGTCCGTTTGCTTCGTCATGACCTTGTTCCTGCATCATCTTCAGGCAGTCTCTTCTTACCTGTAGGCCGGCATAGGAATGAATAGCATTATCTATACAGCCATGTAATGGAGAAAAGCAGCCAAGCAGTTTTGAGTTGCAGGCGTTAACAATGCCATCAGCTTTCAAAAGAGTGATATCCCCTCTGTATAAAGATATTTGATTTGGAAATTCTTTGACATCAATGATAGTCTTGCTTTTCAGCCGTTGCTGAAGATATTCGTCCTGTCTGAGATAGTATTCCTCGCTGAGTGAAAAAGGCATAGTGATGTTCATCAAAGCCCGGATGCTTTCCGGACTTTTCATATTTAAGTCGTTTGGAATACCATTGACTTTTTTTAGATAGCTGATTAAGAATTCTTCGTTCATTTTTGCCTCCTTATAGCCTTATTAGGGCAGACTTCTTCACAGGCTCCGCAGTGAAGACAGTTTTCCTGAATGATGGCTTTCTCGGGAATACGTATACATCTCTGAGGACAGACATTCAAGCATTTTCCACAGCTGATACATCTATCTTTCTGAATGATGAAAGTTTCTGATATTTCTTCTTGGTTATGAGAAAAAGAATAGCGGGTTATCGGTCTGGTATTCAGATTAAAGAAGTCACCGACCCAAGAATCAATCCTGAATACTTCTAGAACATCACGGGTTTTTTCAGGATAGATTTCTTTCATGAATTGATTGTTTTCAAACAGGATTCCAAGATAGTTTCTTTCAGCTTTTGAAACATGGCCTTTTAAGGAATAAGCTTTCTTATTCTGACAGACAGTCAAAGAAACAAAAGGTGTCTTAGTTATTTCCTAATAAAAGGATTTCCCTCGGGCTGTCAGAAAAAAGAGGCAGTCATCTTCTGAATACATTATATCAATGATTCGGTTGTTTGGCTTTCCTTTCTCATCGACTGTTGCTAAAGCAACATCTTTTATTTTAATGATAGTGTTTAGGAACTCTGTTTTTGTCATATATTTAAATAAATATGGGAGAGGATATCTCCTCTCCCAAAAACCTTTTTATTTGCTGAAGAAGAAACCGACAGACATATCTAGATAGTTAGCACCGGAATATTCAGGGAAAGCTTCTTCCATTTTAGTTTTCATTTCTGCCTGAGAAAAACAGGTATGGGCAATGCTTTCAACTTTATTGAGATAGGCAATTTTAGTATTTACGTCTTTCTGATCTTCAGGAGTATAGTGAGAAGTGAGGATGAAGTCAAAGCCACGGTTAAGATAGCTGTTGAGTTCATTGATAATAGCTTCAGCATGAGGTTCACCGGCAACGATGGAGTGGCAGTCATGTCCTAACATATGGGTGTAGACACAGTTGATTTCTGGAATTTCGATAGTGTAGGCATCATTATTGGAAATGATAACAAACTCAATTCCGCCTAAAGTCACTTTTCCATCAGCAAGGACTGTGACATCCTGGGCAACTTCAGGATCAAAGATAGGTCCGAAAGCACCAGTGAACTTCTTGACTAAGGCAGCTCCACCGCCAACGGTGTTATAGCTGATAGAAGTTTCAGTTCCGTAGGTCTTAACTTCTTTCATGAAGGAAGCACCGGCTCCATGGTAAGCAACCAGTTTAGCAACTAAAGTGATGTTGTTTTCTTTAATGAAAGATTCTAATTCCTTGATGTTGTCATAGAAGCAGGGAAGTTCAATAGAAACTCCTAAACCATTCTTCTCAACAATGAAGACTTCATCATCGATATAATCGTTAGTCTTGTAGGCATAGAGCTTTACTCCGTTATTTTCATAGATGCTGATTAAGCCTTTTTCTAAATTAATAGTCTTACAATTTTCTTTATTCATTTTTTATATCCTTTATTGTCAGAAAGCATCGCGATTGCTTTCAGGTACACGGATATTGTATTTCTAACTAGTAAAAAATATAAGTACGTACTTTAAAGTGCTATAGTTACCAAAAGGGAACTATTGACTATTTTCCGGTGTTTTTATATAGTCTTGATAAAGTGAGAATTTAAAATGATTGATAGAAAAACTTTACCGGCCTGTCCTGTTGAAATTACATTAGCCTATTTAGGGGATAAATGGAAAATCCTGATCTTCCGTGATTTACTGACTGGAACCAAAAGGTTCAATCAGTTACTTAAATCCTTAGCTCCGATATCTCAGAAGGTTCTGACATCCAATCTGAGAACCTTAGAAAATAATGGAATAATCGAAAGAAAGGTTTATCCGGTAGTTCCTCCTAAGGTTGAGTATTCCCTGACTGAGTTCGGACTTACTTTAAAGCCGGTTCTGGATGCCATGAAAGCTTGGGGAAATAAGATTATCGAAGCAAAATAAAGAAATAGCATTGCCAACCGGCAATGCTATTTTAGTGTCTGATATTCTTCTTCGTTGACAGGTTCACCCCATTCAGTTGAGGTTTCGGTTCCTGGTATTTCAATAGCTAGATGGGAAAACCAGCTAGAGGGACTGGCACCATGCCAATGTCGGACATTGGCTGGTATTTCAATTACCGTTCCTGGAGTCATGAGAATCGGTTCTTCATTTTCGGCCTGATAATATCCTTTTCCTCCGATACAGATAAGAACTTGACCGCCTCCGGTTTTAGCATGATGGGTATGCCAGAAATTTCGGGTTCCGGGTTCGAAAGTAACATTGAAGATTCCGGCTTTCAAACTGACTGGATACAGATAGGAGACACCAGTGAAGTATTTAGCAAAGCCGGTATTCTCTTTTCCGATGGGAAAGAAAATCTCATTTTGAAATCGGTCTTTTTCGGATTGAACGGAAGCTTTTTCGTTCCAGACTTCCTTAGCCAGATTGAAACTAGCCCAGGCTTTGGGCCAGCCGGCATAGAAGGCAACCTGAGAAATCAGGGCGGCTATTTCTTCTTCGCTGACACCATTGTTCTTCGCATTGATGAGATGATATTTCAAAGAAGAGTCAATGATTCCTGAGGCTATCAGGGAAGTGACGGTTATCATGCATTTGATTTTGGTGCTGAGGGCGGGATTGTTCCATTGTTCACCAAAGAGAATATCATCATTGAAATGAGCGAATTCAGGAGCAAACTGACCTAACTGATCTCTTCCGGCTGTCTGAGTTATTTTCTTTTCTGACATTTTGGTTATTCTCTTTTAAATTTTGGAGCCAAACAATTGGGCTTTTTGGATTAGTTCTGCCTTATTAGCGGCCTTAGGATCGGTCAGACCAAGACCAGCGAATTCACCTTTGTAGCTGCATTTTGGGAAACAACAGACCCAGCCATTAAGACTATCAATGACAGGTTTTGTGTTCGCTAATTCTTCATCCGCACAAGTATAGACCAGGTAAATATCGCGGAACTTGTAATCCTTAATATATAAAGGATTGGTCCGGTCTAATAAAGTTTTTAACTGACCGGAAAGACCATAGAAATATACTGGCGTAGAAAAAACAATTGCCTCAGCATTCATTATTTTTTCGTTAATTTCGTTCATAGAGTCGGAAATAATGCATTTTCCGGTTTTCTGGCAGGAAAGACAGCCTTTGCAGAAATTGATAGTCTTGTCATTTAAAGTGATGATTTCTGCTTGGTTTCCCTTACTCAGTATTCCTTCGTAAACAGCTTTGCTAAGAATTTCAGAATTAGAATTAGTTCGGAGACTGCTTGAAATAATTAAGACTTTTTTCATTTGGTATTTTCTCTTTTCCTAGAAATTAATCGAAATTCACTTGCTTTATTTATCCAACCTATCGATGAGGTAATCAATGCATTCAAGATCCCGGTATTCTTCATGGATATTAGAAAGGATTCTCTTTCTAAGTTCGGTAAGGATTTTCTTTCGATTGCTGATGCTATCATTAGATATATAGGCTTCAATTTCGTTATCGTTTAAACCAATATCCTTTAGGCAGCCGATTTCTATTTGTGTTACCTTTTTATTCATGCTTTAATTCTAACAATTGAATTTTGAAATAGAAAATACTTATAAAGCATTATCTGATATTCATTTTAGTTATCGCAAAAATTGATATAATGAAATAGGAGGAAACGGAAATGATTGAAACCCGACTGATTGAATATTTCTTGGCTGTTGCCAGAGAACAGAATATTACAAAGGCTGCTGAAATACTTCATATTTCCCAACCCAGTCTTTCTAAGCAGATGGCTGATTTAGAAAAAAAGCTTGGAAAGAAACTTCTAATCAGAGGAAATAAGAATACTACTTTGACTGAAGATGGTCAGTATTTCCGTACCAAGGCCGAACAGATTATCCAGTTGATTGAAACTACTGAGTCTTCCTTAGGGAATGAAAATGATATCTCTGGGAATATTTTTATGGGATGTGCTGAAACCGTTCATATGTCATTCTTTTCCAAAATCATGAAAGAAATTTCCGATAATCATCCGAATATTGTTTTTCATGTTCATAGTGCCAATGCTAACGATGTCATTGATCGGATTGATAAAGGATTGTTGGATATCGGTTTACTGATTAATCCAAATTTTGATGAAAAGCATGATTATCTGGAAATGCCTTTTTATGATATTTTTGGAATCCTGGTCAGAAAGGATGATCCATTGTTTCAAAATAAAGATAAGGTTCTTTCTCAGGACATAAAAGGGATTCCTTTTATTATGACATCTCAGAGACAGGATTCCTCTTTTCTTGTTGATTGGTTGGGAATGCCTTTTTCTCGGCTGAATATAGTTGCTTATTACAATCTGATTTATAATGCTACACATATGGTTGAAAAAGGATTAGGATGCTCCTTATCCATATCAGATTTAGTTGATACTTCCGAACATAGCCTTCTTAAATTTGTACCGCTTTATCCAGAGGTCAAAGGCAAGTTGTATATTGTCACTAAAAAATATCAAACCTTTTCAAAAGCAACAAAATTGTTTCTTGATTGTATTTCGGAAAGAATTTAGATTTTATAAGTGATATTTATATTTTAGATGTAAAATAAATAGAGATGATTATTCTAATATTTTCCGTTGCTATTTTTATCTTTGAGACTTAAGCAAAAAGCAAAAGGATTGAAGTAAATTCTAATTGTATGTATAATAGCTTTTCTTATGGAGGTATATATGAATATTAAAAAAACCAGTCTGCTTATTTTATCTGCTATAGCCTTAACTGGCTGCAATGTGACACCATCAGCTTCTGTTGGTGAATCTAATTCTGCAAGTGATACAGTTTCTGATATAGTCAGTGATACAGTATCTGATTCTGTTTCTAATTCAGTATCTGATTCTGTTTCTACTCCATCCAGTTCCCTGACCCCAGATCAGATTATTGAAAAATTGGTTACTGAATTACAGCAAACTATCACTTTTAAAGGATCACTGACCAAGACAGTCAGAGAAAACTTTGCTGCTAATCCGATGGAGAATGAAACCACTGTTACTAAGACCACTCTTGTCACTAAGTGTACAGAAGATATGTATTTTGGTGAAGAATTAAATGAGGATGGATCTATTTCCTTTGTTAATACTATTTATAAAGGAGAAGACGGCTTATCTTATTACGATGTTATTGATAAGCATAATACTATCACTACCAGTAAATACCAACTATCTGGTGCTGATGTTGAGTTTGATGCCAAAGACAGCTATTTAGTCAATCCTTTCAATTTCTTTGATAATGATAGTTTTACTGCTGTTTCCGGAAACAAGGTCGGCATTGATCCTATTACTGAATCTTCTGAAGAAGTTGGAACCGACAGTATTCTTTTCATCACTTTAGCTGGTTACGGAGTTGCAGCCGGTCAGTTTGAATCTATCGAGTTAAGTTTCAATGATGACTATATTCCTACCGGTCTTTCAATTAAGACCAAGGAAATCTATTCCGATTACACCATGACCTATACTTCCTTTGTTCTTGATGTTTCCATTGAAGATTTAGGTTCAACAACCATTGACAAGATTTCCACTTATGAAACTCATGATTACGATGAAAGTGTCAATAATGCTTTTAAGAAGCTTCAGGACAATAATTACACAATTCATTATGTAGATACCTATTCCACAAGTGATAATTCTACTATCACAGATGTTATTGAATATCAGGTAACTGATAAAGCAATCTATTCTGATAATAGTAAGATGAAGAACCCTTCCTATGGAATTGATAGTGTTTATCAGTCTGATAAAGGTGTATCAGTTTATTCTTATGATAAGGATACTGAGAAACTGACAGAAGACTATTTCTTTGAAGGACAGACTATTGATGATCATTTCCCAACCTTTGATTTCTCAGGTGCCTTGCTTTCTAAGAATGAGGATGGTAGTTATTCGCCTGTCTTTGAAACTTATAAGGCTGTCATGTCGGAAATGGTTGCCTTTAATGACGGAAATATCTATTCAAGTATTTTCTCATCCATCAAGATCAGATTTGATGATTCCTTTACCAATCTTCTTTCAATTGATTATGATTATTCCCAGTTCGGAACCAACGGCCATATTTCTTATACTTTTTCAAATATCGGTTCTACTGTCATAGACATTGATTTCTCAAAAATGAAATCAGGTGACAATGACTGGTCAGATGACGCTCTTGCTAGCTTTGTCGAACACTTCGGTGAAGATTTTGTTATGCCATATATTTCCTCTGGATCCGAAAACGGTTGGAATATCAGCAGTCATTACAACTCTAATGGTGAAGATGACGGGGTTTCAATCAGCACCTATTATGAAGATAAGGATTATAATCCGCTTCCTGATGTTGCTGCCAGCAAGAAGACTGAATTTATTGATGAATTTAAGAAATACAGCAATTGGACTGATAACTCAACTGCTTATGTTCCTTATGAGCATTACGATGATAATGGTCAGTTTGTCACTGACTATACTCCGGCTCAGGAATTCACTTTCGGAACTGCTGTCAGTGCTCTTATCTACACTACCATCAATGAATATGTAGCCAAGATTCAGATTGATCTGGTTCCTTCTTCAACTGTCAATCATACTGGTGCCTAAGTTAGGACAATTAAAAATCAAATTAAAAAACTGCAGTTATATCTAGATCGAGTCTGTACTCGGTCCTGACTGCAGTTTTTTATTCTTTATTTTTTTGTTTCTGTGATAGCAGCAAAATGATACTTAACGATACCAAGATCAATCTTGGTATAGAATCCTTTTCCGTTGATTGATATGGTGATTTTCCCATTATCGGAAGTGATTATGAATTTCTGCTGATTCATTCCGGTAGGTGCTAGAAGACAGGCTTCTGCTGCTAAATCCAAATAGTCTGGTTTTTCACCGATGATTTTTAAAACAGAAGAGACTTCTTTGCTTCTATGAGGAATACCTGAGTTTTTCCCGTATCCGAAGGCTATAACACAAATCAGTTTCTGTTTTCCGTCACTGATTATTTTGACTTTTCTTTTACCGTAGGTCATAGCTACCCAACAGGAATTAAGTCCTAGTCTTTGTGATTCAAGAACGAATTTTTCTCCGTAATATCCTGCTTTTTCTTCATCATCAGAAACTAAGGCCAAATAATTTTTAACACCTGAGAATTTTCCGTAATGTGCCATCAGGGTATTAAAGGCTTCTGGTTCCTCAAAAAACAACTGGAAATTCTGATTTGATTCTTTATTGATTTCTTCAACTAAGGAAAGCAGTGCTTTCTTGGTCTCTTCGGGTATCGGTTTATCGGAATATTGGCGGACTGAATGTCTTTGTCTCATCAATTCAAGTGTTTCCATATTTAGTAATCCTTTTTTGTTCCTTATCTGATATTCTCGCTATTGAAGGTCTTCAAGGCATCAACAAAATCACCATGAATGATTTTAGAGAAATTATCGATGATTTCATTAGGATCCTTCTGCATGTCTTTTTTTAGCCAATCCAGAACATTTCCGACAAAAGCATATTTATAGAAGTGAGCAATGAATTTTTGCTGTTCTATTGTTACATTCGAATATTCTTTCGCTTTTTCTTTAATAACAGAGAAAAGTAAATCGAAAGTGACATCATAAAGATAGATTTCTAAATATTCTTTAGAAATTGATTTATAGGTATTAATGACAAAGTCTTTGTATTGCAGCATAACGGAGAAGACATTCCGATAGCCATCAACCCAGGAATCATATGTCCGGTTTTCACCAATAGTCGAAAGAGCTTTGTTCCGATAGATTTCTTCTAACAAGGAATAAATATCATCAAAATGATAGTAAAAAGCCTGTCTGGTAATTTTTACTTCCTGACATAAGGATTTCACGGTGATTCGATCTAAAGTTTTTTAACTCAGTTGAGTTACTAAGGCTTTTTCCAATAATATTACTGTTGATTCACTCATAATCTGACTAAGAATAGTATAGCATTTTCTTCATATTAAAATTTTTACATGTAAAAGGATTTGTCAAAAAACTTTACACGTAAAAAATAATGTAAATTTATTTTTGAAATTTCCAGAAATACAATCTAGGCATAATACAAAGGAGGTAATTCAAAATGTATTATTCAGCTGGAAATTATGAAGCCTATGCTCGTCCTGAGAAACCGGAAGGGGTTGATCAGAAGAGTGCTTATATTATCGGAACCGGCTTAGCCGGTTTAGCTGCTGCTTTCTATTTGGTCCGTGATGGTCAGATGAAAGGTGAGAACATTCACCTATTAGAAAAACTCGAATTAGCTGGTGGATCCTGTGATGGAAGAAAAGATATCACTAAAGGTTTTTATATGCGTGGCGGAAGAGAAATGGATAATCATTTCGAATGCATGTGGGATATGTTCCGTGATATTCCTTCTATTGAAACTCCAAATGTTTCAGTTCTAGATGAATATTACTGGCTTAATAAGAAAGATCCTAATTATTCCTTATGCCGTGCCAGCATTGACTGTGGAAAAGATGCCCATACCGATAGGAAATTCAATTTAGATAAGAAATCAGCTTTAGCTATTTCTAAGCTTTTCCTGACTCCAGAAAAGGATTTAGAAGGAAAGAAGATTTCCGATATTCTTCCGGAATCCTTCTGGTCAACTAATTTTTGGCTTTATTGGCAGACCATGTTTGCTTTCCAGAGATGGTCAAGTGCTTTAGAAATGAAGAGATATGTCTGCCGTTATGTTCATCATATTGACGGACTTCCGGATTTCAGTGCTTTAAGATTCACTAAGTATAATCAGTATGAGTCCATGATTCTTCCGACAGTGAAATATCTTCAGGCTCATGGTGTCAAGATTGATTTTGGATATAATGTCAAGAATGTTATTTTTGATATTGACGGAGATAAAAAAATTGCCAGACAAATTCTTTATGTTAAGGAGGTAAGCAAGAAACAATTGATTTAGATGAAAATGATTTGGTTTTCATTACTAACGGCTGTTGTACTGATACTTCTTGCTATGGAGATCAGAATACAGTCTGTGATTTATCCAGAATTAAAAACGGTGAAGGCGAATCCTGGGATCTTTGGAAAGCCATCAGCCGACAATCAGATGATTTCGGAAATCCTGAGGCTTTCTGTAATGATACGGAAGCTACTAATTGGATGAGTGCCACTATCGAAACAAGCGATGAGGAAATCATTCAGAAAATCATCGGCGTTTGTAAACGTGACCCACGCCAAGGAAAAGTAACTACCGGCGGTATTGTCACAGTCAAGGATAGCACTGATAATTGGTATTTGTCTTGGACCATCAACCGTCAGCCTCAGTTTAAGGCTCAGAAGGAAGGATCTGTTCTGATCTGGGTCTATTCTTTATCAACTAACAAACCGGGAAATTATGTTAAGAAAGCCATGAGAAACTGTACTGGAGAAGAAGTATGTGAAGAATGGCTGTATCATCTTGGAATGGATAAGAACAAAATTAAGGAATATGCTTCTGAAAGATGTAACACCACAACTTGCTATATGCCATATATCAATGCTTTCTTCCAACCGAGAAAAGAAACTGATAGACCTAAGGTTGTTCCTCAGGGTGCTGTTAACTTTGCCTTCATCGGACAGTTTGCTGAGACTCCACGAGACACTATTTTCACTACCGAATACTCAATCAGAACCGGCATGGAATCAGTTTATACTCTTCTGAATGTTGATAGAGGAGTTCCGGAAGTCTGGGGAAGCAAGTATGATGTCAGAGAACTTCTTAAGGCCTGCTATTATGCTCTTGATAAAAAGAAGCTGGCTGATACTGAACTATCTTTGAAGGAAAAGATTTTGGTCAAAGAAGTTTTGAAGAAAACTAAGGGTACTGACTTAGAGATACTTCTGAAGAATAGCGGACTTTTCTAAAAAACATTAAGAACCAGCCTTCCTGAAAAGGAAGGCTTTTCTGTTGTTTTGCTTTTCTTCTTTGAAAATTCCGAGAAAAATCCTGAGGTTTTGAAAATGAATTCGAAAACTATCATTTTTTGCTGATTTCCAGTGTCAATAACTGATATAATTTTTAATGTATATGTAGGAATAGAAAAATGAAAAAAGAACAAGCAATACAGCTCTGGGATGAGCTTTATCAAAATCATGAGACAGCATTTGATTATGCGGCTCATGAAATGAGAAGAGAAGACTATCAGAATAATGATAGAGGTTTTGGTTGGGATGTTGATATTAAGCAACCTTTATATCTGGGCGGTAACTCACAGAATGGCAATTTAGTCATTACTTCCTTATTGACTATGGGTATCAGAAATGGACGTACCTCTTTCAATATCGGAAAGCTTTCTTTTGAAGTCCGAAAAGGAAAGAAATACGGAACTTTCTGTATTTATGATACGACTGAGAAATCTAATCCCGTTTCAATGGATCCAAGCAAAGATAATCAGGATCCTTACTTAAATAATCACCGAAGAAATATTTCTTTAGGTATTGCTGAAGAACAGGAAGAAAAACCTGTTTTTGATCCAACTGCCAATATTAATCAGGACCCTGATTATTCTGGTTTTGTCATTGAAGAAAAAGATCAGGATGAGGAAGAATCAGATGAGTCTCAAGAGGCTAGTGAGTCTTCTGAGGAAACCAATGCTTTTGCTTCAGAAACCGAGACTATTGCTGAGGAAACTGAGACAGTTTCAGAAAAGCCGGTAGAAACTCAGAATACTGAGAATGACGAAGAAGAGGAAATTGTTATTCCTTTCTCTAAGTCTTTCTTTACTATCGAAAAAGAACCGGAAGAAGAAACTCTTCCTGAAGTTTCAACTGAAGAAACAGTCCAAGCTGAACCGGAAGTAGAAAAGCCTGAAGAAGTCTTAACCGAAGAAGTTAAAACCGAAGATATTCCGTCCGCTGAAGAAAAGCCTGTTGAACAGGAAACAACCGAAGAAACTGGCTACGATCAGGAAATTGAGGATTTCCTTAATTTTGGAAATCACGGAATTAAGCCAGTGAGTGTTGTAATCAATTTACTGAATTCCAATGGACTTAGACCTCAGGAAGAAGATAATCCGGTAATATTTGAAGAAAGCAGCAATCCTATTGAAGCTTCAGTTATCATCAATAACGAATCAAATGTCTTTGTTACTGAACCTACTTCTGTCAATAATGACTGGGTTCTTCCTGAATACCAAGAAGAGAAACCTACTATTTCAGAAACCGAAGTATTTGAAGAAAAGAAGGCTGAAGAATCTCCTGTTGCTGAAAGCAAGAGGGAAGAAACTGTTGTTTCTCTTAATGAAACAGTTGATGCTTCTGTTAATCAGCAGGAACTGAATTCACTTAAATCACAATTAGAAGATGTTCTCAGCATGAATCACTCTCTCAATGAGGAAATCCAGACTGAGAAGAATGAAAAAGATAATCTTCAGATGCAGGTCACACTTCTTTCAGAAGAAAATGCTTCTTTAAAGAATAGCCTGAATATTAATGCTATTGATTTGGCTGATATCAAATCAAAATCGGAATCATTAAGTAAAGATTTAGAAGCATTGAATGCTTCTCTTAAAGAAGAAAAAGAGCTTAATGAAACCCTTAAAGTTGAGAATGGAAAAATAAAACTGAATTTTGATTCTTTGAAATTCCGTGAGGCTGAGTTTGCTAGAACTGAACTGATGAAAGAACATCTGATTGCTGACAAAGAGAATGCTGAGAACCAGGCTTTAAAGCTGACAGCTGATCTTGAGTCTGAAACCAATAAGAACAATGTTCTTGAAACCGAGAATGCTCAGCTTAAGCATTATGCTTATGGTCTTGAAGATTTAGAAAAAGAAAAGGCAAGGCTGATTTTCGGATTATCTAAATCCTGCAACGAAAATAAAATAAAAGCAGAATTGGTTCAGGGTGCCTACGATGATTTAGGCCAAGAGAAAGCTGCCTCTGAAGCTGAACTTCAGCAACAGATCAGCTCACTGCAGTTGGAAGCTGATAGTTACAATCAAATGGCTGAATTCTATAAGAATGACGGAAAAGAAGAATTCTACGATGATTTCTGTCAGTATTTGGCCGATAACAATATCAAAATTTCTTATGATGCCTTAAAGAATGCTGAAAAAGAACATTCTGATTGGTTTAAGAAATACTCGCTTTCACAGTCTGACCGGGAAAATGATCCCGATTTCATCAAAGCCAAAGATTTCTTTGTTTCCCAGTTCGGTGAAGAAATCTATGAAACGACTGATTTTGCCGGAAGGGAAATCCGTCTTGATTGCTATGAAAACCATCATTCCCAGTATGGATGGGATATTAAGGCTATTGATGAGACTAAACCTCTGACCGGCGATAATGTCATTCTTGCTAATTATAAGTCAATGGCTGATATCACTGCTGATAAGCCGTTTATGTCTAACGGCCATGAGTTCACCTTTACTGAAACTGACAAAGGCAGACAACTGATTTCTAAAGACTTTATTACTAATCCATATGATTTCAATAAGTCAATCAAAGTTATCACCGATAATCCAGATGCGAAAGAAAAACTGATTTACATCTTTGTTAAGTTTACAGGTGTTGCTTCTTCAACTCCTGACCCTATTCTTCTTAATGAATTCTATGCATTTGTTGAAAGAAGCTTTGTCAGATGCTCACCCCTATCTTCTTTGGCTATCCGTTCTGGCAAGGATTATCTGTTCCTGACCTATGACGGAACAAATCCCAATGCTGTGAAAGAAGCAATGCACTATGCTATTCTTCTTAATTCCTATCGTAGTGAGTTTAAGAAACGTGGTTCCTTCAATGCTATTATCATCCTTGATAGTGTTATGGCCAGAGTCAGACAGCGTTCACTTGATTTTGATAAGCTTACCAGTGAAACCAAAGATATTGAGATGATGGCTATTAAGCAAGAACTCAATTCCTTTGCTGTCATAGATACGATGATTAACAGAACTATTCATGTCGGTCCTCAGCTTATTGACAGTCTAGGACTGAACAAAGCTGAATTAGCTGAATCAAGACTTGGACAGGGTAATTTTGCCTTAACCTATAATTTCCGGGCAAAGTATTATGAATGTCGATATATTTACAGGATTATCGATAAATAAGAAAGCATTTCACGTGAAATAGAAAGAGAATACCAAAAATGAATGTATTAGAAAGATTTTTGAGATATGTGGCTGTTGAATCCACAGCCGGTGAAGAAAAGGAAGATAGCTGTTCTGATCCTAAGATGTTAGTTCTTTCTCGGATGCTTTACGAAGAACTTAAGGCTTTGAATCCTGAAGAAATCTTCATTAATAAGTTTGGTGTTGTTGATGCTAAGTTCTCCGGAACCGGAACTAAGACCAGAATTGCTCTGCTTAGCCATGTTGATACCTCACCCCAGGCTTCTGATAAGAATGTTAAGACGACTATCACTATCTATGATGGCAAGGATATCAGACTGAATGATCATATGGTTCTTTCAGCTAAGGATTTCCCAAGTCTTGATCATCAGCTTAATCATCACATCATCCATACTGATGGAACCACCCTTTTAGGTGGTGATGACAAGGCCGGTATTGCTATCATCATGACTGCCCTTACCGAAATTCTTGAAAGCAATACCGAACATCGACCTTTAGAAATTATCTTCACCACTGATGAAGAAATCGGTGCTGATGCTAAGCATGTCAGCATGGATAAGGTTACTTCCAAATATGGCTATACTGTTGACGGTGGCGATATCACTGCCCTCTCAATTGAGTCATTTACTGCTTATAGCATGAAAGTTTCAGTTACCGGAAAAAGCATTCATCCGGGATATGCCAAAGACAAGTTGGTTAATGCTTCTGTCGTTCTGATGAACTTCCAGAACGCTCTTCCTCAGTTTTTAAGACCGGAAGAGACTACTGACAAGGAACCTTTCTTCCATCTTTGTGATATTAAGGGTACCGAAGAATCAGCTACCGCTGATTATATTATCCGTTCTTTTGATGAGGCTCAGATTCTTCAGATGATCGATTTAGCTAAGTTCACTGCTAAAAGAATGAATGAGAAAATCGGTTATGAAGCTATTGTTCTTGATATTGCAAACTCTTATCATAATATGAAAGTGGTTTTAGATAAATATCCTGAAATTAAAGAAGAAATTGAAGGAGTATATAACAAATTCAATATGCCTTATTCTTATGAGGCTATCAGAGGTGGAACTACCGGAAGCCAGCTTTCATTCATGGGTCTTCCCTGTCCTAATTTAGGAACTGGTGACTATAACTGTCATGGTCCATACGAATATGTCGACCTAGAAGAAATGGAAGCCATGGTTCCTGTTGTTAAGGAACTGATGAAAGCTTAATATTCGTAAATTTTGCTTTTTTTAGTAAGATAGTACTCTTAGCCTGTTCTTATATTAATAAGGATAGGCTTTTAATTTGAAAGCGTTTACACAAAAAAGTTTTAGTTGTGAGATTTTTTTAAAATTTGGTAAAAAATCTAAAAAACTAAACAAAAACCAAAAAAACATCCAAAAATTGCTTGAAAAAACATTAAATTTATATATATATTAAAAAAACTTTACTTTCTTTTATTGTCTTTCACAAATAGAATAATAAAGCCTTATTTTTGGAGGGTTATATATGAAAAAAATTAAGTCATTACTAACAATCGCTTCAATTCTTGGTGTCGGAGCTGCTACTGCTCTCACTTCACCAAAGGATTACACGATTGAAAACAACGATCAGAAAGTCTACATTGTCTCAGTTGCAGGCGATATTGCCCATGATAATGTTAACGCCATTAAGAATAGAAATACTGTTCTCAATCAGCTCGATTATTTGGTTGGAAACGAAAACTACGAAATCACCAACACTTACGACACATTGATCAACGGCTTCGCTATTAAGACCTATGATTCTATAGCTGATGTCATTTCTAAGATCAGCGGTGTTGCTTCTGTTGCTGAGTCCAAGGGCTATGCCAGACCAACTGCTGATCAGGCTTCTGCTTTAGGAACCGGTGAATTAACCGAAGACGAAATCAAAGCTATGAAGTTTGAAAACTATTCCGCTGAATCTATGTCAGCTACCAGCGAAGACGTTAAGGCCGTTTTAGCTGCTAATGGTGCTGCCACTGAAGAATCCAAGGGTGGAAAAGGTGTTACTGTCGGTATTATGGATACCGGTCTTTACCTCAATCAGGTTGAAGGCACTGCTCAGAGAACAAGCGCCGGAAGCAAAGCCAGCAATAGTGCTGCCTTTGTTGATTCCGAAGATGTAGTTGATGTTCTTTCTGCTGAAAAGGTGGCTGCTGTAAAGACAAAGCTTAACGGAAAAACTGGTGTCAGAATCAACAAAAAGGTTGCTTTTGCCTTTGACTATGCCGATGATGATAACAATGTTGATCCTACTGGCGGAAGTGCTGCCAGCGAACATGGTACCCATGTCGCTTCTTTAGCTGCTGCCAATGGTGAAGATTTCCAGGGTGTTGCTCCTAATGCTCAGTTAGCTATTTTCAAGGTTTTCAACAATAACAATTCAGGTGCCTATGATGCTGATATCATTGAAGCTTTAGAGGATGCTGCTAAGTTAGGTATTGATACTGTCAACCTTTCCTTAGGTTCACCTCTTGATGAAAGCTCCGATAACGTTTCTGATGCTACTAATGTCGCCATTAAGGCCTGTGCTGATGCTGGCGTTATCGTCAACTATGCTGCCGGTAATGACGGAAAAGGTTCTTTCACTGGAACTAAGGGTTATGGTGACTGGACTACCGATGTTGTTGAAACCGGTATTCTTGGCAATAGTTCCTTAACTGATGAATATGCCAACATTGTTGCCGCCACTGCTAATGACAGAGCCTTCTATGACTCCATCATGCTTGTCAGAGGCGAGGGTGAAGGTGCTGCTGATATTGCTGTTTCCTATGATGATCAGGTTGTCAACAAGACTGGCAGCTCAATTCATTATGATACCGAACATAAGTTCACTGATTTAATCACTGGTTCCGACCTTGACTATGTCTATGTCGGAGGCTTCGGTACTGAATCTGATTATTCCGGACTTGATTGTCAGGGCAAGGTTGTTGTCGTCAACCGTGGTGACTTAACCTTCTACAACAAGTACGTTTATGCTCAGAAGGCTGGTGCTTCTGGTCTTATCGTTGTCAACAACAACTCTTCCACTACTTTCAACTTCTCTTTTGACTTCAACGATCACAATCCTGAATTCCCTATCGTTTCTGTCTTCCAGTCCATGGGCGATGTCTTCAAGGCTGGTGCCGGTACTGATAGATACGGAAAGCTTTCCTTAGCCACTAACGTTCAGGAAGATGCTCCGGATGGACATACTATGTCTTCCTTCTCTTCCGATGGTTCTTCCGCTAATCTTGATCTTGTCCCGACTATCTCTGCTCCTGGTTCTGATATTATGGGTGCTGTTGAAGCTACTACTGTCGGTGAAAACAGCGGACTTACCGGTTATGACAACATGAGCGGTACTTCTAT
>Ga0172378_10001725_pt1 | contig 20261 bp, 18 predicted proteins | sample GrowelOW332metaG_FD_119755 | JGI IMG/M metagenome (GOLD analysis project Ga0172378, IMG submission 119755) | Groundwater microbial communities from an aquifer near a municipal landfill in Southern Ontario, Canada - Pumphouse #3_1 metaG | ecosystem: Environmental > Aquatic > Deep subsurface >... | reverse complement strand
GAGCCGTTACCCTGTTAGGCTGGTGCCTCATCGTAACCGCCGCCACCGCCTGGTATTACAACCACCTATACTAATCCAAATCCCCATCGTACAAGCTACGGTGGGGATTTTTTTTGCGCCTCCCAGCCCGAATTATGACTTAAGTGAAAAAAAATTATGACTTAAGTCCCCGTAAATTTTCCCTTAACTCAAAAAAAAATTTCACTTAACTCAAAATTCTCAATCAGCCCGTTAACAAAATTTAGAGTAAAATTTCCTCCAAATGTTCATAAATATAAAAAAAAACCCCACCTTTGCCGACTGATACAAAAAAGCAGGACAAACATCAACAAGATTGTACAAAAAACCTGTTAAGAGTTACCCCATTGGGAGTGACGAACCCTTGGTGTGTTAAACACACCCAACTTCAAGCAATGATTATGAAACCTAATCACATAAAATTTACGGTGTACACATCCTGTTTAAACTAAACGGGAGTGCCCACCTTTTTGTGTAAAAAAATATAAGAACTTAGTTATAAAACTTCTAGAAATGAAAGCAGTAATACTAGCTGGAGGATTTGGAACTCGCTTAAGTGAGGCAACAAATCTAATTCCAAAACCAATGGTTGAAATAGGAGGTAAACCTATTTTATGGCATATAATGAAATTCTATAGTTATTACGGAATAAATGAGTTTATCATTTGTTGCGGATACAAGGGATACGTTATAAAAGAATATTTTGCTAACTACTTTCGCCACAACTGCGATATGACAGTAGATCTATCAAATAATAGTATCCAAATTCACGACAACCATTCGGAGAATTGGAAAGTAACGATGGTGGATACAGGATTGAATACCATGACCGGGGGGCGTATTAAGCGCGTTCAAAAATATATCGGAGATGAACAATTTTTACTAACATACGGTGATGGACTTTCTGATGTAAATATTAAAGATACAATTGAAGCACATAATAAATCAGGTAAAGCATTATCATTACTTGCTTATCAACCTAGCGGCAGGTTAGGAGTACTTGATATTGACAACAACGGTATTGTAAGTTCTTTTCTTGAAAAACCTGCACAAAGTGGAACTTGGATAAATGCAGGTTTTTTTGTTTGTGAACCTTCAATCTTTGAACATTTATCAGGTGATCACGAGATGTTTGAAAGGGAACCAATGCAAAAAGTTGTAAACAATAATCAAATGCATGCATTTAAACATTCCGGGTTCTGGAAACCAATGGATACATTAAGAGATAATACAGAATTAAATGAAATGTGGGACAAAGGTAATGCGCCTTGGAAAGTCTGGTAAAAAATAAAGAATATGTTTGGAAATACTTTTTCTGGTAAGAAAGTCCTGATTACAGGAAATACAGGTTTTAAAGGTTCTTGGCTTACAGCATGGCTGCTTCTCTGTGAAGCTGACATCTATGGATATTCAATTGATATTCCTTCAAATCCTTCTATGTTTGAAGCATTAAATTTGTCTCAAAAAATTCATCATAAATTTGGAGATATCAGAGATAAAGATGCTTTTAATTCCTATGTTAATGAAGTTAAACCAGATTTTATCTTTCATCTTGCCGCACAGGCCATTGTTTCCACCTCCTATTCTCAACCTTTCGAAACAATAACAGCAAATGTTATAGGTACTGCTTCAGTACTTGAAGCTGTAAGACAGATCGATTATAATTGCGTTGTTGTATTAATAACCAGCGACAAAGCATACGACAATGTTGAATGGATCTGGGGTTATCGTGAAAACGACACTATGGGAGGAAAGGATGTATATTCCGGATCAAAAGGTGCCGCAGAATTAGTAATAAAATCTTATTGGAATTCTTTTATAAAAGCTAAACCAAACATTAAACTTGGTGTAGGCAGAGCCGGTAACGTAATAGGTGGAGGCGACTGGTCTGCTGATCGTATAATTGTGGACAGCATTCTAGCTTTCACGACTAACAAGACAGTAGAATTAAGGAGTCCTAAGGCAACTAGACCATGGCAACACGTTTTGGAACCATTAAGTGGATATTTACGTCTTGCTCAAAGCTTATATGAAGATGTTTCTCAAAATGGTGAAGCATTTAATTTTGGTCCCAGAGCAGAACAAACAAAAACAGTACTTCAACTTGTAAAAGATTTAGCAGTTCAATGGGGCCTAAATAGCGAAGACATGGTAAAACTAACAGGAGAAATTCCATTTGAAGAAGCAAAGTTATTGAAACTAAATTGCGATAAAGCACTAGCCTACTTGAACTGGCACTCGACACTTCACTATGATCAAACTGTAAAATTAATTACAGATTGGTATAAACCATTTTATATTCAAAATGAAATCGACATGCTGGATCTTACGTTAGCACAAATCAAGTATTATATCGCTGAAGCAACAAAACAAGGACTTAACTGGACTAAATAAGTATGGAAGGAGTTGACATTTATTCATTAAAACATATTTCTGTTCCTAAAGGAGATATATATCATGCATTAAAATCGTCGGATCAAGGATATAAAGGGTTTGGAGAAGCTTATTTCTCTAAAATTCAACCAGGTGCTATAAAGGGATGGAAAAGACATAACAGATTAACATTAAATTTAATAGTACCCGTTGGAGCTATTAAATTTGTTATATACGACGATAGAGAAAATAGTAATACTTTCGGTGAATTCAAAGAGTTGATATTATCTCCAGAAGGTGAATATAACAGACTAACAATTGCTCCAGGGCTTTGGATGGCTTTTGCGGGTGTGTCAATGTCCGATTCTATGCTATTGGATATAATAAATGAAACTCATGATCCAAATGAGGCAGATAAAAAAGATTTGGCAGAAATTCCCTATAATTTTGATGTATGAAAATTCTTATTACAGGTGGAACAGGATTTGTTGGCAAAACTCTTATACCTTATTTATTTAGTAAAGGCTATAATGAAATTTCATTAGTTGTTAGAGAGAGAGAAAAGGCAGCAACTCTATTTGAGTTATTACCACTTACAATAATCGAAGTAAACAACGACATGCGTGAGAATATCATTTCTTATTCTCCTGATATTGTTTTACACATGGCTGCTCTGTTCAACACAAAAGACGATGCTAATAATGCTATACAATTAATTGAATCTAACATTACGTTCGGGACTCTAATTTTGGAGGCAGTTTCTAAAACAAACTGTAAGTATTTTGTAAATGTTGGAACTTTCAGTGAATTCTTGTATGGAGGAGGAGAATATATGCCTAATAATTTATATTCTGCAAGTAAAAATGCTTTTAGATCAATAATAAAATACTTTCAAACAAAAACTGATTTCAAATGGATTAATGTAGTTTTGTATTCCCCGTATGGAAGAAAAAATAACTCCAAAAAAGTTATTGATTACTTGATTGAAACTTTTAATTCAACCAAACCTATAGACTTCAGTCTAGGCGAACAAGTGTTAGATTTTATTCATGTTGATGATATTGCGAACTTCTTTATTTCATTGTTTTCAAAGATCAATAAAATTGAAGATAGTTATATTCAGTTCCATTTAGGTACTGGAATTGGACATTCAATACGTGAAGTTGGGATAATTATCGAAAAAGTCTTTGAAAGGAAAATAAATGCAAATTGGGGAGGATTACCTTATCGTAAACTCGATCCGATGCATGCTGTAGCACCAATTGGTAAAAACTTGGAATTATTAGGATGGAAAGCTAAGATAGAACTAGAAGAAGGAATATCAAAACTTAAAGATGAATTAAATAGAAATGAAAAATAATAACATATTAATACTTGGATCAGGAATTGCATCTTTATCGGCTGCATACTATCTCAGAAATAAAGGTTATACACCCATCATTCTTGAAAAAGATAAAACATACGGAGGATTATGTGGTAATTTTATTATTGATGGTTTTGAATTTGATAGATTTGTTCATTTTTCTTTTGCTAAAGATGATGAAGTAAATAGAGTTTTTTCTTTATCTTCTCCGCAAATATTTAGACACACTCCAAATCCATACAATATATTTAAAAGAAAATGGATTAAACATCCTGCGCAGAATAATATTTATCCCTTAGATAAGATTGAAAAGGAAAAAATAATAAGCGATTTTCTAAATCGCCCTAATGTTGAAATTGAAAAAATCAACAATTACGAAGAATGGTTAAGAATTCAATATGGAGATTATTTTGCAGAAAAATTTCCAATGGTATATACCCGTAAATATTGGATGACCGAAGCTAAAAATCTTGAAACAAAATGGATTGGTAGTAGATTGTATCAACCATCCGTTGAAGAAGTAATTGCAGGTAGTAAAACTTCAGAAACTCCTGTAACTTACTATACAAAAGAAATGCGCTACCCAGAAAGAGGGGGATATAAAAGCTATTTGAATGAACTGGTTTTGAATCAAGACATACGTTATAACAATAAAGTTATTGAAATTGACACTACTTATAAAAAAGTCAAAACTATTAATGGCGAAATTTATAACTATGATACTCTTGTAAGCAGTATTCCAATAACAGAATTGATTAACATTGTTAAAGATGTTCCAGAAGAAATTGTAACAGAAGCATCCAAATTAAAATACACATCTGGCTATTTAATATCTATAGGTCTTAAAACTCAAAATATACCTCCATATCTTTGGTGGTACATATATGACGAAGATATACTTGCTGCAAGAGTATATTCTCCATCTCTAAAATCTCCATTTAATTCTCCTGAAGGTTGTTCTTCTTTACAAATGGAAGTATATTGTAATGAAAATGAATATAGTAAAAATGAACTTTACAATAGAACAGTTCAAAAACTTATTGAGCTGAATATAATTAAAGAAGAAGATATATTATTTACAGATATCAGGTTTGAAAAATATGCAAATGTGATTTTCGATCATAATATTTATGAAGCAAGAAATGTTGTAAAAAAGTATTTTTCAAATTTGGGCATTAATTTAATCGGTCGATTCGGGCACTGGGAATACTACTGGAGTGATCAAAGTTTTCTTTCTGGAAAAGGATTTGTAGATGGATTAAATTTATAATAATAATCATGTCTTATAGTTTATCGAAGAAAGATATAATTTGGGGTTATTTTGCTCAATTCTTCTCTTTAGCCTCCGGGATAATCACACTCCCTCTTATTTTAAGAATGCTTACAGCTGAAGAAATTGGAATGAACTATCTCATGTTAACAGTTGGTTCACTTGTTGCATTATTTGATTTTGGATTTGCCCCACAATTTGGACGAAATATAACGTATATATTCAGTGGAGCCCAAGAACTTAAAAAGGATGGGGTAGAAATAATAAGTAGTAATCAAGGAATAAATTATAGACTTTTAGCGACTATGATCCATACTGCTAAATATGTATATAGTCGTCTTGCTCTGATTGTATTAATTTCTATGTTAACATTCGGTAGTTTATATATATATAAGGTAACCGACGGATTTAAAAACGTTGAAAATTCTTTCCTAATATGGATAGTATATTCGACTTCTACGTTCTTTAACGTTTATTATTCCTACTATACCTCACTATTAACAGGAAAAGGTATGATTATGGAATCAAAAAAAGCAATTGTATACTCTCGATTAGTATATATTATTCTTACCTTTCTTTTTCTTTGTTCAGGTTTAGGGTTATTAGGGGTAGCTTTAGCCAATCTAATCGCGCCATTCGTAACTAGATATATTTCTTATTACTATTTCTTCAGTAAAGAACTGAGTAAAAAAATCGGTGTTTATAATATAACAAACAAAGAAAAAGTCGATTTATTTACTATTATTTGGTACAATGCGAAGAAATTAGGTCTTGTATTTCTAGGGAGTTATGCAATAAACAAGCTAAGCATGTTTTTAGCAGGATTATATCTTTCCTTATCAGAAATTGCTTCGTACGGCCTTATGATACAATTAATGGGTTTAATTATGGCTATATCTGGGACATTATTTGGAATTTATCAACCTCGATTTTCTGCATTAAGAGTAGCAGGTAACAAAGAACTTCTTATCAAAGATTTTGCTTTTAGTATGAATATTTATTATGTTTTATTCATACTAGGCTCCACAACTCTAATTACATTTGGTCCTTGGGCGCTAAGTATAGTTGGATCGAATACAACACTTCCCGAATTAGGCATTTTAATAGTCTATTCATTCATATTGTTATTAGAGGGGAACCATTCTAATTTTGCCACTTTTATAATTACTAAGAACAACATACCCTTTGTTGAATCGTCTTTAATTGCTGGAGCATGTATTGCTATTGGCAGTTATTTTTCATTAACTTATACACAATTAGGCATTTTGGGTCTTATACTAATACAGGGTATTATACAAGTTACTTACGCAAATTGGAAATGGCCTTACATCGTTTGCAAAGAATTTAATTTAAACTTTATATCTTTTCTTAAAGTTGGAATATTCGAGTCGATAAATCATATTAAACTAAACATTTATGGTAGATAAAAATACTGATTTCTTCAAATATGTGGATAATTTTGCTAAAACTACTAACATACCATCTATTCCAATTATTAAATCAAAATTAGATTTTGTCCCGAAAGTAACAATTGCAATTCCAACCTTCAAAAGAGCCGCCTTATTAAAAGAAGCTATAGATAGTGCAATAAATCAAACTGATTACATAGAATATGACATAATAGTTGTCGATAATAATCCAGAAAGAAAATGTGAGACCGAAAGACTTTTGTCATCATACAATAATCCTCGTATAAGCTACTATAAAAATGCAGAAAATATTCAAATGGCAGGTAATTGGAACAGATTATTTACATTAGCAATCGGTGAATATATAGTAATGCTACACGATGATGATTTCATATATCCGGATTTTTTAGTATCGCTTGATAAAATCATAAATAATTGCAAAGAAAAATTTGACGCATTTTATCCTCCATATCTAACTTACAATATGAAAATAAGGAATCAAGAACCTCAGAGAAAAGAAAATTCAAGATTCTGGGGAATGCAATTAAAAATTGAAGATTTTTTATGGGGAAATGTTGTAGGTCCCCCTTTAGGAATTTGTATTAGACGTCTTGCAATATTAGATATTGGAGGATTCGATAATAATCATTACCCATCAATAGATTACGATTTCTACATAAAATTCACAAGTAAATACAAAGCATGCAAAATATTCGGACATCCACTAAGTCTTTATAGAATTTTAGAAAATGAAAGCTGTAAAACAGAAACACTATTGAATTTCGTTACAAATGATGTTGAGATAAAGAAAAAAATATTATCGTTAAACAACAATAAGATAAAAAATAAAATATGGGAGAAATATATTAATGTATTTAATTACAAATATCTCTCAAATGGAATTAAAATTTTCAAAAACAACTCAATCAACATTAAATCTCAATCATCAGTAATTTTATTCAAATATAATATAATTGATATTACAATATATCATATAATGAATGTATATAGAAATTTAAATTTTAGAAAACGGAAATTCAAATTATAATACATTTCATTAAGTCCCTACTAAAATAATAATATATGAAAATACTCTGGATAACAAATATACTATTACCTGATGTTTGTAAAGAATTAAAAATATCAACTCCAGTAATAGGTGGTTGGATGCATTCTTTAGCAAATAAATTAATCAAGAAAAATAATATAACTTTAGCTATAGCTTCAATATATTCAGGAAAAGAAATCTGTGAATTAAAAATAAATGATATTACATATTATCTTATTCCAAATAATAGAAATAAAACAATATATAATCCTTTAATGGAAAAATATTGGATTGATATAAAAAATAGATATAACCCAACAATAGTTCACATTCATGGAACTGAATATCCTTTCGGATTAGCTTATATAAAAGCATGTGGTAAGGAAAATATTGTAGTTTCACTTCAAGGTTTAGTCAGTATTTATGAAAGATATTATTACGGTGGAATTTCAACTAAAGAAATACTAAAAAATATTACTTTTAGAGATACAATTAAATGTGATAATTTATTTCAACAGAAAAAAAAATTCCACAAAAGAGGATTAATTGAAAATGAATACTTACTTTCTGGAGTAGAAATAATAGGGCGAACAAATTGGGATAGAGACCACACATGGGCAATTAACAACAAGGCTAAATATCATTTCTGCAATGAAATCCTTCGCGATGAATTCTACAAGAACAGCTGGTTATTAAGCAAATGTGAAAGATATTCAATATTTCTTAGCCAAGGGGGATACCCAATAAAGGGAATACATCAAATGATAAATGCTTTACCATTCATACTTAAAGAATTTCCACAGACAAAAATTTATATTGCTGGAGATAATATAACATCAAAAATAAATTTAAGGGAAAAGTTATCAATAAATGGATATGGAAAGTACATAAATAAATTAATCTCAAAATTAAACCTTAACAATAAAATAATATTTACAGGACAAATCTCTGAAAAACAAATGGTAAAACATTTTTTAGAATCTAATGTATTTGTATGTCCTTCTGCAATAGAAAATAGTCCAAATTCATTAGGTGAAGCACAACTTTTGGGAGTACCTTGTATTGCTTCATATGTTGGAGGAATCCCTGATATGATAGAGAATGAGAAGACAGGGCTGCTCTATAGATTTGAAGAAGTTGAAATGCTTGCTAAACAAGTATGTAGAATATTTTCTGAAAAAAAACTATCAGAGCAGTTGTCTTCAGAAGGTCAGAAAATAGCGCAACTAAGGCATGATCCAGATTCTATAGTCAATGACATAATATCAATATACGATAAAGTTAAAACAAATAAAAAATAGTTTATATGATCAATTCAATAATAAAAAATAAAATCCATTATATACTAAACTACATCATCACTTTTTATTATTGTTTTAGAAGTGGAATTCCTTTTGATAAATCATATCAATTTAGAGGAAGAATAAGAGTTATCAAAAAACCATTTTATGCTAATAAAAAAAGTGGTAAAATTAAAATTGGCAAATCATTTATAGTAAACAATAAACTAACTAGCAATTCTATTGGGCTAATTCAACCTTGCATTTTCAATATTTCCAATGAAAATAGCGAAATAATAATTGGCAACAATGTTGGAATTTCCGGGAGCACACTAAATGCCTCAAAATCTATAGTTATTGGCGACAACGTACTTATTGGATCTGGATGTATAGTTTCGGATACAGATAGTCATCCTTTAAATCTAGAAGACAGAATAAACAATAATATTCACTCAATTAAATCCGGTCAAATAATTATTAAAGACAACGTATTTATCGGTGCTAGATGTGTAATTCTTAAAAGTGTTACAATTGGGGAAGGAGCTATAATTGGTGCATGTTCCGTGATAACAAAAGATATTCCAGCACACACAATATACGCTGGAAATCCCGCAAAGTTTATACGAAATACAATCGATAAAAATAAAACACAAGCATAATCAATAATTACATCAAATACATGTATTAATCATTTAACTTATTTCTTGATTTACTCTTTTTTCTTACAAACCAAAATATTCATTATAATTAAAACATGAAAATTGCTATATTGTTAACGGTATTTAACAGAAAAGATACTACGATAAGATGCTTAAAAAGCTTAGAAAATGCAATAATAGAATTCAATAAAATATATGAATATGATATTGATATTTATATTACTGATGATGGCTCTAACGATGGTACTAGTAAAGAGATTAAAGCAAATTTTCCAGAAATAAACATCATTCCTGGCACGGGGAAACTATTTTGGGGTGGGGGAATGAATTACGCTTGGAAAAATGCATATCAAAGAAATCTATATAATTATTACGTTTGGTTAAATGATGATTCTATATTATTTGAAGACTCTTTAGTAACACTGTTTAGCAACAATGATATTAATAATAATGCAATTATAGGAGGAGCATTCCAAAGTAGTATAACAGGAAAATGCACATACGGTGGAAAAATTGACGAACAAGGAAAATTCATTTTGCCTAGCGATAAAAATAGAGAATTAAATTACATAAATGGAAATTTAGTTTTAATTCCAAATAAAATTTTCGAAGAAGTAGGTTTTATTGATAATATTTTTCGTCACTCAATCGGTGATTATGATTATGGCTTGAGAGCTCAAAGTAAAGGTTTTAAGTTAGTTCTTACTAATAAATACGTAGGGACTTGTGAACGACATGACGAAAATATAGAGAAGTGTTATACGCAATCTACTTCACTTAAAGAACGATTAAAACATTTATATTCACCAGTTGGTCCGAATCCAATTGCTAGGTTTGTTTATTTAAAAAGACATTATTCAATATCAAAAGCTATGTATATGTTTTTAGCAACTAACTTAGTAACTATATTTCCTAGTATAAAATATAATAATAAAAAAAATATACAATGAATAAAGAATTTAAAATATCAGTTATAGGTCTTGGTTATGTGGGATTGCCCTTGGCAAGATTATTTTCTACTAAATACAAAACAATTGGATATGATTTAAATGTTGAACGTGTAAAATCATTAATGAAAGGGTCTGATTCGACATTAGAAGTAGATGATTTATCTCTGCAAGAAGCCTTAAAAAATGGATTTATTTGCTCCTCTGACTTAGATGACATAAAAGATTCTAATATATACATTGTTGCAGTTCCTACTCCTGTAGATAAAAATAACCGCCCAGACTTATTGCCTCTTATAAAAGCAAGCGAAACAGTAGGAAAAGTTATTTCTAAAGGAGATATTGTCATATACGAATCTACAGTTTACCCAGGAGTAACCGAGGAGGAATGTTTACCAACTGTTGAAAAAATTTCAGGCTTAAAATATAATATAGATTTTTTTGCAGGATATTCTCCAGAAAGAATAAATCCTGGAGATAAAGAACATACAGTTGAAAAAATTAAAAAAGTTACATCAGGATCGACTCCCGAGATAGCAGATTTAGTAGATAAATTATACGCTTCAGTTTTAATTAATGGCACCTTTAAAGCATCTTCTATAAAAGTAGCTGAAGCCTCGAAAATAATAGAAAATTCACAAAGAGACGTCAATATTGCGTTCGTAAATGAATTAGCTAAAATCTTCAATGTAATGGGTATTGACACAAATGATGTATTAGAAGCTGCATCTACAAAATGGAACTTCATAAATATGAAACCTGGTTTAGTAGGAGGTCATTGTATTAGTGTAGACCCATATTATTTAATACAAAAAGCACAAATTTACGGTTATCTACCTAGAATTATGTCAGATGCAAGAAGATTAAATGATGGAATGGGTGATTATGTAGGTCATCAAATCATTAAATTAATGAATAAAACAGGAGTTATTGTTAAAAATGCAAATATTCTAATTTTGGGAATAACGTTTAAAGAAAATTGCCCAGATGTAAGAAATACTAAAGTTGTCGATATATATAATACACTGCATGAATACACATCGAATATAAATGTTACAGATCCATGGGCTGATCCATCAAAAGTTAAGAAGGAATATTCTATTGACATCAATCCGAAAATTGATAATTCGCCGATCAAGAAATACGATGTTGTAGTACTAGCAGTAGCACACGAACAGTTCAAAAATTTAAAGATTCGAAATTTATTAAAAGATAATGGAGTTGTTTATGATGTTAAAAGTTTTTTACCGAGAGAAATTGTTGATGGCCGTTTATAACCCTAATAAAATAAAATAATGAATAAAGAATCTAAGCTTGTTAGTGTTATTATTCCAACATATTCAGAACCACGTTTTTTGGAACAAACAATTCAAAGTGTTATAAATCAAACATATGAAAATATTGAAATAATAATTGTAGATGATAACGGAAACGGCACAGATTGTCAAAAAAAAGTAGCTAATATTATACTTAAATTTAAAACCCACGATAATATTAACTATATTATTCATGAAAAAAATAAAAATGGTTCAGCTGCACGAAACACGGGTTTAAAAGTTGCAAAAGGTAGTTATATTGCATTTTTAGATGATGACGACAGCTTTTTACCATCAAAAATAGAGCTACAAGTTGATATATTAACAAAAAATGAAAATTCGAATTATGCCGGTAGTTATTGCAATTACCAACTATTGTATCGAAATAAAGTTTACAAACAATATAAAAATAAAAGCAAGGGTAATTTAGCTGAAGAACTTTTACTTGGTAAAAATTCCATATGTGGTGGTTCAACATTGTTACTAAAAAGAGAAGTATTTTCAAATATTGGTTTATTTGATGAAAGTTTCATTCGGCATCAAGATTGGGAGTTTTTAATGAGATATTTTAGGAAATACAAATTAGAAATAGTTCCAGATATTCTTGTAAATTTAAATATGGATGGTCGAATTGATTCAAAATCATCAATTATTTGCAATAAAATCGTAGATATCAAAAAACATTTTATAGAAGTATTTAAAAAAGATATCGACATTTTAGAAAAGAAAAATGATATCTACAAATTTCAGTGGTTTAGCACCGCATTATTTCTAATTCAAAATAAAAAATATAGCATTGGGTTTGAACAAATTAAAAATTCTTCAAACTACACACCACTAAATATTAAAGATTATTTAAGCATAATTTTCAACATAATTGAATCAATTATTCCGATTAAAGTCCTTATATTTAAAATGCAATATGTTTTTGGAAAAAAATAAAAAAAAATAAATGATCTATTGCATATCACTTTTTTTCTTTATAGTGTTCTTATTTATTGGAGAGAGATATAAATATGTAAGAATATTGGCTTTTCTGATACCCATTGTATTAATAGGTTTAAGAGATAATGTTGGCACTGACTATTTATCTTACAACTATATTTTTGAAAACATAGATACAAACATATGGATAGAACCCGGTTATTGGATTCTAAACAAATTGATCAATTACGCAGGATATGATTTTTATGTTTTAAATACATTAATATCTATAATAACGTTTTCTTTTATTTTTCTAAGAATAAATGATTTCAAGGAAAAACATTTATTCTTCTGGTTTTCATTAATTTTTATATTATCTCAGAGTGGTTATTCGTTTATGGTAAACGGCGTTCGACAGTCTCTTGCTATCGCCGTTTTCTTTTATGCTACTAGATACATAGAAAGTAGACAGCTAAAAAGATATTTATTGTTTATAATCATAGGTGCATCTTTTCACTTTTCAATATTATTCTTAGTTCCAATTTACTTTTTTTCTCGGTTGCGACTAAACTTCTATTTATATTTATCTATTTTTTCTCTTTCGTTAATTATTATGAGTCTTGGGATAATGGATAGTTTATATTCTATTATATTAAACAATTTGGGATATGAAAAATCTACAGATTTAGGTTCAGCTTCAATGGATTCTAGCATTGGCTTTCTTTTTATGACCTTAATCGGCTTTATCATTCTCTCAGTATCGAAAAAATATATATCTAACAATAAAGATTTATTATTATTTAATTGTTTTTTCCTTTCTTATATAATACGATTTATATTTTTGGGTAATATGTCATTATTTAGATTGTATTTATATTTCGATATTATTGGAATAATATATATATTAAATTTAATAGATTACAAATTCAATATTTCACACAATAGACTGATTTTAAAAGGAACATTGTTTATTATATATCTAATATTTTTTATTAAAGGAGTTACTAATCCCAATTATCTTTTATCTTATAAATTTATCGACATTTGACATTTTAGTACTAGTCAATAATTATACGCAAACAAACTATTAATAATATTCTAAAGCAATTTTAGATAATGAGAATAATTCATATTGCAGATTTTGAATATCAGACTAAATCAGGTATTGGAGAGGTTGTTTTAAGATTAAAGAAAGAACAAACACAACTTGGACATTGTGTTTATTTGTTTTTGATATCCAAACAACTAACCCCTGAACTTAATAACAATGATCTTATTGTAACAAATCTTGCAGATTTTAAAAATAATATTTCTAATATTCTGCCAGACGTAGTTGTATTTCATTCTTTATATAAATTTCAATACATTTTATATTCGCGAATTCTCATCAAGTCGAATATACCATATTTGATTCAACCCCATGGTGGTACAACAATTGAGAACGCAGAAAAATCTAAATACAAGAAACTCTTAGCAAATTTATTTTTGTTTAATAAATTCATTAGTAGGTCTTCAGCAATAATATATTTAAATGAAAATGAAAAAGAAAAAAGTGTATTTAAAAATTTAAAATCAAATTATATTATTATTCCTAATGGCGTTGATATATATAAAAACCTGCAGGATAATCGACAAAACAATACAAAATTATTAAATATACTATTTCTCGCAAGAATAGATATTCATCATAAAGGAATCGATTTATTATTGCAAGCATTAAACTATTTAGATAGCAAACATCTTTTAGATCAATTTCAAATTTCTTTTTACGGCTATGGAGATAATAAATCAATAGAATATTTGAATAAAAAAATATCAATGATTGCTTCAAATGTTTCTTATAAAGGAGCAATTTGGGGTACTGAAAAAATTAAGGCTTATCTAAATTCAGATATATATATTTTAACATCACGTTACGAAGGAATGCCCATGTCAATACTTGAAGCTTTGTCTTTTGGAATTCCATGCATAATCACCAATCAAACAAATATGACTAATATCATAAAAGAATTTAACTGTGGTTGGATTACCGACGATAATTATCTTTCTATAGCAAACACAATTCTATATGCAATTAAAGATCTTAAAGAAAATAAAACAGAGTATAAAATTAATTCTTTGAGAGCTGCAAAGGAATTTGATTGGAAAGAAATAGCCAAATTATCAATTAATCAGTATATATTAGTAATATAATAAAATGTTGTCAGTACTTCTATCAGTTTATTACAAAGAAAAACCATCCTATTTAAGAATAGCTTTAGAAAGTATCTTTAATCAAAGTTATTTACCGAGTGAAGTAATAATAGTAAAAGATGGGCCTTTATCTACTGAACTAAATGAAATTTTAGACGATTATTCAAATAAATACGAAATAATCAAATTAATAAACATAGCTACAAATCAAGGACTTAGCAATGCATTAAATATTGGACTATCAAAATGTTCGTTTGAATTAGTAGCTCGAATGGACACTGATGATATTTGTTCTTTAAATAGATTTGAAAAACAAATAAATTTCTTAAATAATAATCCTTCAGTCGATTTAGTAGGAAGCTTTGCGACTAAAATTGATGAAAAAGGAAATATTATAAATATAATGAAAGTTCCATTAGAAGATAAGAAAATAAAATATTTAATATGGACATGCCCGTTTATTCACCCCACAGTTATGTTTAGAAAAAGTAAGCTTTTGTCTGTAGGTGGATATAATCCAAATTCTGGATTACGTCAAGATGATTATGAGTTATGGTTCAGATGCGCATATGGAGGGTTAATTTTCGCAAATATTCCAGAATCATTATACAAATATCGTTTTTTTTCTGATAGTATAAAAAAAAACAATATTAAGGTTGGTTGGCTTCGTTTTAAAGTAGGTTTAAAAGGATGCATAAAATTACATTGTACTGCAATTGCATATATAGGTATTTTAGTCCCTTTATTTAGATCATTATTACCATTCCCTTTAAATATGTATTTATACAAATTACTAGATAAATTAAATCCTCGAAATAAATAATTTAAAATACTATATGAATATTCTAATAACAGGAATTCATGGTTTTGTCGGTTCTCATCTAGTTAAGAATCTTCGTTATAAACATCAAGTATATGGATTAGACATTATCGCTCCCAAAAAAAATGGAGTTATTAAAACGTATTGCTGGACAGATTTAGATAAAAATAATATTCCTGTTATAGATGTGGTTATCCACTTAGCAGGTAAGGCTCATGATACTAAGAATCAGAGTGAGGCTCGGGCATATTTTGATATTAACACAGGGCTTACACAGAAGGTTTTCGATTATTTCCTTTCATCATCTGCCTCAAAGTTTATTTTCTTTAGCTCGGTAAAGGCTGCAGCGGATTTAGTTGCCGGTGATGTACTTACCGAAGAGGTTGTGCCCGCACCTAAAGGGCCATACGGAGAAAGTAAAATTGCTGCGGAAAAATATATTCAAGAAAATTTTGATCTGAATAATCAACAAGAAAAACAAGTATATATTCTACGTCCTTGCATGATTCATGGTCCGGGCAATAAGGGGAATCTTAATTTACTATATAGTGTAGTTCGCAAGGGAATTCCATGGCCACTTGGTATGTTTGATAACAAACGGTCGTTTACCTCAATAGATAATCTTTGTTTTGTGATTGACGGGCTAGTTTCGGGGAAAATATCATCAGGGATTTACCACATGAGTGATGATGAGGCACTTTCAACCAACGAACTTATTGGGGTGATGTGCGAATCGTTGGAAAAAAAAGCACGTATATGGCATTTGCCTAAGGGTTTGATGCAGAAGTTAGCCGCAATTGGTAGCGTGCTCCATCTTCCTTTGAATTCTGATCGACTACATAAATTGACAGAAAATTATGTAGTAAGCAATTCCAAAATAAAAAAGGCTCTTGGCATTGAACGGATGCCGGTAAGTGCCAAAGAGGGACTAATCAGAACATTGAAAAGTTTCAAAAAGTAACTTCATTCTATGAATTGATACAGAATCTTGTATATTTCATTAAAATATAAGAACTTTGTTGCATTTTTAACTTAGAAAAATAATATCAAACTATAGTTATGCGTAAAATCATTGCATTGATCCTATGCTTTTTCGTTTATTCGGGCATTTTATTTGCCCAAAGCATGACCGACGACCAGGTAATTCAATATGTAAAACAGGGGCAGATGGCTGGGAAGAGTCAGAACCAGATGGCCATGGAACTCAAGACTAAAGGGGTTACTACCCAACAGGTGGAACGTATTAAAAAGAAATACGAAGCCGGACAAGGTGGTGCCAAAGAAAATGAATCGGCGACCTCTATCTCCCGAAGCCGGACAAATAATGCGAACGCAGAGCTTACGCCGGGTTCGATGGATGAGTTTCAATTGGAAACGGGTGATCCCACCGGCATGAACGTTATTCAGGATACTTTGCCCAAGGTTTTTGGCCGGGACGTGTTTACGAACAGAAATCTTTCCTTCGAGCCGAACAGTAATATGGCAACTCCTACGAATTACTTGCTTGGTCCCGGTGATCAGGTAATTATAGATATTTGGGGGGCTTCGCAGAATACATTCAGCGAAACAATTTCGCCGGACGGGAATATCAATGTAAAGAATTTAGGTCCTGTATATTTGAACGGGCTTACCATCAACGAAGCAAATGCTTACGTTCAGCGGAAATTCAATAGTATTTACGCCGGGGTAATGAGCGGGTCTTCTTCCAATATTAAACTTACCTTAGGGCAGATCCGTTCTATCCAGATTAACATTATGGGGGAAGTGTCGGTACCGGGTACGTATACGCTGTCGGCTTTTTCGTCGGTTTTCCATGCATTGTACCGTGCAGGCGGGGTTAATGCTATTGGTAGCTTGCGTAACGTAAAGGTGATGCGGGGTGGCAAGCAGATGGCCGCGCTGGATGTGTACGATTATATTCTGAAAGGAAAATTCAATGATGATATACGGTTGATGGAGGGGGATGTGATTATTGTGCCTCCCTACGATTGCCTGGTGAATATTTCCGGAAATGTAAAACGCCCCCTGTTCTACGAAATGAAAACAGGAGAAAGTGCAGCTACCTTGTTGCACTATGCCGGTGGATTTACAGGCGATGCCTACAGCAAAACGGTACGATTGATGCGTAAGAGCGGACGGGAGCATCAAATTTTCAATATTGATGAAAAAGATTATGCCTCGTTTAAACTGACCGACGGCGATGCCGTAACGGTGGGTGCAGTACTGGATCGTTTCGAGAATCGGGTGGAGATTAAAGGGGCTGTGTACCGCGAAGGTTTGTATGAACTGAATGCCGGTGTAAGCAGCGTAAAGACATTGATAGAAAAAGCGGAAGGAATTACCGGGGATGCCTTTATGAACCGTGCCGAGCTGCAACGCCAGCACGAAGACCTTACGCTGGAGATTATTCCCATCGACCTGAAGGGTTTATTGAAAGGGGAAACAGCGGATGTGCCTTTGCAAAAGAATGACATTCTATATATCCCCAGTATCCACGATTTGCAGGAGGCAGGGATTCTTACCATACACGGTGAAGTGGCCCGTCCGGGTGTATTTCCTTTTGCTAAAAACACGACTTTAGAGGATCTGGTGGTACAGGCAGGTGGTTTAATGGAATCGGCATCGACGGTTCGGGTGAATATTGCCCGACGGTTAAAGGATCCAAAAAGTATGAAGGTGAGTCGCGAAGTAGGTCAGACTTTCACTTTTTCGCTGAAAGACGGATTTGTGGTGGATGGAACGCCCGGTTTTGTGCTGGAGCCTTTCGACGAGGTGTATGTACGCCGCAGCCCGGGATATCAGGCGCAGCAAAACGTAACCGTTGTTGGTGAGGTTCTTTTTGGAGGAAGACATGCGATAACCGTTAAAAACGAACGATTGAGCGACCTGATACACAAAGCTGGAGGACTTACGCCGGAAGCGTATCCCCAGGGAGCACGCCTGCTTCGCCGAATGACTCCCGAAGAAATCGTGCGCCAGGAAAAGACACTTCAGATAGCTACCAAAGGTTCCGGCAAAGATTCCATCGATGTAAACAAGCTGGATGTGGATAGTATTTACCCTGTGGGTATCAACCTTGAAAGAGCATTGGCTAACCCGGGATCGGATTACGACCTTGTATTACGTGAAGGCGACCGGTTGGTTGTTCCGCAGTATGTAAATACAGTGAAAATAAATGGAACGGTGATGTTTCCCAACACCGTACTTTATGAGAAGGGCGAAAAGTTGAGTCATTACATTAATCAGGCAGGTGGGTACGGACAACGCGCTCAGAAGAACAAGGTGTATGTGGTGTATATGAATGGGACAGTGGCACGCGTAAAAGGAGGCTCCAGGAAAGCTATCAAGCCGGGATGCGAAATTATTGTACCGGACAAACCGGAAAAGAAAGGGATGTCATTAGGAGAAATAATCGGACTTAGCTCGTCTATCGCTTCACTGGGTGCCATCGTAGCTACCCTTGTAACCCTTACCCGATAAACCAACAGATAGAATATGAACGAAATAGAAAACAAGCCTGTTGCATCCCAACAAGAAGAGGAACAGGAAATTGATTTGCTGGAGCTTGCCCAAAAGGTCTGGGCGGGACGGAAACTTATTTTCAAGGCCTGCGGCGCGGCGGTTGTATTAGGTATGGTGGTTGCCTTTAGCATACCAAAGGAATATACAACAGCTGTTACCTTGGCACCCGAAATGGGTGGAAAAAGTGGTGCCGGAAACTTAGGGGCGCTTGCCAGTATGGCGGGTATCAATCTTGCCTCCGGTTCGGGAGAAGAAGCCCTTTCGCCGGATCTGTATCCGGATATTGTAAAGTCTACCCCTTTTTTACTGGATCTTTTTCCGGTAAAAGTAACAACCATCGAGGGCGGCAAGCCTTTTACCCTCTATGACTATATGGACAACCACCAGCGGGCTCCGTGGTGGGGCATGGTAACTGCTGCTCCGTTTAAGGCGTTGGGTTGGGTGGTTTCGCTATTCAAAGAGGAAGCTAAGCCATCGGCATATGCTAAACCCGATGCATTCAGGCTTACACAAGACCAGGCAGGAATTGCCAAAAGTATTAGCGATCGTATAATCACGAGTGTAGACAAAAAAACCGGGGTGATATCGTTGAGTGTGACCATGCAGGATCCATTGGTTTCGGCGGCGCTTACCGATACGGTGATGCAAAATCTGCAAAGTTACATTACTCAATATCGTACGAACAAGGCAAAACGCGACCTGGCTTATACGGAAAAACTGTACAAGGAGGCGCAACAGGATTACTATTCCGCACAACAAAAGTATGCCAACTTTGCGGACTCCAATTTAGATATTGTGCTTACGGGTTACCGCACCCGTTTAGAACGGTTGCAAAACGAGGCTACGCTGGCTTACGGTTTGTACAACCAGATTTCGCAGCAGTTGCAGCTTGCCAAAGCCAAGGTGCAGGAGGTTACTCCGGTTTATACGGTGGTTCAACCGGCTTCGGTTCCCTTGCAACCTGAATCGCCTAAGAAACCAATGATTCTGATCGGTTTTATTTTCCTTGCCTTTGTGGGTAGCGTGGGTTGGATTTTGTTTGTTAAAGATCTGTTGAAACAATTCCGAAACAACAAGAACGTTGTTATTTCGGAACATTAACTAGATACAGTACACTAT
>Ga0172378_10001724_pt1 | contig 20264 bp, 17 predicted proteins | sample GrowelOW332metaG_FD_119755 | JGI IMG/M metagenome (GOLD analysis project Ga0172378, IMG submission 119755) | Groundwater microbial communities from an aquifer near a municipal landfill in Southern Ontario, Canada - Pumphouse #3_1 metaG | ecosystem: Environmental > Aquatic > Deep subsurface >... | reverse complement strand
CATTTTATGGTGGTGTTTTCTTCCTTTTATTCAATGATTTTGTTGCATATGTCGTCTTCAATGTTAACATTAATCCGTGAGTACGACGCTGAAAGACATAGCTGAAATTACGGGTTTCTCGATCAACACCGTTTCCCGAGCCTTGCGCGGAGACAAGAAAATCAGTGAAGCGACACGTGGCATTATTATCCATACGGCCAAAGAAAAAGAGTATATCCCCAACGCTTTGGCCTCCTCGATGCGTTCATCTCACAGCAAAACGATTGGTGTCATTACCGCCGATAGCAGCAATCCTTTCTTCAGCGAAGTAAGCAAAGGGATTGTCGAAATGGCAGACAAAGAGGGATATCATCTTTTATTGGGTTCCACTGAAGAATCATTGAAGAAAGAGAAGGAGTTGGTCCAAATATTCTTGGCAAGAAAAGTCGACGGACTGATCATCATGCCCGTCTTCGAGATGAGTGAAGAACATCTGGCCCAATACAGGAACCTCAGAATTCCCTTCATTTTCCCTGGCCGCTATCTTCCGACCTTGGAAAATCACAGTATCCTTCATAGTGATTATGAGGGACAAAAGCAGGTGTTCGACTATCTGCTCGATGCCGGGCACAAAAAAATACTTTACCTGAAAGGACCTGACAAAGTCAGCAACACGACCGAAAGAATCAGAGGCATGGAAGCCTCATTCAGCGAGCACGGCATCAAACCGGACGAGCAATACATACTGGAAGTCAGCGGCCATATCGAAGAAGGATATGCTTCCGTAAACCAGGCACTCAACCGGGGGCTGGATTTTACCGCTATTGCATGCTTTAACGACATGACCGCCATGGGCGTCCTAAAAAGCCTTTCGGAAAACGATCTTGCCGTTCCCGCGCAAATAGAAGTAATTGGATACGACAACCTATATCTATCACAATTTCTCCAACCTGCGCTTACTACAGTCGACGTCCCTAAGTTCAGGCTCGGATATACAGCAATGGAAAGTCTCATAGCACATATCGAAGACCCTTCATTGCCTTACATCAAACAGGAGATCCCAACGAGATTGCTATATCGAGAAACAACTCGTTGAAGAGGCTTAGTAATTCTTGTGAGTCTACAAAGGAGGAATCACATGAAAAAGCGTATCGTATTTGTTTTTGTTCTGTTGCTTACGATAGGAATACTATTCGCACAACCCGCGCAAGAGACAAGTTCTTCCGACAAGCCGGTCGAACTTACCTTCTGGTCTTTGTTTACGGGAGGCGACGGAGAATTCTTCGATGCCATGATCAAGGAATTCAACGAGAGTCAGAATGAAGTGAAAATGGTGAACAGTATGGTTAAGTTTGACGACTACTATACAAAACTGACAACGGCATTGGCGGCGAAAACGGCTCCTGATGTTGTCGTTTGCCACCAAGCGAATCTTCTGAACTATGTCCCGAACGGTTCGTTCCTCGCTCTTGACCAATACATCGACAAAACAACCCTTGATGATTTCCAGCAAGAACCTCTTAACGCCTGTCGTTTCGATGGCAAGTTGTATAGCCTCCCTCTGGATGTTCATCCAATTGTGTTTTATTACAACAAGGATATCCTGAAAGAAGCGGGGATCACAACATTGCCATCAAGTGCCGAGGATTTCATCAAAGACTCTCAAATCATCAAAGAAAAAACAGGTAAATGGGGCATGCTGGTTGACAACACCACAGGGACTTACAAGGCATACACCCTCACTCGGTTGTTCTTCTCGATGATGAAGCAAGAAGGCGGGAGCTTCTTGACCAGTGACAATAAGAAAGCAAATTTCAACAATGAAAAGGGGGTGGCCGCTCTGAATTTCCTTAAGGATACGGTGAACACTTACAAAATCAACCCCGATCAACTTGATTACGATGCCGCGATGAATCAGTTCAAGCTGGGAGAAGGCGCGTTCTATTTTAATGGAGTGTGGGCCACTGGCACCTTGGAAACTGTCAAAGGCTTGAATTTCGGAGCCGCACCACTACCGGCTTTCTTCGGTAAAGAAGATTGGGCGTGGGCGGGTTCGCATACGTTGGCAATTCCAACACAAAAAAATCAGGATCCCAAAAAGGTCCAAGCCGCAGTGAAGTTCATCGAATGGATGACCGCGCATGGCGAATTGTGGGCCAAAGCAGGCCACATTCCCACAAGGAAAAGCGTTGCGGCAAAGGATTCGTTCAAGGCACTTCCCTATCGCGCTGATTATGTAGGGGCGGCCCAATATGCCATGCCTTCTCCTTCTACCGCCGCATGGAATGAAATATATGGGACAAGCAGCGATCTTCTTGAAGCAGCGGTAACCAAAAACCAAGACACAAAAACTGCTTTGGCGAACATGGAAAAAGTTGTAAACGAAATCATCAGCAAGTATTGATTTTTACCTCAAACGTCCTGCAACGGCAGGACGTTTGATCCTGCTTTGTCGAGCGGGTATGGGATTGAACGCAAAGGGGAGGATATCCATGATACCAGGCAATAGAGATACACGGGACGGAATCTTGTTCTCTCTCCCTTTTTTAGTCGTTTTTTTCTTCTTTATGGTATATCCCTTATTGTTCGGACTATACATCAGCTTTTTCAAATGGAACATCCTCTCATCCCCGACCTTCATTGGTTGGAAAAACTACGTTGATCTGTTCCGTGATGCAAAGTTTTACAGTTCCTTACTTCATACGTTGGAATTCGTCGTAATCACCACGCCGATTTTATTGCTCCTTGGTTTTGCTATGGCGCTCGTCGTCACTGGGAAATCGCCAATGGCGGGGCTTCTGGAGACGGTATTCTTCATCCCTTATATCTTTTCGATGACCGTAGTCGCCACACTATGGGCCTGGATAATGCAAAAAGATTTCGGCATTATCAATCAAGCGATTCTCTTGTTAGGAGGACAGAGGATCGGCTGGCTTACCGACGAGAAATACGCAATGTGGTCGGTATGCATCGCGACATTCTGGTGGACGGCGGGATTCAACATGGTTCTGTTTACCGCGGGTATCAAACAAATCCCCCAAGAAGTGTACGAAAGTGCGGAAATAGATGGCGCAAACTCATGGCAACGCATGACGCACATTACAATCCCTCTTGTCGCTCCGACAACCGTCCTCTGCCTTATTCTCCAAGTAATTGCATCTTTCAATGTTTTCGGACAGGTTTACGTCATGACGGGCGGAGGTCCAGCGGGTTCCACCCGTGTATTGATCCAGTACATCTACGAAACCGGATTCCAGTATTTCCGTATGGGATACAGTGCCGCAATGAGTTATGTTTTGTTTGTGATCATGCTCATCGTTTCTGTGGCGCAGTATGCCGTTCTCGGGAAAAGGAAGGAAGCCTGAAATGCGAAAAATTTCTTCATATCATCGAAGAAAAACCATAAGGACAGGCCTCCTGTGCATCCTTGATATCTTGATCATTCTCATATGGCTTTTCCCTTTGGCCTGGTTGTTTATTACAAGCCTCAAGTTGGAGCAGGACGTGGTATCCAGATCTTTTTCGTTCTGGCCGGAACATCCAACGTGGTACAATTATACAAAAGCGTTTACTTCAACATATATTCTTAAATGGCTTCTGAATTCTCTTTTCGTCAGCGTGCTAACAACCATATTGACTATTCTCGTCGACACGCCGATTGCCTATGCTTTTGCAAAAATTCGGTTTAAAGGCAGGAACGTACTTTTCTGGATTGTCATGGCGGGGATGATGGTCCCTTTTCAAGTACTTATCGTCCCCCTTTACCTGCAGTTCAATTCATACGGGTTAATCAATTCCCTCGTTGCCGCCGTTCTTCCTCGAGTCGCATTTCCCATTGGGATCTTTATCATGAAACAGTTTTTTCAGGACATTCCCGACGCTTTGGAAGAAGCGGCATTCATTGACGGAGCCAACAGATGGACTATTTTTCGTAAGATCATCCTGCCATTAGGGAAAGCATCGATCACAACGGTTGTCATCCTTTCCTTCATTAATGCGTGGAATGATTTCCTTTGGCCTCTCATCGTGATTAACGACAACATCAAATACACCATTACCGTTGGAGTCGCAAATTTCCAAGGAACCCAAGGAACGCAGTATTCGCTCATCATGGCGGGGGCCGCAATCGCCAGTCTTCCCCAAATCATCTTCTTTCTGATTTTCAGAAAGCAAATTATCGAGGGTATCGCAATGAGTGGGATCAAAGGTTGATATGGACATTCTTATTCGTTCTTCAGGAAAAAACACTTTCGAACTCATTTCGAGAGGACAAGTCGTTTTGTCCGTAAGGGAAGTCATTTCCAAGGAGATCGACGAACTCATCGCAACATCATGCCGTACGGACAATGGGAAATGCATCATCACTTTCCAAGACGGGAGTTTTCTCATTGTCACTGCCGATCAAAAACAAGACTTAATCGTCCTTTCCCATACATGGCATTATGCGCAAAAAGGGAAATGGAGGATGTACATCGATCTTTCATGTCCGGCACTGTCCGACGGGGACGCTCTCGTACCATGTGTATGGTATCGAGACAACACTTCGGGAGAGGGATGTTTCCCTTCTGCGAAAAAAGGAAAACGGTGGTCTTTCCTCGAAACGCGTATGAGTATGCCTTGTTCCATCCAATTATCCAACGGACATTGGGCTTTGTCCGCATCTTTGAATGCGACGGAAAAACAGGAAACGCTTGCATCCGTTGCGTGGGGGAACGGAACGATCATCTACGCCATTCCTGGCTGCGAATGGCCTTTTTCATATCAAGGGAAAAAAAGGCTTGAACCGTCGAGCATGAACATAAGTCCACGCTGTGAATTTGGACAACACCAAACATACACGCGAACGGTATACGTCCGAAGCGCCCAATGCAACGGGGAACTTGCCGCATACGAGCAATATGTACGATCCATGGAAGCTTTTTCTCCTCCGCCGTTCATCCCTTTGCTTTCTTGGGATGCTTACGGCGCCTCAAAATTGGCTCATCTTCTTTCTTTGGTACGCAAAGCACCTAACGACCTTGCATATGTATCTATGGGAGAAGGGAACGGAACGATGCAAGACATCTATCGATTTACTGCGGGATCCTTTCTTGTAAAAGGCGTCGAAGCCGCCGTCGCGTTCGCCAACACGAGAGACTGCGACGATGTCCATGTCGACATGCAGAAAGAAAGAATATCCAAATTGTTTCATATCCGCAACGATGAAAAACTGCTCCGTCGCCTCGCATTGAAAATGGGACGGTATTATCTCAAATGTGAAAAAAATGGAATCTATCAGGATTGCGTCAATCTACAAACTGGCGAGATCGGCGGCTATTTGGGCGTCAGCGAACATCCGGAATTCAAAACTATGGTCAATGCCCGTTGTACAGGTGAAGCTATGGCGAATTATATACGCCTTTACCAAGCTCTTGGGAAGCTGGGTATCGTCGAAACGAAATTCATTGAAAGTCCAAAACGCGTCGCCCGTTTCTTTTGTGATTGCCAGCTTTCCGACGGCTCTTTCGGAAGATGGTGGACGAAAGAAAAAAGGCCAGGAAATACCAAAGGCACCAATGGAGCATACATTGCTATATTTTTCACCATTCTCCTCCCTTTGCTTGATAAAAACGATCCTCTTTACGGATCCGTAAAAAGTTCCCTTCTCCAAGCATGTTCGTTTTATTCTGAAATGACCGATAATGGCGAATTTTTTGGTGATACCCTCGATGCGGATGCATGTGACAAAGAGGCGGGGGTCGCTCTTTTATCCCTTTTTTTGCATGCTTACGATCTGTTCGGCGATGGACGGTACCTCGCGATCGCAAAAGAAGCCGCATCCTTCATCTTGATTTGGGTTTGGCAACAAGACAGTTTCCTGCCCCCTTCTTCTCCGTTAGGCAAACGTGGTTTTCACACTCAGGGGATGACAAGCGTTTCGATCGCCCATCATCATCTTGATTTTTACGGGATGGAAATCGCCGTATTATTCCATCTTCTGGCTCAAGCGACAAACGATGGATTCTATCAGAGGCAGGCGAATCTTATGGAGAATGCATGCAGACAGCTTATTGGAACCGAAAAAGATTGTCTGGGAAGAGATCCCACGCTTTTTTATGGTTGGCAACCAGAACAGATAAACCATACCGACTGGGATTATTTTGACAGACCCAACGGAGGAAATGGGTGTTTTGACATAGATATCGCGTGGGTAAACGTATTGGGATACGACAATTATCTTATTTTGAAGGGGATGGGGGTACTGCAATGAGCAGGATGAGTTTGATCTCTTTGAATCTCTGGAACACAGAACATCTTGAGAGCCGCATGCCCGCTCTCACCTCATTTCTTACCACCTACGCCACTGACATTTTCTGTTTTCAGGAAATCAGGCCGGTTCCTTGCGTCTTATTCGACAAGATCCTCCCCGGGTATACAAGAGTAAAAGGTGCCGAATCCGGCTGGACTCAGGAAGATACGATATATTTTAATTCCTCGCTTTTCGCAGAATTGGAACATGGATGGGTTGACCTGCATATGCCGGAACCGATGCGAGGACTTTTCTGGGTTCGTCTTAAAACACCGGACGGCAAGCGACTTGTTATCGCGACCGTCCACTTCACCCACCAACTCAATGCGGATGAAAACCGTACGGGAATGCCCTATCGGCCCGCGGAGGCGCGAACTGTCGCCAAGATTCTTCCGGAAGTCGCAAGCGGAGACGGAATAATACTCGCCGGAGATTTCAACGATCCAGTGCAACCGACCCGTATTCTTTGCGAAGAAGGAGGTTTTTCAGATGTCTTCAGGTTGTTATCCGTTCCGGCGCCCTGTACCTTCCCTTGTCTGTTTTTGACCGATGAAGAATGGCTGGTCGAAGGAATTGATAAAATAATGGTTCGGAACGGAGTAAAACCGTTAATGGCCTCGAGTCCTCATTTTCATCTGCCAGGTTCCGTACTTTCCGACCATTGGCCGGTGATGGGGATGTTCGAGTACTAGCAATATTCTTATCGGTGCCACAGGAAAAAGGCTGCCACACGGGGATCTCCGCCATCACGAAAATCATCGGGAATTCCCGAACGACACGCAGGGAAAGTCCCGTCGGCCCTGCAACGTAAAAAACCCGTTCCGCCGGGCCGTAACTTCCATCCGAAGCCTTGATGCAAAACAATGATGTTTTTTCGTCCAAAGAATATGCCGGATGCTATTCTTTTTCCCCGATTTCAGCTAAGATAATGCATTTTGCGAGGTCACATATGGCGGATATCACATGGAAGGACAGGAAATTTTGGTTCAAGAACCTCAAAACGTATGAACGCGGCGTAGAGAAGATATTCCAATACCAGGAGTACGACGAATACGGACGAATCGTCATCAGCGTCAAACCGGACGAACTGTACGAAAAACGCAACGGGAATCCCCACGCGGAACTGAACCGTGAGCTGTTCGCCTACATCAGCGAACGCGCGTTCCTTATTCCGCTCAGATACAGTCTGGTCATCCGGTTCGTCGGAAGCTATTCCGATGGAGAGAAAGAGACGATACGGACGCTGTTCAAACATCACTATGACGAACAGCTCATGGAAAAGGCGGACGAGATGAAAATCAACGCGAGCAAGGCAGCGATGCTCGCCGTCGTCGGTTTCGTCCTGTTGCTCGTCTCCTGCGGCATCGCGCATCTGACGTCCAACAGCCTGGTAACGCAGGTGCTGTCCATCGCATCGACGTTCGCTCTGTGGGAATGCGTAGATACATTCTTCATGGAACGAAGGGATATCAGGGCGGAGATGATGAACATCATCCAATTGGCATTCAGCGACGTGCAGTTCGCCGATTCCGAGATAAAAGAGCGATCTCCGGCCTAATGGCGCACGGGAGTGCGCATCGCCCGCGTAGTCGACTCCCTGACGATCAACTCCGTCTCCAAATACATGTTTTTCAAAGGAAGAGAGGTCGAACTGATCCGCTCGCACAAGAGATCGCAGGAAAGCAATCCCATTTGGTAGCGGGGTTGACTCACGGTGGTGATGGACGGAGTGCACATCGAGGAGATTTCAATGTTGTCGAATCCGACCACGGCCACGTCTTCGGGAACCCGAAGCCCGGCCCTCTTCGCCGCTTTCACCACCGCAGCCGCATAGACATCGCTCGAGGTGAAGAACCCGTCAGGACGATCTTCACTGTTCAGCATCTGATATGCGGCGGAAAGCGCCATGTCATAGTTGATCTCTCCAAGCTGGATGATCCATTCCACATCCACGGGGAGCGAAGCGGCAAGAAGCGCCGAACGATATCCGTTCAGACGGTCGCGCGCGTATTTGTACGCAAGAGGTCCGTTGATGAACGCAATTTTTCGCTTCCCCAGCGAAATGAGATGTTCCACTGCGGATCGCGCCGCCGTCAAATCGTCAATGGTGACAAACGGTACGTTGCTGTCATCCCTGCACTCGCAACACTGTACTACGGGAACCGCGTGGTCGATTCTCAAAAGCGTTTCCAAAGAAAGGGAATTGGTGATGATCACTCCGGCGGATTTCGTCTTCCCGACGAGCGAAAGGAAATTGTCCACATCGTTTTTGTCGTCCAACTCGTTTTCGCTGACCAACAGCGAATAGCCGTTGCGGAGCGCAGAGTCGCGGGCTCCATCGATGATCCGCGCATAGAACGGATTGCCGAAACTGGGAATATTCAAAAGCAGGAGATCGCTTTTTTCCCGCCGCTTCGCCAAGCGGGTGATGTCGAACCCCATTGAAGCGATGGCCTCAAACACTTTCTCTCTCGTGGGTGATGAAACGTTGGCGGTGTTGTTCAACACGCGGCTGATCGTAGCGGGGGAAATCCCCGTTTTCTGGGATATCTCATGGTAGGTGGGTTTTGTCCTTGTTGTTTTCATATCTCACTATTATATGAAAATTTTCTGAAAATTCCAGAAAATAATTGGAATTATTCAAATAATTTCTGAAATATTGCAGGATAAGCCGCAATAAAACACCAAATATGAAATTTTTCTTGACAATACAAAACCTCAAGGTACGATGAAAACGACACTGGCAACAGTGAAGGAGGAACATGCTATGAAAAAAGTATTGGCCATGTTGTTGGTACTCGCCCTACTTGGCGGCGCGCTCTTCGCACAGGGAACAGCGGAACAGAGTGCATCTTCCGCAAAGACGGGGAAATACAAAATCGGCATTCTCGCCCCGGCGGTAACCCACGGATGGGTCGCGGCGGTCGCGTACAACGCCGAGCAACGCTCGAAGGAACTTGCGGGGAACGTCGATTACAAGCTCTACACCAGCTCGAACGGGGAAGAGATGACCACCCAATTGGACGATCTTCTGCTTTGGGGAGCCCAGGCGGTCGTCGCCTTCCCGCAATGGACGGGTATGGAGGTGCCCATCCAAAAAGCAATTGACAAAGGAGTCGTCGTCGTGAACTTCGACATCGAGATCAACGCCGACGGGGTGTACCGCGTCAGCGGCGACAACGAAGACATGGGCGTCCAAGGCGCGAAATATGTCGTCGACAAAATCGGCAAGACGGGCAATGTCGTGATTCTTGACGTTCCGACATCCGGTTCCGTCGCCGCACTCCGCAAGAAAGGGTTCACCGAAACCATCGCGAAGATCGCACCCGACATGAAACTGCAGACTTACGCCACGCAGTTCACCAGGGAAGCAGGCCTGAAAGACATGGCTGACATCCTGACGAAGAATCAGAAGATCGATGCCGTCTATTCGATGGACGACGAAACCTCGATCGGAGCCATTCAGGCGATCCGCGAAGCCGGACGGACGGACATCAAAGTCATCACCGGCGGAGGCGGTTCCCAGGAATACTTCAAGATGATGCCGGAGTACAAGGACCTGTGGATCGAGAGCGCATTATACAGCCCTGCGATGGTTCGTGATGCGGTCGACATTGCGGTACAGGTGCTTGGCGGAGGGAAACCGGAAAAAGTGAAGATCATCCCGACGACCGTTGTCGACAGGACAAACTACACGAAGTATCTTGACGCGAATTCCCCGTATTGATCGGGTAATACATGGGGGGCTGTTCCGCAGCCCCCACTTTTTGTGAGGTGGCCCATGATTGTCGAAATGCAGCACATATCCAAATCGTTCGGCAGCAACCTGGTACTTGATCAGGTCGATTTCTCGGTACAAGGCGGGGAAATCCACGCCTTGCTCGGAGAAAACGGAGCGGGGAAATCCACACTGATGAACATTCTTGGCGGCGTTGTCCCGCGGGATGCGGGACAAGTGTTGATCGACGGAAAACCCGTCGTGTTCTCGACGCCCGCGGAATCCCTGCACAGTGGCATCGCATTCATCCACCAGGAACTCAACCTCGTCAACGACCTTGCGATTTTCGAGAACATGTTCATCGGCAGGGAGATCAAAAAGAGACACCATCTGCTCGATACGCAAGAGATGATCCGACAGACACAGGAAGTGTTCGACCGAATGGACTTGAAACTCGATCCCCGCATGATGGTCAGGGATCTCGACGCATCGTACAAACAAATCGTCGAAATCTGCCGCGCGATGATCGAACGGGCTTCGATCATCATCATGGACGAACCCACTACGAGCCTCACCGAATCGGAAATTCAGCGGGTATTCGCTCTGATGCTTTCGCTTAAGGAACAGGGAGTCGGCATCGTATTCATCTCCCACAAGCTCAAGGAAGTTTTGGATGTTTGCACCCGGTATTCCGTTCTCCGCGACGGCGTACTTGTGGCGAACGGCGCGGTGACGAAGCATCTGACGACGGCCGAACTCGCCTATCACATGGTCGGGCACAAGGTAAGGAACACCAGCCTCCATCTGGAAGACAAACGAGAGAAAGTCGTACTGAGACTGGATGGTCTCTCCGACGGGAAATATTTCCGAAACATCACGTTGGAAGCGCACCGCGGGGAAATACTCGGAGTGACGGGACTTCTGGGAGATGGCAGAAGCGAACTTTTTCAGTCCGTGTTCGGATTCGGGGAACCGTATGAAGGACAGGTGACTCTGCTCGGGAACCCCATTCGGTGCCGCACCACATGGGAAGCGGTGGAACATGGCATCGCCTACGTACCCCGCAACAGGAAAGAGAACGGAATCATCAAGGACTTGGATATTCTGGAGAACGAATCCATCGTAATTCTGAAACGGCTCACTCGACATGGCTTGATCGACGAGGCAGCCGAGAAGACAATCTTCGCCACCGAAGTGAAGGATCTGAGCATCAAACTCGGCAAGTACACCGATCCCATCACCAGCCTCTCGGGAGGAAACCAACAGAAGATTGTCTTGGCCAAATGGCTCGCCAGCGATCCAAGTGTTCTGATCCTGGACAACCCGACCCAGGGAGTCGATGTCGGGGCCAAAGAGGAAATCTATGACATTATCCTGAAACTTGCAGGGCTCGGCGTGGCGATAATCGTCCTCTCCAGCGAAGCGCAGGAGATCACCAGGGTGTGCAGCCGAGCCATGGTGATGTTCCACGGAGAAATCATGGGCGAAGTGGCCGGGGATCAGATGACGGAACACACGATCATGCGCCTCGCCACTGGCGAGAGACAAGGAGCAATATCATGAAGGAACACTCGGAAAGACAAGGAATCGTCGCATGGTTCCGCACCAATTGGGCGGAGCACCCGCTTTTTTCCACCGCATTCGCCTTGTTGGTGATGGTACTTTTCCAGACGCTTGCATTGGGATTTGACTTTCCTACCTTCGGACGTTGGCTTGCCACATGGTGCCAGAACTGGATAAACATCCTTCGCAACAATGCCAACATCGGAATCATCTCCCTTGGCATGACATTCGTCATTATCTCGGGAGGTATCGAGTTGGCGGTCGGCTCTACCTTGGTGGCCATCGGAGCATTCGTCATGGTCGCCATCGACACCAGCGGCAAAGGATGGTTTCTTTCGATGGGCATCAGCGGAGCGCCGGCCTACATCCTTGCGATCCTTCTTGGACTTCTGGTCGGTTTCCTGTTGGGAGAACTTACCGGAATTTTGATCACGAAAGGGAAAATCCCTCCGTTCATCGCCACGTTGGGCACGATGAAGATATGCCGTTCCGTAACGCAGCAATTCATGCAGGGATACAATCCCGTCGTGCCGAAAGGTTTCCTGAAAATCGCAAGTCTTGAGATCGGAGGTCAAATGATCATGCCGATCATCTACTGGCTGATCCTCGCATGGATACTCAATGTCGTCGCCAAGCGGACGGCGTTCGGCAGACATGTCTACGCCGTCGGATCCAACGAACGTGCAGCGAAACTTTCCGGGATCAACGTACAGCGCGTCAAACGGGTCGTCTATGTGCTCATCGGCGTACTGGTGGCGGTCTCCTCAATCCTCCAAGTCTCCCGCATCGGAGCGATGGATTACGCCAATGCGGGAAGCGGCTACGAAATGGATGCCATCGCCGCTGTCATCGTCGGAGGCACAAGTATGTCCGGCGGACGGGGAACCATCGGCGGAACGGTCCTTGGCGTTCTCATTATCGCCGTAATGAACAATCTGCTGAACCTGCTGGGCGTACCGCCGTTCCTCAGGGAGGCGTTCAAAGGCGTCATCGTCATATGCGCCGTACTGCTGCAGAAAAAAGAAAAGAATTAGGAGTCGGAAATGACAGGAATCGGAATCATCGGTTGCGGGAAAATCACGCAGGTCCGGCACGTCCCGGAATATCTGGGCAACCCACGGGCACGAATCATCGGCGTCACCGACATGAACGCCAAAAGGGCCGAGGAACTTGCAGGAAAAATCGGGTGCAAGACATATGCTTCGGCCCAGGAGCTCCTTGACGATCCGGAGATCCAGGCGGTAAGCGTCTGCACGGCAAATTTCACCCACGCGGAATTGAGCATCGCCGCACTTCGTGCGGGAAAACATGTCCTTTGCGAAAAACCGATGGCGACCACGCTCCAGGAATGCGAGGATATGGTCAGGGAAGCGGACAAAACAGGGAAAATCCTGATGATCGGGCAGAACCAGCGACTGACCAAAGCCCACGTCCGGGCAAAACAGCTTTTGCAAAACGGCGCAATAGGCCGTGTCGTCACGTTTCGCACCACTTTCGGCCACGGCGGCCCGGAAACGTGGAGCATCGATCCGGGCAGGGGTGTGTGGTTCTTTGACAAAACCCGTTCGGTGATGGGTGCCATGGCCGACCTCGGCATCCATAAAACCGATCTGATCCAATTTCTCCTGGACGACCATGTGACGAGGACCCAAGCGATTCTCGCCACATTGGACAAAAAGGACGCCAAGGGAAATCCGATCGGCGTGGACGACAACGCCATCTGCATTTATACGATGAAAAGCGGAGTCATCGGTACGATGACCGCAAGTTGGACGTATTACGGAAAAGAGGACAACAGTACCGTCCTGTATGGTACGGAAGGCATCATGCGCATATACGACGATCCAGACTATTCCATCTCCATCACCAAAAAGAACGGAGAGGAAGAGTTGTTCAAGATCGATGCGATTCAAACGAACGACAATCAGACGAAGAGCGGAGTCATCGACGCGTTCATCGAAAGCGTAGAGGACGGCGTCCCGCCGCAGATCAGCGGAAAATCGGTGTTGCCCGCCATGAAAGCGGTGTTTGCAAGCATCCGTTCCTCGCAGAGCGGGAAAGCGGTGGATATTGACGAGGAGAAATGAAATGAAGATGGGATTTGTTTCGGCGATTCTGGACGGATGGGATTTCGAAGGCGTGCTGGACACCGCCCGGCAATTGGGATTTTCCTGCGTGGAAGTGGCATGCTGGCCCCATGAGAAGGCGCAGCGACGCTATGCCGGGGTGAGCCACATCGACACGGAATCGATGACCAAAACGCAAGCGGAGGCGATTCTCTCTCTCTGCAAGCGAAAGGGAATTTTCATCTCCGCCCTCGCCTATTATCCGAACACACTGGATCCGGACGAGGAAAAGCGGAAGAGAATCATATCGCACTTGCTGTCGGTCATTGACGCGTCGGCGCTCTTGAAAGTGAACCTCGTCACCACGTTCATCGGCAGGAACCAGTACCTCTCGGTCGAAGAAAATCTTGCATTGGTGAAAAAGGTGTGGCCCCCCATCGTCCGACACGCAAAAGAATTGGGCGTCAGAATCGCCATCGAAAACTGCCCAATGCTGTTCGACCGCACCCAGTGGCCGGGAGGACAAAACTTGTTCACCAGCCCCATTCTGTGGCGCGAATGTTTCTCCATTCTCGACGAACCCAATCTTGGGATCAACTTCGATCCCAGCCATTTCGTCTGGCAACAAATGGATTACATTCAACCGATCTACGAGTTCAAGGAGAAATTGTTTCACATCCATTTCAAAGACATCAAGCTGGAAAAAAGAAAACTGGCCGAATGCGGCGTTCTCGCCTATCCACTTTCTTACATGACCCCGAAAATTCCCGGCTTGGGGGATGTGGATTGGGGAAAATTCGTCAGTTCGTTGACGGATATCGGCTATGACGGTCCCGCCTGCATTGAAGTGGAAGACCGTGCATTCGAAGGTTCAAAAGAAAAAGTTTTGGAAAGTCTGGCACTTTCCAAACGCTATCTGGAACAATTTGTTCCACGGGAGACGCACAATGCATGAACGAATCATCGCGGTGAATTCCAACACGTATCATGGATTCGGAATCGAACAGGCAATTGCGGGAATCGCAGACGCCGGTTTCCATGCCATCGAACTCACGGCCACAAAGGGCTGGACGGAACATGTGTTCCCGACAATGAGTTTCCATGAACTGTGCCGCATCCAAGATCTTCTTTCCGACAAAAATCTTTCCGTTGTCGCCATGTCAGGCCATTGCAATCTTATGGATTCGCGACGCGTCCCCGATTTTGTCGACAATATCAAATTGGCGCATTTCTTCGGCACGCAAACCATTGTGTCCTCCGTCGGAGAAGCGCATCCGAAGGATCGGACGAACGGTACGGAATCAAGTCTGCTGGCAAACATCTCGACTTTCCTGCCTCTCCTTGAAACCTACGGCATGCGTCTGGTACTGGAAACGCACGGATCGGCGGGGACAGGTGCGGCGATCGACAAACTCGTCAAAGATATTGCTTCCCCGCTGGTCGGCATCGCCTACGATACGGCGAATGTAATCTACTACGGCGGCGTCAAGGACCTTTCCGACCTTGCCTCCTGCATCGATGACGTACGATACCTCCACGTCAAAGACAAGGCGGGTTCGCCGGAAACATGGAATTTTCCCGCCTTAGGAAAAGGATATGTGGACTTCCCAGGCGTTTTCGCACTTCTCGACGAGAACAACAACGACGCTCCATTGAGCGTCGAAATCGAATTCACCGACGCCCCCCGATCACTGAAGACGGTCGACGATGCCGTCAGGGATTCGGCGACGTATCTGAAGAATCTCGGGTACCGCCTATGACAAACATCGCGCTTGTGGGAACCGGCGGGATGGGCAACGTCCATTACGCCAACTGGAAACGGATCGAAGGAGCGAAAATTGTCGCCATCGTAGGAAAAGGAGAAGGCGACAGAAACAAAGCGATGGGTTGGGATATCCCATATTTCGAACGACTATCGGATGCCAATGCATGGACCGACTTTACCGTCGTCGATGTCTGCACTCCGACATTTCTCCACACGCAAACCGTCCTGGAAGCGTTGAAGCTGGGCAAACATGTGATCTGCGAGAAACCGCTCGCCCTTTCCTCATCTGACGCGGCCATGCTGTTCTCGAAAGCGGAAGCGATGGGGAAACAGCTGTACGTCGCGCAAGTGGTCCAGTTCACCAAAGCGGTCTCGGCGCTCAGGAGCATGGTCAGAAAGCAGGAATACGGAAACGTCCGCTCCGCCCATTTCGTCCGCCTTTCCGCCTCTCCCGCATGGAGCAAGGACGGGTGGCTGTTCGATAAGGCAAAAAGCGGCCTGATCCCGTTCGACCTCCACATCCACGACTTGGATGTGATCGTCAGTCTGTTCGGTAAGCCCCTGGAAGCGGCCATGTACCCGACGGGAGAGCCGGAGAGCCACATCGACTTCCTGTACCGCTACCCTGAGGCGACATTCACGGCCGAGGCCGCATGGTATCACGCCTCTTTACCTTTCACCGCAACATGGAGAGTGGAATTCGACCATGCGGTGGCGCTCAACACGGGAGAAGAAGTGATCGTGTACCCCGAGGGCAAAGAGGCGGTCCGTATCGACACAAGCGATCCGATCACGGTCTCCACCGGCATCAACGTTCCCCCCACGGGATGGTATTACAACGAGCTTTCCCATTTCCTCTCCTGCATCGAAGAAGGAGTTTCCTCCCCCTTCGTCACCAAGGAACAGGTTCTCGCCGTCCTGGAGACGATCGAACACATGGAACGCGCCTAGTCTCACTTGCCGGGCGTCGCACGAAGCAACGTACCTCCTTCCATTTCCACGGACGGCATGACGGCGACGACCGCCTTCGCATCAGCCTGATGGATCAATTGCTTGGCAAACGGAAGAAATTTGCGCTTGATCGTCATCAACAGCACCGTCCGTCCGCACTGATCCCTGCCGCTGGCGTGAAAGCGTGTCAGGGCAAACCCATGGGCTCGGAGAAACGTTTCGGCATTGTAAGCTTTCTCCTCTTCCATGAAGATGACGGAAAGCATGCAGTTCCCCAAAGCGAGCTTTGATTCAAGCCAAGAGCCGAGCATCTGACCGAGCGAATAGGCGGCGATCAGCAAGAACACCCGCAGGGGATCGGACGCAAAATCCCCCAACACGTTTGCCGTGATGACGACCCAGAAGGAAAACTCAAAGGCGGCGCAAAGCGCTCCTGTCCATCGCTGTCCCTTGATGATCAATTGGGAACGCAACGTAGCAAGCGAAACCTCGATCAATTTCCCGAAAAACACCACACAATAAACCCAAATGGATCGTCCCTGCAGGAACAATTCAATAGATCGAAGCATCACCCACCCTCCTCCATCCGGCTTTGCCGGAGATGCTTTCATTTTCCTCTGATATCGGTACGCCAACCATAGCAGGTATTTCCCTATGATGCAACCTTTATTCCACCGTCCAACGCACCGCTCTCCGGAACGACACCAGCGTCCTCCAGATCGACCCGCTCCATGCACGCCTGAGACGCGTATCCGTAATGGGAATTTCCTCGATGGAAACCGAATTTTCCCCTTGAAGCGATATAGTCCCCAGATCCCCCAGCACAAGCACGTGTCCGTCCACAAGCGGCCTTTCCTGACTCATCAAAGAGAGAACGCCGTCCGCCCCTTCCATCCGATCCGTCACCAAAAGGCCGGAAGAAAGGTCGACGATACGATGATAGGAAAATCCTTTCATGGGAGGGTACAGACTCGTCAGGTCAAGGGAAATCGTCTTTCCGTCGCATTCCACTCTCGGGGTCGTACCCCGCGCCGTCTGTTCCCCTCCCACGGGATTCGCCACGTTGTGCCACAAAGAACGCATCCCCCAGATACGATAACGATCGGGGGAAAACGTCCTGCGGGAGTAGGTTTCCACCCCGATGTCGATAAGGAGCGGCTTCCCATCCTTGAAAACGGTCACGGACCCGCCATCGTTGTGCTGATGGCTTCCACCATTGGCGCTTGCCTTCACGGAAACGCACAAATTCCCCTGACGCGAGATAAACAATCCCGAGGACGGGTACTCGATCCAAGTCGCCGCTTTCGCTTTGACAACAGAAGAAAGCGCTTCCTTGCTTTCGGCAAGCGCAACATACCGGCCGAACAGGTCGCTTTCAGAAGAAAGGAGTCGTTCCTCCTGAGTGGAAACGGACAATTGCTCTCTTGCGAAGGAGACCAAAATATCGCTTCGGACCGCCTTCCCGAACAAGTATTCACGCACCCCTGACGGTCCAGGGCACGCCGAGCAGTCCCCCCAGTTGAAGGAGTACCCACGCGCGACATGCACCGAGACGATATACTCCGCCATTCTTCGAAGTTTGTCGTTCCCCCAGGCATCCTGCAACGAACCAGAAGACACCTGGTCCATGACGGACAAGGCGAAGAACAGACACACTCCCGAACGGTGGTAGTACTCCGCCCCTTCGCTGCAACAACCGTCATCGGGAAAGAGCCGGAAATAGACGGCAAGCGTTTGCTGTGCCGTAACGAACGCTTTCCTCCGTTCCTCATCCGTCGTATTCGTCAAAAAAACGGAAAGTAGTACGTTCTGAGTACACCACGGCGACCAGTTGACCGGACGAGGATCCCTGCCTCTGGCCATCCACCAGAAGTCCTTCGTCAGGTACGGACGGACAATCCTCTCGTAAACCTCCCGCTCGATCCGCTCCTTCACCACGGAGGGAAACTCATCCCCCAGCAGTGCCGCAGCTACCGACAAGGTGGCGCCGCTCTCGGCAGCAAACAGATCGATTATCGGATCAAGCGGATCGGGAAACGGAAGAGCGGCGGCATCCCGTTCGCGAAGATTGTGGGCGGGAAGACACCATGTGCTCTCCTCCAGTATCGCCCAGATCCCATCCATTACGGCGGGCAGGAATCTTCCCTTGCGTTCCAAAGTTTCCGCCAGCACAAATGTGGAAAGCATCTGTCTTCGGCTGAAATATCGTGCCTCGAATTCCGCACGATCCCCGCTTTGGGTATAGGCGAGATACAACGACAAGGGAAGAGAAGGATATGGCTGGCCCAATGAGGCTTCCGCTTGGGAAACGACAAACTGTCTGTCTTCATCGAGAACATCCGGCTTTGGCAAATGATAGTCATGCATCCGGGTCATCAATTTTCCTCCCATAGAGCTTTTGCACGTAATCCCGCGGAGAAAGTCCCTCATGCTTCTTGAATACCTTTGAAAAATAGAACGCGCTCTCAAACCCAAGCGCCTCCGCAATCTCATACACCTTGTAATTGCCTTGTCGCATCATTTCCTTCGCCTTGTCCATCTTCACCTCGGTAGTGTACTCGACAAATCCCACATCCCCGTATTTGGAGAACAAAGAACTGAGATAGTTCTCGCTGAATCCGAATACCGACGCCACGTCGGAAAGGGAAAGCCGTTTGTCCAGATTCGTCTTGATGTATTCCTGCACTTTACGCACCACCACGCTCCGCCAATCCTGACGTCGTTCCGCCATCACGTGCGCCATCCCCTCGGAAAGCAACGAAAGATATCTGAAACATTCTGCCACCGAACGGGCCTGGTAGATCATCCGGTAATCCAACTGGTTGCCGGTGAATATGTTTCTGACCTCTTCTTCTCCGTCGGGAAACATGGTCAAAACAAGGAAAAGGACACCGCTTGTCGCGGAGATGGCCGAAAGCAAGGAAACGTTATCCTCGATGAACGCCCTGCCCATACGCTGGCACAATTCTCCGAACGCAACGCCATCCATCTCCGTAAGCGATTCGGAAAGTTTCTCCCGATACGGTCCAAGATCGAGACTTTCTTTTGTCTCTCCGACCAGCGCATACACCAGAGGATGATCGTCAGTCGCCTTCTCCGCATCGGTTCGCGCCGAAGCGAACGAAACGCCGCAATGTACGAGCCCCTCCACTTCCTTGCCGACCGCTCCGAGACACCGGATGCCGAAATAATTCCATACTACGGTGGAGGCTTTGCCGAGCGCCCCGCGAAGAATCGTTTCAGATTGCCGGGGATTTCCCGAAAGGAAGAAAAGAATCACGACGTGACGGATGTCCAATGGAATGAGATGGCACGAAGTAAGGCCGGAAAGCGTTTCACCAAGCATCTGCGAAGCGGAATAATACAGTGTGGCAATTTCCTTCGCCGTCCCTTCCTCCTTGCCCTTGAACGTCAGATAGGCAACAGACACATACGGTTTTTCGTCCCTGATGCCCAGTTCCTGCAATTGGCTCGCATCCACGGCCAATCCGTTGATAAGACGGATATAAATCCTGTCCCTCAGAACCTGGAGCATCGCTTCATCGTCATGGACCTCGCCTCCTTCAAGATGTTCCGACTCAATTCTGGCAATCGCCTTGTCCACCGCAGAACCAAGCATCTGGGGAGTCAGTTCCAGTTTTACCAGATAGTCCACCGCATTGAGGTTGATGGCCTTCTTCACCAGTTGGAACTCCTCATAACCGGTCAGGAGAATGAACAAGGGCAAACGGAGCTTTGCCGCCATGCATTTCTCCATCACTTCAAGGCCGGAAAGGAGCGGCATCTTGATGTCGGTGATGACGATATCCGGCTTGGTATCTTGGATTTTTTCCCACAAATCCCGACCGTTACGCACCGTGGCAACGATCCTGGCGTGGTGCTCATCCCATGGGATGATCGACTTCATGCCGATCAGAGAGAGAGGCTCATCAT
>Ga0172378_10001723_pt1 | contig 20269 bp, 10 predicted proteins | sample GrowelOW332metaG_FD_119755 | JGI IMG/M metagenome (GOLD analysis project Ga0172378, IMG submission 119755) | Groundwater microbial communities from an aquifer near a municipal landfill in Southern Ontario, Canada - Pumphouse #3_1 metaG | ecosystem: Environmental > Aquatic > Deep subsurface >... | reverse complement strand
GGTTATATCAACGACCAGAGCACTCTGGAGTATAATGGCATGAACCGCGTGAACATCCGGTTTAACACCGACATCAAGCTGCTGCAGAATTTCAGCGTGCGTTTCGATGCCTCTTTTGCCAACCAGACCCGCAACCTGCGCGACGACGGTGCTCCCGAGAACTACACCGAGGGCACACCCTCCTCGCCGTCGTTCCTCGGATATGTCAAGAGTCCGATGCTCAGTCCCTACAGCTATGCCAACGGTGTGCTGTCTGACAGCTTCCTCGACATCACCGATGAGTCTTATCTCGATGAGTCTCTCTCGCTCTACAACAATTATAACTACAAGCTCGCCAACCCCATTGCCATCAATGAGTATGGCGAGGCCGAGAACAAGAACCACTTTGAGAATTCGATGGTCAACCTCAGCGTGACACCGAAGTTCAACTTCAACCGTCATCTGGCCCTGAGCGAGCATTTCAGCTACAACCTCGTCAACACCAATGAGCGTTACTATCTGCCGATGAACGGCGTGCCCGACTATTATGTCTCGGCCGTGGGTGCCTATCGGGAGAACGAGACCCGCGCCCTGGTATCCAAGCAAAACTCCGTCTATAGCGACACCCGCCTTGACTGGCAGAACCGCTACGGGGCACACGACTTCCACCTTTTCGGCGGTGCCCGCATCAACTGGGAAAGCTATACGCTCAACAACCAGCTGGGCTACAATACCGGAAACGACAAGACTCCTTTCATGAGTTCGTCGCTCCTCAACTCCCAGGCCTCCGGAACCAACGACAACTGGAACTCCATCGCCTGGTATGCACAGGCCGAATACAACTACCTGCAGCGTTATTATCTGCAAGCCAACTTCACTGCCGAGACCTCCTCGCGGTTTGGTGTCGAGGCTGACAACTCGCTCAAGCTCTTCGATGCCCCCTGGGGACTCTTCCCCGGAGTACAGGCCGGATGGGTCATCAGCAACGAGCCTTGGATGGCCGGCGTGAGGGGTGTCAACTTCCTGAAGCTGACCGCAGGCTATGATATCAGCGGAAACGATGATATCGACTACTATGCTGCCCGCAGCTACTTCCGCGCACGCCAGTTCATGCAGAGCGTGGCCGGACTGTCATTCGACAACATCGGCAACACCCATCTGCAGTGGGAGACCACCAAGCGCTTCAATGCCGGTCTGGAGACCAACCTCCTGGGCGACCGCCTCAACCTGCGTTTCAACTATTTCCTGAGCCACACCAACCACCTGCTCACCTATCAGAGTCTGAACTATCTCTCCGGACTCGCCCAGAACTGGAGCAATGGCGGAGCGCTGAAAAATCAGGGCTTTGACGTGACGGCCATCGGTAAGGTGATCACCTCCAAGGACTTCCAGTGGGAGCTGGGGGCCAGCGTGGGACATTACAAGAATGAGATTACCGAGCTGAACGACAACCAACAGGCCATCAACACCACCATCTATGGGGCCACCATCCATACCGAGGTGGGCAGCGCGGCCAACCTGTTCTACGGCTACAAGGCCTTGGGCGTGTTCTCCACCAGCGAGGAAGCCTCTGCCGCTGGACTCTATGTGCTGGCTGACAACGGTGTCGACCGCAAATATTTCGGTGCCGGCGACGTGCATTTCCAGGACCTGAACGGCGACCATCAGATTACTGATGCCGACCGCATGGTCATCGGCGACCCCAATCCCGACATCTATGGCAACCTTTTCACCTCGCTCAACTACAAGCGGTTCCGTCTCGACATCAACTTCAACTATGTGCTGGGCAACGATGTCTACAACTACATGCGTAGCCAGTTGGAAGGTGGCAGCCGCTTCATGAACCAGACCTCGGCCATGACCGGACGCTGGCAGACAGAGGGACAGGTGACCGATATTCCCAAGGCTACGTTCCAGGACCCGATGGGCAACAGCCGTTTCTCCGACCGATGGATTGAGGATGGCAGCTACCTGAAGCTGAAGACCATCACGCTGAGCTACACCCTCCCCGTACATTCTACCTTCTTCCAGGGCTTCCAGTTCTGGTTACAGGCCAACAATGTGTTCACCCTCTCGAAGTATCTCGGCTCCGATCCGGAGTTTGCCACCACGTCGAGCGTCCTCGGCCAGGGCATCGACCTCGGGCAGTTGCCCCAGAGCCGCAGCTTCGTTGCCGGTGTGAAGATCAACCTGTAGTCTCTAATTAAGAAAACATCATGATTATGAAAACCATTTTCAATACAGCAAAGGGAAGTCTGAAGGGTGCCCGTCGTGCCCAAATGCTGGTGGGCCGCATGGCCTGCTGGTCCCTCGTTCTTTTTGCCTTCCTATGTGTCACCTCCTGCTCCGACTTCCTAAACCAGGATTCCGAACGCGTGATCATCGCCGACCACAATCATCTGACCAATGCCGAAGATACGCTCTACAGCGTGGTGGGCATTGTCAACAAGATGCAGACGCTGGCCGACCGTACCATCCTTTTCGGCGAGATGCGTGGCGACCTGGTCGACATCAACAATCACACGTCGGCCGATCTGCGTGACATGGCCCTGTTCAATGTGGGCGACAGCAATGTCTATAACGCCCCGCGCGACTATTATGCCGTCATCAACAACTGCAACTACTTCATCGCCAACGCAGACACTGCGATGAAAAACAACCGCAACGAGTATATCTTCCAAAAGGAATATGCCGTCGTGAAGGCTTACCGTGCATGGACCTATCTGCAGTTGGCCCTCAACTATGGCAGCGTGCCCTTCGTCACCGAGCCGATACTGAGCAAAGAACAGGCCGACAAGACCTATGAGCGTCTGGACATCCAGGGCATCTGCAACTATTTCATCAACGACCTTAAGGGGCTGGAGACCATCGAGCATCCGGGATATGGCACCATCCGCAACACCGACACGCGGTTCTTCTATTTCCCCATCTACCTGCTTCTGGGCGACATGAACCTCTGGACGGGCAACTACCGTGAGGCTGCCGTCAACTATTATCGCTATCTCTCCACACGCAACGGCACCAACGTGCCCTATGCCCTGAGCACCAGTTCCATCTCCTGGTATGCCGGAGACACCCATTGGACAATGTCGCGTAATGAGTGGAGCCAGTTCTTCGGACAGACTTCCGAGACCTATGCCCGCGACGAAGAACTGATTACCATGATTCCCGGCGACTCCATTCCTTCTGAGGGCAATTACAGTCAGTTGCGCAATCTGTTCAACTCCACCACCGCCAACGAGTATCAGGTGTCTGTCGTACCGTCGCAGGCCATACAGGATCTGTCTCAGGCACAGACCTACTGCCATCTCACCACAGGCGGCGACATCCTCTATGCCCCCAAGACGTTGCCCGACAATACGGCCGGCGACCTGCGCCTGTCGGGTGTATGGTGGAAGAGCACCGTGGACAATGTCTATACCGGAGCAAAGACCAACACACAGTATATCGACAAATTCCAGTCGCGCAACGTGCACATCTACCGTCGCACGATGGTCTACCTGCGTCTGGCCGAGGCCCTCAACCGCGCTGGATTTCCACGTTTTGCAATGGCCATCCTGAAGACCGGAGTCAACGACGAGGTGCTAGCCACCGACGTGTTGCCCTATTATCCCGCCGATGCCAGCTGGTTGTCACAGTTCAAGTTCCCCACCAACCAATACATCCTGCGCACCGATGCCCAGCTCTCCACGGAGAACACGATGGGCATCCACTCCCACGGGTCGGGATGGAGCGAGCACAACCAATACTATGTGATGCCCGACGACTCCACGCTCAACGATGCCGACCGGTTGCAATATCAGATTACCGGTGTCGAGGATATGATCATGGACGAGGAAGGACTGGAGCTGGCCTTCGAGGGTCAGCGTTTCTACGACCTCATGCGCGTGGCCCTGCGGCGCAATGATCCTGCCTATCTCGCCGACAAGGTCTATGCCCGTCGTGGCACCGACCATGTGGCGGAGATGAAGGCCCTCATCAAGAAGGACCTGTATCAGACCGCCAACTGGTATATGACCTTGAAGTAACCCCACATCATCAACCATTCATCCAACGACCGGTCCGGGCCATGACCATGGGAGCCGACTGCTCTGGCAGGTCTCCTGCCCGGCCGTTTTCAGGAACAACAACACTATGATAATGAAAATCTACCGACTCTTTGCGGCAACCCTGTTGCTGTTGCCGCTCCAGCTGCAGGCCGAGGGCGTGAGGACATTGGTCATGTCTACCGTCTTCCAGACTGCCGGCCGCACCCCGCTGGAAACTATCCTGCCCCAAACCACCGCCTCAGACCGTGGCCCGGTCATCCGTTTCACGACAGGCAAGGCCGTCATCAACGGTCGCACACTCACCCTGAGCACCATCAAGAAATTCACCTTCGACATACAGGTGGTGGATGGCATCGCTGAGGTGACGACCCCGCTCGACGAGGCCCGCGAAATGAACGTCTACTCCGTGGATGGTCAGTTGGTGCGCAGTCATGCCACCAGTCTCGAAGGATTGCCTAAGGGCATCTATATTGTCAATGGTAAAAAACACATCGTGAAATGAAGAAACTGATACTCCCCCTGGCTCTCCTGGTGGCCGGAACCATGCAGATGGCGGCCCAGGACTCGCTCTATTTTAAATATACCGACCGCTTCCAGCCCAACCGTGCGCTGTTCAGCACCGAGGGCATCGACTCCATAGAGGTGCTCGCCCGAGGCACCACGCCTGTCTTCAGACGCTATTCCCCCAACTTCGCCGGAGGTTATGCTGACTTCCGTGCGGTGGGCCTCACCGCCACCGACGGCACTTCTCTGGGCGGTGTCATGACCTCCGACCCCGGACGCATCCTCTGGAAGCCCCGTACGTCGGATGCCGACTACAACAACGACTACACCAATCCCGACAGCCGCTGGAACTTCAAGCGCAGCAAGGAGAGCGAGCACTGGGTGGTGTTCTGGGACAAGGAGTTCGGCGACGACCCTGCCAACGCACCGTCGGCCACCGACAAAGACGGTAACGTAATCGACATGCGGGTGGACATCAACGACATGTTGCTGAAGGCCGAACAGTATTATCACACCAATGTAGACACGCTCCACATGGCCTATACCGGCCAGGGCAAGTCGCGCCTCGACACCTACAAGTCGGAGATATACCTCATCTATACCACCGACTGGACCGCCTACGGTGGCGGCAACGACTATCAGGTGGGTGCGCTGTGGGTGAACCCCGCCACCTGTCATCCCATCGGGCATACCATTGCCCACGAGGTGGGACACACGTTCCAGTATCAGACCTACTGCGACCACCTGCTCAATGGTGGCTCCGACGACCGCCGGTCGGGGTTCCAATATGGACTTCCCGGCAGCAACGGAGGCAACGCGTTCTGGGAGCAGTGTGCCCAGTGGCAGGGATTTCAGGACAATCTCGGGCTGGCAACGACTGTCTACGACGTGAATGTGTGGATAGCCAACCATCATCGCCATTTCGAACACGAATGGATGCGCTATGCTTCCTACTGGGAGCAGTTCTACTGGTCGGAGCAGCAGGGCATGACCGCCCTCGGACGCATCTGGAACGAGAGCCGCTATCCCGAGGACTCGCAGCAGGCCTACATGCGTATCTTCCTCAACGATGACTATGACGCGCTACGCCGCCAGCTCTTTGAGTATGCACAGAAAGTCGCCACGTTCGACTTTGCACAGGTGCGCCGCTATGTCAGTCAGTCGACCTCCGACCGCTATACGTTCTCGCCCGTGAGTCTGACCGATGGCTGGAAGCAGGTGAGCTATGCCGAGTGTCCGCAGCCTTCGGGCTTCAATGTCATCAAACTGGCCGTTCCCGCCGCCGGCACGCAGGTCACTTTCCACATCAAGGGACTGCCCGTGGGCTCCGAGCTGGCTGCCGGTGATGCCGGCCGACAGGTCGATGGCGACGGCAAGACGGTGGGCACGGTAACCAACTACAACACCACCGACGTGGCCGGACAGGAAGGATGGGCCTACGGATTTGTGGCTTACAAGAGCGACGGCACCCGCGTCTATGGCGACATGAACCTCCTCAGCACCACCAATACCGAGGCCACGGCCACCTTTACCGTTCCCGAGCAGACCTCGCGCCTGTTTGTCGTGGTGCAGGGTGCGCCCGGCATATATCGCCAGTGCCCCTGGGACGAGAAAGAATCGACCGACGACCAACTGCCCTACCAGTTCAAAATCGAGGGTACGACGCTGAAATAACCGGCGGGCCGATGGCCATTTCCGGGGCGAAAACAAGCCCTTGGAAGTCGATTTTGCAACTGCTTGATTATCTGGTACTTAAAAATGGGCTTGCGATTAGGTGCTAATCGTGTTGCGATTCGATAGTATTCGTGACACGATTCGATAGTAAACGTGATGCGATTCGATAGTTATCGCAAAACGGTTTAACCAGCATTGCCAAACGAAGCCACCGGCACGCCCTCAAATATCATGGTTCAGTCCGTCTGCGAAGTCTGTCTGAAAGGCCGATGGGAGGACCGGACTCCATCATTCAAATCATCTTAAAAACCATCATTATCATGACGACAGTCAAGACCATACTATGTTCACTTTTCTGCGCCGCGGCCCTGCCGATGTCGGCCCAGAAGCAGATTTTCATTCCCGAGGCACTGAAATCGCAGGACCTCGCCAGCGACAGCAGCCAGTGGAGCTGGAAGCGTTCGGCCCAGACCGAGGACCTGGTGTTCTTCTGGGAGAAGGGATTTGGCGACGATACGAATAATCCCCCACGCCTCGAAGGTCGTCCCATGAGTTTCGACATAGCCAACCTGAAAGACCGTGTGGAGGGATTTTACAAGTATTTCCGCGATACCCTGAAATTCTCCAGGCCCGGTTCGAAAGCCGACCAATACAAGATGATGGTGATGATCAACTATTCGCTGGAGGGCACGGCCTACGGCGGCACCTACGACGACTTCATCGGAGCACTCTGGGTGGCCCCCAACCGCATTCAGGATCGCAAGCTCAACTGTCTTGCCCACGAGCTGGGGCACAGCTTCCAATCGCAGATTCATGCCGACGGCGAGGGTGACTCGTGGGGTGGTTCGGGATTTTTCGAGATGGCATCGCAGTGGATGCTGTGGCAGGTGAACCCCGACTGGCTCACCGATGAGAACTATCATTTTGAGGCGTTCAAGAAACTTACCCACAAGGCTTACCTCGATATCAGCAACATTTACCATTCGCCCTACGTGCTCGAATACTGGTCGGAGAAGCACGGCAAGCCCAGTATCGCCGAACTTTTCCGTCAGGGGCGGCGAGGGGAAGACCCTGTGATGACCTATCAGCAGCTGTATGGCATGAGTCAACAGCAGTTCAACGATGAGATGATGGACTGTTATCTCCATCTCATGAACCTCGACTACCGTCACGCCTATGCCGAGACGCGCCGCTATGCCTGCCAGTTCTATACGCCGATGGAGCCGGCCGAACGGAAGGGATGGGTGCGCCCCGTGAAGGAGTCGACCCCCGAGGACTATGGTTTCAATGCCATCCGCCTCTCGCTTCCGGCCACGGGCAAGAAGGTGTCGGCCCGTATCGAGCCGGGACAGATTGCCGACGGCGGTGGGCTGCGCTACGGATTTGTGGCGGTGACGGCCGATGGACGGGCCGTTTATGGCACCCCCGTGGCCAAGGGTAAGGCCGAAATGCAGTTGCCCAGCGAACAGCTCAAGGCCCTTTATTTAGTGGTGATGGGTGCGCCGGCGGTGCACGAGCAACTGGGTAGGGGCGACGAGCAGCCCAACCGACAGTATCCTTATCAACTGAAGTTATCAGACTCTATCCGTTGTCTTGACGTTTCTGCAGTACATTAAATGCAAATTATGAGAAATATTCTATATCTCCTCTTCTCTCTCCTGATATTGCCCATACAGAAAATGTCGGCATTGGATGTGCATGTGCGTTCCATTTCCATGACCGACGGATTGAAATCCAATACAGTCAGGGCGTTGGCTCAAGATCGTTATGGCTTTATCTGGATGGGCACAGACTATGGGTTGTGTCGTTATGACGGCATTTCGGTCAAGCCTTATTTAATCAAAAATCTAACAGACCAATATGTTCCCGAGATACTTGCCTTTGGCGATGAAATGATTGTGGGTACATCAAAAGGAGTCTATCGGCTGCAGTTGTGTACCGAACAATTTGAAAAACTCAGTGCTAAGAGCCAGGAAGGGCTGGAAATCAACTCACAGATCACTGATATCAGAGCCGACAGGGATAGTAATCTGTGGATTGCAACCAACGGTCAGGGGGTGTTTTGCTATTCTCATCACAACAATATACTCACCCATTTTGAGATAAAAGGTCTGAGGCGCAATGCCATAAAATTATACATTGACAATGAGGATCAGGTATGGTTGCTGACCACTTCATTGACACATCAGGTGATGCGCTTTGACAAATCGCGCAACAATTTTGTGCGTTTCCCGTTCAAAACATCCTTGTCTGATTACAGTGCTCTGGCTATGATACAGCTTCGTGACGGGACAAGATGGCTTGGTACGTGGAATCATGGCTTGCTCCGTATAGACGATGAAGGAACACTTGTTCCGGGCACAAGACTTATGGGAGGGATGAATTCCAGTATGTTGACGGGCATGACACATATTCATGCGCTCTTCGAACAGGCCCCCGACCGTCTGCTTGTCGGCTGTGACGAGGGACTGGTGGTGTTCAATCCACAGACGGGTGACAGTTCGCCATTCACAGTACAGCCCCTGTTTGCGAATGGGCCGACGGCAATAGGTAACAGGGACATATCACCGTTTGCCACCCCTCATTTTGTCTATTCCATACTTCAGGACCGTGAAGGTGGTATCTGGTATTCTACATTCTATAGTGGTGTGAACTATGTTTCTCCGGTAGGGACGCGTTTTCGTTCGTTCACTCCGCAGACTACCAATGGCATCGTGGGAAATGTCATCTCCAGATTTTGTGAAGATCTGTCAGGCAATGTATGGATTGCATCCGATGATGGAGGTGTGAGCTGTTATGCTCCGAGGCAAAACCGTTTTCTGGATATTCCCGCACGGAAGCAGCTCAAGGGCCTCAACGCCCATGCGTTCTGCATGGTGGGCGACAACCTTTGGATTGGAACCTACTCCAAAGGCATCTTCATCATCAACACCAAGAACTATGTCCTGACCCATGTACCCAACTTCCCACAGTCGGTCTACTCACTTTATCAAGATCGAAAGGGGTTGGTTTGGATAGGGACTATGGAAGGGGTCTTTGTTTATGACACGGTAAAAAAGACCTTTACCAAGATGCATGAGTTTCAGGCTTTGACCATCGATATTGATGAAGACCAGCAGGGAAACCTGTGGTTCTCGACTCAAGGCAACGGACTCTGGGGCCTTGATAAGACACGTCGGAAATGGAAACAATATAAACCCAATGGTCAGAATACCTCTCTCTCTGACTTGCAGGTGAACTGTGTGTGTGTCGATGTGAATGGAAGAGTTATCGTGGCTACGCTTTCGGGGGTGTGTATCTATCAGCCTAAAACCGATGATTTCAGTCGGTTGTCATTGGAATCGGTGTCTCAGGCCGTGAGTAGTGTGGTCGATGATCAGGGCATACTATGGATGTCGACAGACCATGGCATCCTGCGTTACTCCGGCAGCGAAGGCATACAGATATTCAATCGCTATGACGGATTGGTGAGTGAACAGTTTCAACCCAATGCGGGCATGAAGACATCCGATGGTTGCATCTACTTCGGTTCGCCCCAGGGGTTCAGCAGTTTCTATCCTTACCGCATCAAGGTGAACCGTCAGGCTCCCTCGGTATATATCACACGGCTCGACATTTTCAACCAGACGGTGGAGACAGGCTGTAAAAAACTGCCCCGTTCGCTGTCGTCGATTGACAAACTTGACCTCGGACACAACGACAATATGTTCAGTCTTCACTTTGCCGCGCTGAGCTATTGTTCGCCGGAAAAGAACCAATATGCCTATAAACTCGAAGGATTTGACAAGGAATGGAACTATGTAGGGTCGACAGCAAAGGCCACTTATACCAACATTCCGGCCGGAACTTACACATTCCGGGTAAAGGCAACCAACAATGATGGGGTGTGGAGCAAGCAGGAAGCGACGCTGAAGATAGTGGTTCACCCTCCGTTCTGGTGGTCGTTGCCAGCCAAACTCTTCTATCTCCTGCTCATTGGGGCGGGCATTTGGTTTTATGTTCAGATGCGGTTGCGTAAGGCGGAGCACCGTCATCAGCTTGAGATGCAGCGGCTCAACGACCGCAAGGATGTGGAGGTGAAGGAGGCCAGGCTGCGCTTCTTTACCATGATTGCTCACGAAATCCGCACACCCGTCACCTTGATTATCGGTCCGTTGGAGACATTGATGAAGGATATCATCAACAGTCCGAAGTCGAATGTGCTCATGTCTCACCACGACAGCCTGCAGATGATAGACCGCAACGCCCATCGGTTGCTCGAATTAGTCAATCAGTTGCTGGACTTCAACAAGATACAACAGGCCGAGCCGCAACGCAATTTCCGTGAGTGCAACATCAGTGAGATTATCTCGTCGGTGGCCGAGCGCTTTGAGCCGACACTCCGACAGAAGGGTGCGGAGTTTCATATTGAGTATCCGCCAGAGGACTATATGGCCGTGGTCGACCGCGAGAGCATTACCAAAATCATCAGCAATCTGATGACCAATGCCACGAAATACACCCGCACAGAGGTGACATTGTCTTGCAAAGTGCCCGACGACCGTAGCCAGTTTGTGCTCGAAGTGAGGGACAACGGCATGGGAATCAGCAAGGCCGACCAGCAAAAGATATTCCATCCGTTCTATCAGGCACAAGACAACAAGCCGGGAACAGGTATTGGTCTGGCCATCGTGGATAGCTTGGTGAACATGCACAACGGCCAAATCTCGGTGGAATCGCAGCTGGGCAAGGGTTCTGTTTTCCGCGTTACCATCCCCAGCACACAGACGGAGAGTGTGGTGGTACAGCCCGATGTCCCCGTGACCATGCCCGAAGTGCTGCCCCAGCTGGACCCCATCGTCGAGTCTCCGGCCGAAGACGGCGCACTGTTGATCATCGAAGACGACGAGGATATGCTTCGCTTCTTGGTGAGTAACTTCAAGAGTGACTACACCGTGATTACCGCACGCAACGGCCGTGAGGGCCTGGAGCAGATCGGACGCAACATCGTTAGCCTGATCATCTCAGACTGGATGATGCCCGAGATGGACGGCGCGGAGTTCTGTCGGCGCGTCAGGGCAGACCGAAGATACAGTCATATCCCCTTCGTGATGCTCACGGCGAAGACCGATGACGAAAGCAAGACCGAGGGAATGAACTGCGGAGCCGACACCTACATCGAGAAGCCGTTCTCCGTTCAGTACCTGAAGGCATGTATCAAGAACATGTTGGACATCCGCCATACGCTCTTCCTGAAATACTCGGCATCGCCCGATGCCTCCATCTCTGAGGTGACATCGTCGGAACTTGACAATGAGTTGCTCTCACAAATGACGCAGATTATCGAGGAGAACATCGAAAGTTCAGAACTCAATGTCAACTTTCTGGCCGACCGGCTGAATATCAGCCGCAGCGGTCTTTTTGCCAAAATCAAGGCCATTGCTGATGTCACGCCCAACGAACTAATACAGATTGTCAGGTTGAAACGGGCCGCACGCCTCCTCTCTGAGAAGAAATACCGCATCAGTGAAGTGAGCTATATGGTCGGATTCTGTAGTCCGTCTTACTTCTCCAAGTGCTTCCAGAAGCAGTTTGGAGTAAAGCCAGGAGAGTATGTGGAGGCTCAACGTCTAAGCCGATAATCCCTCAACCTTAATAGATTCAGTTTTATGAAAAGACTTGTTTTGATAACCATGTTGTCGCTTTCGGCCCTGCTGATGCAGGCGCGAAGCCTCGTTCTCACGCTGAACGACGGCACAAAAGCCTATTATCCCATCACTGCGGCCCAGCGTCCGGTGCTCTGTTTCACCGACGGAAAGCTGTCGGTGGAGACCCAGTCGTACCTTTTCACCGACATTCGGGAGTTTCGTGTCTCCGACGAGGACGGTCCGACGGGCATCTGTTCCACTGAAATCCGCCCGAAGCTGGAGGGCAACCGCCTCTGGATAGACACCGAGGTGAAAGTCGCCGTCTATGATACCGGCGGCCGAAAACAATCGGTAGATATAGAGAAAGCTGCCGGCGGACAAATCGTTTCGCTCGCATCGCTCTTGCCGGGACTCTATATCGTCCATGCGGGCAAGACCACTTTCAAGTATGTCAAAAAGTAAACCGTTGCAACCCTCCGTCCCATTCCTCTGACGAATGGGCATCCGTGCCACCCACAACATAACCCTATTGATGACCAAACCAATGAAAACAAGATACCTTCTGATGCTCTGTCTCTGGCTGACGGCCCTCTCCCTGTCGGCTCAGGAACGCATCCACGTGCGCATGCACGATAGAAACACCTGGTGGGATTTCCCCTACACGACCACCGATATCGACCATTTCGATTTCAGTTCCGATGCTTCCACGCTTCAGGCGCATACCGTCGGGGGTGTCGTCATCCCCTTTGCGGCCAATCGACTGGATAGCATCACCCTTGAGGATGAGCCTCTCGTGGAGACCAAGGATCATTATAAGGTGTTCCAAATGTATATCACCACCAACGACGGAACAGACGTTCTGTCGAAGGAAGACTACCAGCCCTGCTACCTCTCACTCAACGCCCGAGGCAGTTTCAGCAACTATTCCGGCGATGCGGAGATACGCGGGCGAGGCAATTCCACCTGGCTTTGGTATGACAAGAAGCCCTATCGCATCAAGCTCAACGCCAAACACAAGCTCCTGGGCATGGGCAAAGCCAAGAACTGGGTGCTCCTGGCCAACTATCGCGACGTCACCGACATGATGAATACCTTTGTCTTTGAGGCCGCCGCCAAACTCGGAATGCCCTACACCAACCACACGCGCTATGTCGAATTGTTTCTCAATGGCGACTACAAGGGTGTCTATCAGCTCACCGAACAGGTGCAGCAGGGGTCAAATAGGGTAGAGGTAGATGATGCCGATGGCATCCTGCTCTCTCTCGATCTGGACGACGGACCGGAACTTAGTCCCACGGCAACCGACAATTTCACGTCGTCGGTGTTCAGTCTTCCGGCCTGTGTGAAATACCCGAAGGACGAGGCTCTCACCACGGCGAAGCTCGATTCGGTGAAACACGCGTTTGCCATCTTGGAGGCTGCCGTGCGCAATCAGGACTTCAAGACGGCCGACTCGTTGCTGGATATGCGCTCATTCATCCATTACCTCCAGTTGCAGGAGTTGATCGAAAACGTGGAGCTGGTGGCCCCGCGCAGTGTCTATCTCTTTAAGGATGTGGCCGGAAAGTGGACGATGGGACCTGTGTGGGACTTCGATGCGGGCTATGATTTCGACTGGTCCACGATGATGACGGGCCACAACTATTTTGCCGATTACAAGGAATTGGTGTTCGGCACCGACCCCGTGAAGCGCAATGGCTACGACCACAACCTCTCACCCTTCTTCACCAACCTGTTTGGTTGCAAGGAGTTTGTGGAGCTATACAAGGCCGAATGGAACGCCATCAAGGACACCCTTGTGTCGAGCGCATGGGCCGAGGTGCAGAAATATGCCGACCAACTGAACCATGGGGCCATGACGCGGGAGGCTGCCCGATGGCCCATCAGCGGCAAAAACTTCTCCGACGAGTTGCGCAACATGTATTATTGGTTGCTCAACCGCGTGTCCTATCTCAACAAAATCATCGCCGACTATCCCCTGCCGGCCTCCACAGACCCCATTTCCTCGGAGCAGTTCTGTGGCACTTTGACGGTCAACACCGCTCTCGACTGGGACCTGGGGTATAGCCAAACCCATAAGGTGAACATCGACCCGACCGCCTTGTCGCAACTTCTGGGCATCGCCTCCACCTCGTTCAATGCCTCTAACATCACCGCCATCGTGCCTCTCAACACCGACGGCACGGAGGGCGAAAACCATACCAATGGCGTCTATGGCGGCTGGTTCGACAAGGATGGCAATCCCCGCTACTTCGCCGAAGGCCACGTTTATATCGAGGTGTTCAGCGATTTGCTGCACTGGAACTGCGGACTCCAGCAGGCACTCTGCTCTGACAGCCAGCACACCGTGACGATGCAACTGCAATATCACGACGGCACGGTGCTCAAAAAGGTAAACATCAAAGTCGTTTTCGCCATCGATTGATGGTGAAAACGATATTTTGGTAGTTTATTCCGCAATTCGTTTACTCCCTCCTATCCATAAATTCCCTAACTTTGCAGCATCATTAATTCAATTCAATATGTTAGGCAATTTCACGTATCAAAATCCTACCAAACTGCATTTTGGTCAGGAATCATTAGACAAACTGAGTGACGAACTGAAGAATTACGGCCCGAAGGTGATGCTCGCCTATGGCGGCGGATCGATCAAGCGCAATGGCATCTACGACAAGGTGGTGGCCATCCTGCAGGCCTCGGGCAAACAAATCTTCGAGATGCCGGGCGTGAATGCCCAACCCCACCATCGACAAGGTGATGGAGGGAGCGACCCTGGCGCGTCAGGAGAAGATAGACCTCATCCTCGCCGTGGGTGGCGGTTCCACCTGCGACTACTGCAAAGCCGTGGCTGCCTCGGCCTATCAGGAGAAAGATCCGTGGGAGTATTACTTCAAAAACTTTGGCGCACTCGACTGCCAGTGGATTCCTGTGGGCTGTGTACTGACGATGGTTGGCACCGGCTCGGAGATGAATACCGGCTCCGTCATCTCCTCGCATCATGAAAATCTGAAGCTGTTCAACAACTTCCGTCATCCTGATTTCGCCATCCTCAACCCCGAATTCACGTTTACCGTACCCCATTATCAGATGGTGGCAGGGTTCTTCGACATCATGTCGCACATTCTGGAGCAATATCTCTCGGGCACCGACGACAATACCAGCGACTACCTGTCTGAGGGGCTCATGCGCTCACTTATCGCAAGTTCACGCAGGGCTCTCGTCAATCCCGAGGACTATGAGGCACGCAGCAACATCATGTGGACGGCTACATGGGCACTCAATTCGCTCATCGACCGGGGAAAATCGACCGACTGGATGGTTCACATGCTCGGACAATCGGTAGCGGCCTATACCGATGCCACCCACGGACACACCCTCGCTGCGGTGAGCGGTGCCTACTATCGGCTGCTCATCCGTGAGAGCGACGATGCCGTGAAGCGTTTCCGCCGACTGGCCGTCAACGTGTGGAACGTGTCTGCTGACGGCAAGACCGACCGCGAGGTGGCACTCGAAGGGCTGGAGACGATGGAGGCCTGGATGCGCGAACTTGGACTGGCCATGACCATCACGGAGTGTGGTGCCAAGGCCGAGGACATCGAACGCTATGCCGATGTCTGCCCGATACTCTCCGGAGGCTATCTCAAATTGTCTCGCGAGCAGGTGGTGCAGGTGTTTCGCGAGAGTCTGTAAACGGCCTTTTCCTTTGCATTTTTAGCAATAACATTATCGGCATGGTGCATGATCAGACGAGTCTGTGCGCCATGCCGATGTCAATTTTTATCCGAAAAAACGGGGGTAAAACAATAGGGCTTTTAGAAGATTTCAATGACGGAAATGGAGCTTATGCCTCTTTTCTTCGGGCCTTCTCCATGCTTTTTTACCCCCATTCTACCCTTTTTTGATGGTTATCGGGCCTTTATAGTGCGCTGATAGGGCCTTTTTGCATTGCGATAAGGCCCATATCGCATCATGATTACTATCGAATCGTGAGACGATTAGTATCTAATTGCAAAGCCTTTTTTGTCAAGTTATTACAAGGTGCTGATTACCAGCATGCTTCAAAGTGCTTCATTTTCGCCGTATTTCCCACGAGAAGATTTTGATTTCAGAATACGCGAAAATGAGGAACACATTGTTCAATTATTTTCATGGGTAATATTTGCTGCAGTCTTGGTGTCCTGAGCCTGGTCTTCTCCCACGTAGGTCTCGATGACTTGCAGCTGGCCGCGGAGTTCGATTTGGGTGGTGGTGACGGGCAGGAGGAGCGTGTCGCCCATCGAAAGAGGGTGCTCTGCGTGATGGTTGTCGATGAGGGTGCCGTGTCCCGCGGTGCAGATGAGCACCACGAAGGAGTCGAGCGGGGAGTAGTCGACGAGGCACTGATGGCGGACCGTCCACAGTGACGTGGTGAAATGGGGGCAGTCTACGAGCAGGGTACGGCTGTCGTCGGTGGGCGTGTAGTGGGTCTGGTAGTCGGGATGGGCGTGGAAATCGATGGCTTCGGCGGCCAGTGCGGTGTGCAGGGGACGACGGTTGCCGTGGTGGTCCGTGCGGTCGAAATCGTAGATGCGATAGGTCACGTCGGAGGTCTGCTGTATCTCCACCAGCATACTCCCGGCTCCGATGCTGTGGATGCGGCCTGCGGGGAGGAAGAAGCAGTCGCCTGCCGACACGCGGTAATGGGTCAGCGCGTCGCAGATGGTGCTGTCGGCCACCATCGCTGCAAACTGTTCCGGGCTGAGGTCGTGTCTCAGTCCTACAAGCAGAGAGGCATCAGGGTCTGACGGTAGCAAGTACCACATTTCCGTTTTGCCCCGTGGGTGTCCGTGTCGACGGGCTATCTCGTCGTTGGGATGCACCTGGACGGAGAGGTCCTGACGGGCATCAATGATTTTGATAAGCAGCGGAAACTCCGTGCCGAAACGCTCAAAGTTGCGACGGCCCAAAAGGTCTGCCCCGTGTTTCGCGATGAGATGCGGGAGCGTCAGGCCCGCCTCCGGACCGTGGGCCACCACCGACACGTGGCCCTCGATGCCCGAGAGCTCCCAACTTTCGCCCACATGGGTGGGAGCATCGGATAGGTGTTTGAGTGCGGCTATCTTGTCGCCGCCCCACAAGGTCTGCTTGAGAATGGGTTGAAACTGGTAAATCATGTTTTGGAACAGTTGCTGAATGATAAGAGAATTTATGCGTTGGGACTGGTGGAAAGGGGTATGAGGGTCGGCCGACAACATGCCGGACATGTTGTCGAGAAGAAGGTTTTGATACGGGTCGACGGGTTGTCGCGACTACACGATGACCTTGATTTTGTGGTAGTTGGTCCGGTATTCAGACGGCGAGCAGCCACGCTTGCGCTTGAATATGCGGTTGAAATTGCTGATATTGTTGTATCCGCATTGGAAGCTGATCTCCGAAACGCTCTGCATGGTGTCTATCAGCATGCGGGTGGCAAAGCCCAGCCGGATGTCGATGATGTAGTCGCTGAGGGTGCGCCCGGTGTGGATCTTGAAGAAACGGGAGAATGCACACTCACTCATGTTGGCGATGGTGGCGAGGTCGCGCAGCTTGATGTCGTACATGTAATTCTCGTTGATGTAGTTTTTCACCTTGAGAATGCGCCGGCTGTCGTCCTCGATGTTCACCTTGGCATAGCTTGTGGTGGCCAGCGTGCGCGACCCCTCGCAGTGGGAGAGGGTGTTGAGAATGGTGAGAAACTGCATGAGTGCCTCAAAGCTGTCTGTGATCTGGCTGAGCGTGTTTAGCTTGTCGTAGACCTTCATAATAGCCGACATGTTGAAGCTGAGGCCTTTGCGGGCCTCGTGTATCATGTTGCGGATGTGCTCAAAGGGTTTCTTGTCGAAGAAATCGTCACCCTCGCCGTCGCCGAATTTGAACTGCACGGTGATCTCCCTGATATCTTCACTCTTGCAGTCGGCTTGCTCCCACACGTGCTCGAGGTTGCAACTCGTGATGAGCACGAGGTCGTATTCGCCCACCACCTCAGCATGGTCGCCCACGATGCGGCGTGCGCCGGCAGCATGTTTGACGAAGTTCAGCTCAAACACCTCATGGTTGTGGATGGGGTAGGTGAACTCCTTCTTATGTCGGTCGGCGATATAAAGTGCGTCCTTATCCATGAGAGGAGTAATCTCATGCAATACATAACCTTCTGTCATTTCCATCTGTTCTGATACACTTGCAAACTTACTAAAAATTGTGACTGGCAGCAAACTTTCTGTGTTAAAGTGAGTTGTGCTGAATGAAATCGGGGTGCTCGGTGAATAAGTGGGTTAGGATGCTGGCTCCGGGAGGTCGCGTTCCATCAGCTCCAGACACATGCGGCTGTTGTGATAGGGACATTTCCAGAATCCGGCTTTGTCGTCGTCGCGGTTGACGGAGCCGTCGTCGTGGCGGCCCCAGAACCACTCTCCCTGCTCGTAGTCGATGAGTTGATGGCGGGTATAGTCCCAGCAGCGGAGAGCAATGTCTAATGCCCGTCGGTCGCCGAAGTGCTGATAGAGGTCGATATGGCCAATGATGCATTCGCACATCACCCACCACTGGCGTTGCCTGTCGGTGTCGCCGCTGTCGGTCCAGTGCTCGTAGATGAGTGAACCGTCGCTTTGCAGACCTTCGTCGGCAGCCTTGGCAATGAGTGGGATGACCCTTTCCACACGCTCGGTGACCTCCGCCTCGTTGAGCACTAAGGCCGCCTCATGGAGCAGCCACACCGCCTCGATGTCGTGGCCATAGCTCTGCACATTGCGTTTGCCGTTCCACTGGTTGTCGAAAAAGAGGTCGAGGTGGTGGGTGTCGGGGTTCCATATCTTGTCGATGAAGAGGTCGATGAGGTTGCGCAACTGCCCGCGCAGACCCTCGTCGGGCCACACCCGGTAGAGGTTGGTGTAGGGTTCGAGCACGTGGAGGTGCGTGTTCATTGTCTTGGCACCATTCTCATCCTTGTCACTCAGGCGCATGTCCTTGATGGGTTGCCACTCGCGGGTGAGGGCTTCGGTATATCCGTTATTGGCCTTGTCGAAGGATTCTTTGAAGTCGTTATAGGCTTTGTTCAGTTCCTTTCTCATGGATGCAAGGTCTTCCTCACACATGGGAATACTGAATGGATCACTTACAGAACTGTATTCTTCGGCCAATGATTCATAGCGGTTATACGCTTTACTTGTTTTACCATGTAAATAGCCCATATCGCCTGACATCAAATCATCTTCTTTACGAAGTGTTTTCATATAATCAGTCAAATCATTGGGCTTCATCAGCATGTTAAGGTTGAGATGTTCAATGGTTTCCTCCAAGCTGAAATCCTCCCTGGTAATATCTGTGTAGTATTTTTCGCCTCTATCATCTATCACCATCACACCTTGTTCAGGTTGAGAGGTTCGATAATTGGCATTATCCTTTGCTACAAGGAAGTTGAAGGCAAACATTCGTCCTGCACGGTCTCTGTCAAAACACAGATGATGATTGGCATTCTCTGTCTGATTCATCATGCCTTTGTACTGATGAATACTTGGATTACCTGCTGTGCTTACAAAGCATGATTTATCCAGTGCCTCGATGGTTCTCTTTGATTCATTCGGATTTGTCTCTTTTGTTGCCAAAGCCTTGTCCTTCATTATCTGATAGTAGCTCATGGCATCATAGGCACTTTCAAACCAATACACATCCTTAACCTTGTCAAGTGCTGTTCCGGCTGGTGTTGCTATCCACAATCCGTTAGTAGCATCGCTTCCGGCGGCCATCCCTTTATAAATCGTCTTGCCGGTCTTTGTAGCACGACTGCGTTCTTCCAATCCTACAATAGTTGCTAAATCACTTGGCTTACGTAATGGAAATGATAAGTTAGCATAAGTCTTACCGTTCTTGGCTTCTTTCATAGCGATGAAGAAATTGTTATGAAAGGCTTTCTGAGTATCAAGATTGATACCTCTTGTCTTGAAGTAAGGGTAGAAAGGTTTCTGAGAGTCAAATGAACCTAATCGGAAATCAACTCTTTCGTAGTCATTGATATTGAAAGGCTTTTGAATATGTTCCCGTCCGAGGTTCACGTATGAGCGGTCCATTATGGGATTATTCAATAACCTGTTGCAGACAAGGTTTACCAGTCTATCAGTATTCATGCCGGGCGTGTAGTCGGCAAATAGATTCGGGTGTTCCTTGATAAACGAGATAACATTATAGTTCTTTTGCTCAGGTGGCTGAAAACAGCACAAACCATTTGCCGTGACAATAAACTTATCGCCACGTACTCGTTTGCCGTCACTGCCCATCCGAACATAAGAGGGATAGCGTAAGCCATCTCTTCGGTTCAAACTATAACCGGCATCTATCAACAAATCCTGTATGTTGACACGTCGTTTGAAGTCGTCGTAATTCAATTCTGCCATAGGCTTATTCAAATACGTCCATGATTTTTGT
>Ga0172378_10001722_pt1 | contig 20281 bp, 14 predicted proteins | sample GrowelOW332metaG_FD_119755 | JGI IMG/M metagenome (GOLD analysis project Ga0172378, IMG submission 119755) | Groundwater microbial communities from an aquifer near a municipal landfill in Southern Ontario, Canada - Pumphouse #3_1 metaG | ecosystem: Environmental > Aquatic > Deep subsurface >... | reverse complement strand
TTGCGCTTCCCACTGAAACGGAGTAAACGGCTTTGGAACAAAGCATGAAACGCTAACAGTAACAGTTGGCGATTTTCCACGGCTTCTGGATGGATTTTTATAATATGCATCAACAACTTTTTGTGCAAGGGTCGCTATGCCCTCAATGTCCTCAAATGTTTCCGTAGGGAGACCATTCATAAAGTACAGTTTAACAACACTTTTACCCGCATCAAAAGCAACATTGATAGCGTTCATTAAATCCACTTCATCAATATTTTTGTTTATAACATCACGCAGTCTTTGAGTTCCTGCCTCTGGAGCAAAAGTAAGTGACGAGGAACGCACAGATGCAACTCTATCCATCAATTCCTTAGTAAAGCTATCCACACGGAGAGACGGCAAAGAAAGACTAACCATATTCGGTTCAGTCCACTCAAGCAAAAGATCAGTCAGCTCACGTAACTTTGAGTAATCGCTAATAGACAAAGACGACAGCGATATCTCGTCATAACCGCTTGTATCGTACAAGCATTTAGCCTGTGCAGACAATACCTCAGGGGATTTTTCACGCACAGGACGATATACCATTCCCGCTTGGCAGAAACGGCAACCTCTTATACAGCCCCTAAAAACCTCAAGCACTATACGGTCATGTACTGTTTCAATGTATGGCAAAACCACATTTTCAGGATAAAATGACTTATCCATATCCGCCATAATACGTTTTGTTATCTTTGTTGGTATATCGTTATATTTCGGTTTATATTCTTTTATTGTACCGTCATCATTATATGAGACCTCATAAAGCGACGGAACGTACAATCCCTTTATTTCTCGTGCTGCACGGTGAAGAAATGTAACTCTATCAAAATTACCTTCCTTTTTGACTTTTGTATAGAATTTTGAAAATTCCACAAGCATATCCTCGCCCTCACCTATGGAAAAGCAATCAAAAAAGTCCACTAAAGGCTCCGCATTATAAGTGCATGGTCCTCCTCCGATAATAATAGGCATATTGTTATCACGCTCAGACGCAAGCAGTGGTATATGCGCAAGCTCAAGCATATTAAGCACATTTGTGTAGCACATTTCATATTGCAAAGTAAACGCCACTATATCGAAATCAAGCAGAGGATCTCCGCTTTCCGAAGCTACAAGAGGCAGTGAGTATTCCCTCATCTTTTCTTCCATATCAACCCATGGTGCATATACACGCTCACACCATATTTCTGGTTGCTCGTTAAGGACGCCGTATAACAATCTAACACCGAGATTTGACATGCCTATCTCATATGTATCAGGAAAGCAAAAAGCCCAACGTGTTTCAATAAGAGCTTTGTTTTTTATTATACTACCGAATTCACCTCCGCTATATCTTGCAGGCTTTGAAACCGATTTTAATATACTACTAATGTTTTTATTCATCGAAATACCGTATCTTTCTTAGTGCTTTAGTTTCTTTTTGATAAATATAAAGGTTGCAACCGACAGCAAAATTTGATAGACCACCGCCAAAAATGACGAAATAAAATCAAATTTTGTGAAAACACAACACAAAGTCAAAATAATCATAATAATAACTGTTGCTAAAATCTGCATTTTAAGTGCGAGTGAACAAACTTTTTTAATATTGGTACAAAGGCTCAGCGGATAAACTATATCCGTTGCAATTCCCTTAACCGCAATACCACAATCCGCACGTTCCGTTTTTTTAATTTCCTTTGGCTTGAAAACGATTATCGGATTTTTTAGCTGTGAACAATTATTTCTCATAAGCTTGTCATTGATATTAGGGTCTGTAGTGATAATTGCCGTACGATGTCCCATATTCTCAAGCACTTCTGCACTCTTACGAAAGCTATTACATGCATCATATGTTACATATATTTTTGCTGCAAGTTCACCACCAAGAGCGATATACATAACGCTTATATTGCCCTCATCAATAATAGCTTTATCTTTGTCATTTGGTAAAAAGTCTTTAATATATTCTGCAATAAATTTATAATTTCCTGCAAGAATGTGAGTTTTGGATTGCAACACTGCCTCAACACCCGTATCTTCAATTTTCAAAAGCTGTACATCGTCCTTTGAGATATTGTCGATATCGAGTATACTGCCGTCCACAATTCCAACAAGCGGACTTTCTATTGAATAAAACAACAACTTAATATCATACAACACTTCATACATTTTGCTGTTGTTATACAAGCGAATTTTTTGCGATGGTATGTTTTCCGCAGGGAATGCGTAGAGGTCATCAAAAGAATAAATTGACGGCTCACTATGCTGATATATAGATTGCTCGCCAATAATAGTGCCGTTTTTGCCCAGCAACCTACAAACCGCTATATATAAAGGATAAGCCGAAGAAATGAGCATAATTACAGGCGTACCAAAAGCAAACGGCATAGCAAGCGCACTCATTGCATATGAAGCGCTCTTAGTTATTGCTATGGTCAAAACCGCAAGAATCATCCCTATAGCGATAAGAGCAATCCAAAAATAATTAAACATGATACAACTTTGACTCTTTTTATTGGTCCTGTAAAAATACTTGCTTACAAAACCCACATTACAGATATCATATGTATATTTGTGAGAAGCCGTGTTTCTGTTATCGGTATCTGGACGGAAAACAGGTGCATAAACATCTTTTTCACCGCAGTTATCAGATATAAATGTAAATGAAGCATATTCCCTTTTATAGTTCATATATTCGCAAATACAGCCCAAAAAAATACAAAATGCTGTCGAAAAATTGAACATAACAGGTACACCACTTTTATATGTAAACACAGATATTATATTATAAATTACGCTGACCGCAAGATATACCGCAGGGATCGACATAAATGTCGGCGTGAATAAAAGTGCGTTAAATATTCCCGAATAGAGCTGTTTATATGACAATGCCGCGCAAAATACAAGCAACTGCAAGGATATAAGCATATGTACAACAGGATTGCCTACAGAGTTTAGCACGCCGGGAAGATTTATACCAAAGAGTGCAGAATTTTCATAAAGCATTATAACAATCATTAATAATCCTGTTACTTCTAAACGCTTTATAAGTTTTTTCCTATCCTCATCAAACCTTTCTTTGATACGATCTTTTTCATCTATATTACTAAACTCCTCTCCACGATAAGCAAAGGCTTGTTTATCTGATTGAAAATTTGTTCCTCCGCTTGCGGAAACGCTATCCCATGCAATTTTAGAGCTTGCCTCTTTAATTCGCGAATCTCCCACCGTGCCACGCAATTCAGCAGAATAGCCGAGTGCCATAGCCATATTTATATCAGTATCGTCTGTACTTTCGAAAATTTCAAAATTTGCGTGAGGAGTATCGATTTCAGGGTTTACATCCAGCTCAAAATCCGTTTCATCTTCTAAGTTCTCGAACGTTTTATTCATTTCAACTGTATTTATGGTCTCCTGCTTGTCTGGTAGCATTATCTCAGGCTCTTTTATAAGCTCAACGTTTTCCTCAATCTCATGGGATTCTTTCGTCTCTGTTGTATGAACCTCATAATCTTTCCCCTTATCATTCTCGCTGCTTGCCTCATGAGTTTTATTTGGTTCATTAGGAATTTTGTTCGGCTCATTAGGAGTTTCGTCTGGCTTCTCAGGAGTTTCGTCTGGCTTCTCAGGAGCTTCGTCTGGCTTCTCAGGAGCTTCAGGTGACGGCTTAATTTCAGGAATCGGTTCTTCAATCGGAATTTCTATTATTCCTGGATTTCCCTGTATCTCAGTGTCATCAGTACTTATGGATATTTCTCTTATTCCTTCATTTTTTTCAAACTCAGCTTTTTTCTCAGGTTCAGGCATTTCCACAACATCAGGTGGATTTTTTTCATCTACAATTATAAAATTCGAAACGTCCTCTTTTTGAGCAACCTCGCCCATTTCCGAAGATTTCTCTATTATCGGTACCTCGACTATACTGTCTATTTTTCCCGTCCCTATTTCGTCATGGATAACGGGAGTTTCCTCATTGCTATTTTTATCAATTCCATCATCAATAATGAATTCAGAACTATCAATATCGTATTCCGAATCTGAAATTTTATCATCATCAAGATCACCGAATGCTTTTTTAAGGAGATCCTTTATATCACTGTCAGAATGCTTACTACGTCTATTTTTCTGAGCAGCGGGAAATTCGCCTTTTGTTTGAGTCAAGCTTTTTAACTCATTTAAAAGGTTGTCAATTCCTTGAGTATCGTCTTTGTCACTCATTTATAAAATCTCCTTTCAATCAATTTTTATAGGCTATTATTTTGCTTTCTGTTGTCTTGACACTTCGCATAAAATAACGGCAGCTGCAGTTGACACATTAAGAGAGTTAAGCTTTCCATACATCGGTATAGATACAATAAAATCGCATTTTTCTTTTACGAGATGTGAAATTCCCTCGCCCTCACTACCAAGCACTATGGCACAAGCGCCCTTCATGTCGGTATCGTAATACGCTTTCCCCCCTGCTTCCGCACCATATATCCAAATATTATTTTCCTTTAAAAAGTCCACTGTTGCTGCTATATTAGTGACCTTTGCCACAGCAAGATGTTCAATTGCACCTGCTGATGATTTTGTAACAAGAGGTGTGAGTCCTGACGCACGGCGTTTGGGAATTATAAGTCCATGTGCCCCAGCACCCTCCGCACAACGGATTACAGCGCCGAGATTATAAGGGTCGGTTATTCCGTCTGCAATTACGATAAGAGGCTTTTCTCCCCGTTCCTTTGCTATTTGAAGAATATCCTCAACGCTTACATATTCTTTCCCCGCTGTCATTGCAATTATACCTTGATGAGGAGCAAATTCTGCCATTGCGTCAAGTTTTGGCTTGTCCGATTCGCTCACCACTATTCCTCGTTCTCTCGCCTGTGCTACAAGTAAAACGATAGAACCCTCACGCTCTCCGCGTTGAACAAGTATTTTATCAATTTCTCTGCCCGATGCCAAAAGCTCACGGACAGCATTTCTTCCGATAACAAGTCCCTCATTAGGCTGCGTTTCAGCAGACCTTTTTTTTATGTCACTGCCCTCTTTATTATTTAAGTATTTATTAATATTGCTCAAAATATTCCTCCAAAACGATACAAATATCGTATTTCTAAATTATTATTTTATATGATTTTAAAATTATACCAAGTATAATACACTATCTGTCAAATTTAGATTAGCTACATATAAATCTATTATATCATAAGTTTACAAGTTTGTACAGTTTTTTATTGATTTTTAAGCATTTTTTGATTATGTTTAAACGACAAATTTTGCAAAGTGCCATTTACCTTTTTTGTTGAAAATCGTTGCAATTCATTCGAAATTATTGTATAATAGACGCATAAGAAATATTAAAACTTATAATATATTAACTATATCTAAAGTTTTATTGAAAGGAGTTCTTACAATGGCTTTTTCTGTACCAGCTTTTCTCAAGAAAAAACTTGCACGCAACGATATCGGCATTGATCTCGGAACTGCAACTGTTCTTGTTTATGTAAAAGGCAAAGGCATTGTTTTAAGGGAACCCTCCGTTGTTGCGGTGGATTCCGAAACAAATGCAATTCTCAAAGTCGGCAGAGAAGCAGAACTTATGTTAGGCAGAACTCCTGAAAATATTATTGCTGTCCGCCCGTTAAAGGACGGTGTTATCAGCCAGTACGAAATAACCCTCAAAATGATACAGTATTTTATCCGCACTGCTTGCGGAAATATGCTATTTCCTCCCCGTGTGGTTATATGTATTCCCTCAGGAATTACTGAAGCGGAGGAGCGAGCTGTGGTCAATGCTGCAACAGAGGCTGGGGCAAAGCAAACGTTCCTTATTGAAGAGCCAGTCGCCGCCGCCATCGGTGCGGGACTTGACATTTCAAAAGCACGAGGAATTATGGTTGTGGATATTGGCGGCGGAACAACAGATATTGCCGTGATATCTTTGCGTGGCGTTGTTGTTTCCGAATCAATTAAGGTTGCTGGGGATAAATTTGACGAAGCCATCACACAATATGTTCATAATACATACAATGTTTTAATAGGCGGACGCACCGCCGAACTGATAAAAATAAAAATCGGTGCAGTATACAAGCACAAATACCCTAAAACAATTGAAATCAAGGGACGTAGTCTCGACACGGGGCTACCCAAAATAATAAATATCAGTTCAAGTGAAATGCTACAAGCACTTTTTGAACCAATTTCCGCTATTATAGATGCGGTCTGCTCAGTTGTTTCACGCACTCCCCCAGAGCTTATCGGGGATATAATGCAGGACGGCATTATCATGACAGGCGGCGGAAGCTTAATTTACGGCCTCGACAAATTGATAGCCGATGTAACAGGCATCAAAACATACATAGCCAAAGATCCAGTATCATGTGTTGTTATTGGCACAGGTCATGCGCTTGAACAGCTTTATGATATTCCCGAGGGGGTTATAAATCTCTCTCGTTCAAAGGCACAAAGATAGAAAACTGCAACATTTAATCATTATCTTACATGAAAGGATTATTATGAGTTATATTATCACAGGCAGAAAACCTGAAAAATTTTTCAATTTCTTCGAGCAGATTTGTGCTATACCGCACGGCTCTTACGATGAAGAAAAAATCGCTGATTATCTTGTAAAATTTGCTAAATTGCGTTCACTTGAATATGTACGCGATAATTATAACAACGTTTTGATCAAACGTGCAGCCACAGATGATAAAAAATATGCTCCCACAATTCTTATACAGGGGCATACCGATATGGTATGTGAAGCAAATACAGGCACTACACACGATTTTAAAACCGAACCGTTAAAACTAAAACTCGACGGAAAATATCTTTATGCGGAGGGTACATCTCTCGGTGCAGATGATGGAGTTGCGGTTGCCGCAATGCTCACCTTGCTTGATGGTGAACTTTCCTCTCACCCAAATATTGAATGTCTTTTCACCGCTTCCGAGGAAGTCGGCCTAATCGGTGCAGTCGGTTTTGACACCTCCCAGATAAAAGCGCGCCGAATGATAAATCTTGATTCCGAGAGCGATAACAAAGTTATTGTTGGATGTGCTGGAGGACTTCGCAGTGATATAACTTTACCCGTTAAGACGGTTAAATCTTCAAAAAGCACTTATAAATTAACGATTAGCGGACTTGTTGGTGGTCATTCTGGCGAATGTATAAAAGAAATACGTGCAAACGCCTGCCGTCTAATGGCAAGAATTCTTTTAACTCTCAAAGATGATTTAAATATAGAATTAATTACACTTGAAGGCGGAAATAAAGACAACGCCATCCCTCGTGAATGTATGGCAAAAATCACATCCGACAGCGAAAACAAGCTTTTCGCAGCGATAAAAGCCTTAGAAAAAACAATAGCCGCAGAATTATCTGCGGACGATAAAAATTTTCGTCTTAATATTGAAAAAATACAAACATCCGATTACGTGCTTGATAGCGAAAGTACAAATAAAATACTCTCAATTATTCTTTCAGTACAATGCGGTGTTATTGAAATGAACCCAAATATCCTAGGTCTTGTTGAGTTTTCACGCAATCTCGGGATTGTAAAAACAGATGACAAAAACGCAAATATTTTCTTTTCAAGCCGCTCATCCCATGAAAGTAGGCTTGATTACAGCATAAAACTAATTGACCTTATAGCCGCCACGCACGGTACAACAGCAAAACACCACTCACGCTACCCTGGTTGGAACTATGAAAAAATTTCTCCACTTCGTGATATCTACGTAAAAGTATATAAAAATCTGTTTTCTGAAGACCCAGGAATTGAAGCTATACACGCAGGTCTTGAATGTGGAATCATAAAATCCAGAATCCCCGATATGGATATAATTGCACTCGGTGCCAATATGTCTGGTATTCACTCACCCGACGAAAAGCTTGACCTTGATTCATGCGAAAAGCTATTTAAAATACTTGTTGGAATACTCACCGAAAACTAAATTTGATTATTTAGAATATACCCGTCTCCCTTGTGACACAATACAAGCTGCCTTGATATAATCGGGGCGGCTTTTTGGTTTATTGCAGATATATGAGTAACAACACTTCCTTGAGTGCAGCTTTTTTCACCACACAATTCCGCCAACTCAGCAGCGGGGATAAACCTGCCATATGTATCCAATAGTACTTTAAGAATAAGTGTTTCACATCCTGTCAACATCACAGGATAAGACAGGAGCTTCATATATTTTTTTTCACTGTAAAGCTCAAAATTTTCAATATTAAAGTTTTCTTTTTTAAAGTCATCTATTATCATATTTTTTCTGTCACTGCAAGCGCAACGCAAATGATGTGTTCCGTGCCAGCACCCTTCAATAGTTTTATACATTCCGCCATACTTGAGCCTGTTGTAACAACGTCATCAACAAGTATGACACTCTGTCCTTTTAAATTGGTATCCTTTTTTAGCCTAAACAAACCTTTAACGTTTTCTTGCCTCTCTTCGGCAGACAGCTCTTTTTGTTCACTTGATTTTCCCCGTCTAGCAATAGTCGAGCGAAAATCCCCTCCAAACATGTTTGAAAGTACAAATGCAAGTTTTTTTGCCTGATCATGACCATGCAAACACACGCTCGAATATCTGCGTGGCATATAAGTAAAAATCAAACCACAAGCGGAAATACCGTCCTGTTCAAGTCTCAAAACAAGTCTGTTGTATAATTGCTTTGAAGCATAATAATTGAGATTTTTCAAATTTTGCTTTTTTAATCGGAATATCATTCTATTGACAGCGGAATCCGTTTCCTTATCATAGGCAAACAGCTTTACAAAGTCCTCACAGCCTGCTTTTTTCATGGGCTCGGGAACACACCTGCAATCTATCATCTCCACATTGCAGTCATGACAAAATTCAAGCTTTGCTCTCTCCACAGCCGACGAGCATTGAGGGCACACCACATCATGAAACGGTTTATTTATTTCAAAGTCAAGCAGTTTACTGCAAAGTGCACATTTGGGCGGAATAAGCAAATTTTTAATTTGGTTTCGCACAAGTCATTTTCCTCCTAATGATATTTTTATCCCTTCAAACGGTGTGCAAGTCCTGTATATCGCATTACTTGGCGATTGTTGGACACCATATTTTCAATAATATGACGGTACCCCACTACGATGACCATTTTTTGCGCTCTGGTCACTGCCGTGTAAAGCAAATTACGAGTAAGTAACATTGGCGGTGCGTTATAGGCTGGAAAAATGACTATCGGATATTCACTTCCCTGGCTTTTATGCACTGTTATTGCATAAGCAAGCTCAAGGTCATCAAGCAAATCAAAGCCATATGTTATATGTCTGTCGTCAAAGGCTATTTCCATTTCACGGTCTTTTAGATTCATATTGACTATCACGCCTATGTCACCGTTGAAAACCCCGTGTCCCGTTCCGCTATCCCTGCTCCATTCAAGGTCATAATTGTTTCGTACCTGCATAACTCTGTCGCCTATTCGGTAGGTTGTATTCTTATATTTGAATTCAGCTTTATTTTTATCAGACGGATTAAGTTTTTCCTGCAACAGATAATTTAAATTATCCGTACCGCCCTCGCCTCTGCGCGATGGGGTTATAACCTGAATTTTATTTACCATATCCGTTCCATACGTTTTCGGCAAACGGTTCTTGCACAAATCGGCAACTGTAAGTGCAATATCCTCATTTGTTGAACGTGGAAGATAGAAGAAATCACTATCCACTTTTGTAAGGTCAGGCATCATACCCTCATTTATAGCGTGAGCATTTGTTACAATAAGGCTTGTTTGCGCCTGTCTGAATATTTCATTCAATCGCACTGTGGCAAAAGCTTCACTGCTGATTAAATCATGCAATACATTTCCAGCACCAACCGACGGCAGCTGATCATAGTCACCTATAATTATAAGTCTTGCTCCGGGTTTTACAGCTTTAAGCAGCGAATACATTAATAAATTATCAACCATTGAGGCTTCGTCGATAATAATTACGTCTTCTTCAAGCAAATTATTCTCATCACGGCTAAAATTAGCTTTATCGCCCTCTGAATATCCCATTTCAAGCAAACGATGAATTGTTTTGGCTTCTTGCATCGTTGCCTCAGACATTCGCATAGCAGCTCGTCCTGTTGGCGCGGTCAGCACCACTTTCATATCCATACTTGTAAATATATCTATAAGTGCTTTTACAATTGTAGTTTTACCTGTACCAGGGCCTCCAGTAAGAATCATAACGCCATTCCTCAAAGAATCAGCAATTGCCTGCTTTTGCAGACTTGCAAACTTAATTCCACAGACTTTTTCTTCTTTTTCTATATATACAGAAACGTCGTCTGTGTTAATTTTAGGAGTTGTCGTATCGATAAGTATCAATTTTTGCGAGATATATTTTTCTGCATTATAAGCTATTTTATCATACATATATTTAACATTGTCAAACACGCTGTATTTTATTTTGTCTTCAGAAAGCAAAACTGAAATAGCGTCATCTGCTTCTTTTTCTGTAACGCCTAGCAACTTAGCTGTTGCTCCTATTAACTTTTCACGCGGAAGACAAACATGACCATTTTGATAAGCATTATGCGACAACACATATAACACACCGCTCTTTATTCTGTCGGGACTGTTCTTTTCAAAGCCCATATTAATAGCCATTCCGTCGGCCTTTTCAAATCCAATACCATCAATTTCATCACAAAGACGATATGGATTATTTTTTGCTATTTCAACAGCAGAACCGCCCCATTTTTTGTGAATTTTCATTGTTATCGCAACGCCAAAATAATCTCTAAAAAAAATAATCGTGTTTCGCACTCCAGCTTTTTCGATAAAGTCTTCTCTTATTTCCTCAGCCTTCTTTTTATTTATGCCAGGAATTTGAGCGAGCCAATCAGGATGGTTTTCAATGATATCAAATGTATCATCGCCGAATTCATCAACAATTTTAATTGCTGTTTTAGGCCCAATTCCCCGTATCGCACGCGAAGAAAGATATCGCAAAATAGAAGCTGCATCGGCAGGTAAAACCTTTTCAAAATTTTCTACACGAAATTGTCTGCCGTATTTCGGATTATGTTCCCATTTACCATAAACAGTGAGACTGTCTCCCTCTGCAATATAAGGCATAACACCTATAAGAGTTTCAAGCTCGCCCTCATCAGTTTCTATGTCACAGATAACAAAACAAGTGTCCTCGGCAGTATATCTAATACAATCCACAGTACCATGCAAAGTCAAAAGATTTTTATCTTCGGGCGATGCGTTTTCATAGATATCGTTCTGTTCCGACATCAGAATATCCTGCCTTTCGTTTTTTTATATTTCAAGCTCTTCCCGAAGTTTTGGCACAAGATCAATTTTTTCAAATGCCACTCCCAGATCCTCACGCCCCATGTGGCCATATGCAGCAAGCTGCTTATATATCGGCTTGCGTAAATCAAAACGTGAAATAATAGCTTTTGGACGCAGATCAACTAATTTCAAAATTGCTGTTGAAATTTTCTCTTCATCAATTGTTGATGTGCCAAATGTCTCAACCATAAGGGATACAGGCTTTGCAACACCGATGGCATATGCTATTTGAACCTCACATTTTTTTGCAATTCCCGCTGCAACAATGTTTTTTGCAATGTATCTTGCAGCATAAGTAGCTGAACGGTCAACCTTTGTCGGGTCCTTACCAGAAAAAGAACCACCGCCATGACGCGAATATCCGCCATAAGTATCAACAATTATTTTTCTTCCTGTAAGTCCCGTGTCACCCATAGGACCACCTATTACAAATCGCCCTGTGGGATTAATATAAATCTTTGTATTCCCATCAAGAAATTTTTCAGGGATAATGGGTTTTATAACACTTTCAAATAAGTCGTGACGAATTCTATCAAGCTCAATTTCAGGTGCGTGCTGAGTTGAAATAACTATTGTATCAACTCGAATTGGTTTATCATCTTCATATTCAACAGTCACTTGAGTTTTTCCGTCGGGACGCAGATAACTGATTTCACCCTTTTTCCGAACATCGGTAAGCTGTTTTGCCAGCTTGTGAGCAAGTGAAATTGGCAAAGGCATAAGTTCAGGGGTTTCATCACAGGCATAACCAAACATCATTCCTTGGTCTCCAGCGCCCGTTGAAAACCCTTCATCATTTTGTCCGTTTTTAGCTTCAAACGATTTATCAACCCCAAGTGCTATATCAGGTGACTGCTCATGTATCGTATTTATAACAGCGCAACTGTCTGCATCAAAACCATATTTTGCACGGTCATATCCGATCTCACGAACAGTATCACGAACAACTTTTTGTATATCAATATATGCATCTGTGGTTATTTCTCCCATTACACAAACAAGTCCTGTTGTGCAAGTTGTTTCACACGCAACCCTTGCGTTTTCATCCTTTTCGAGTATCGCATCGAGAATGGCATCTGATATTTTGTCGCATATTTTATCTGGATGTCCTTCCGTTACTGATTCAGATGTAAATAATTTTTTCATCACAATTTCTCCTCTTTAAAAACATTTATTGCAAAATTATTGTGCTTATCTGCAATAATATAAAAAATAAGCTCCCCGCAACAGATGAAGGGAGCATAATTTTTATTCACTCATCTGTCAGGATTTAGCACCTTACCGTTATTCGGCAGGTTGTCGGGTTTCATAGGGCCTGTCCCTCCACCACTCTTGATAAGAATTCAAGCATTATATATCTTAACACATTTTAAGCTTTTTTTCAATAGCACACTGATTTTTTTACATTTTATACATTTTATCATAATAAAATGTTTAATTTAAACAGCAGAAATACCAAGTGACACAAACCATGATAACAATGACATTACCAATCCAGCCGTCAATACTCCGCAAAATACTGCAAGCATCGATTTTTTAAATGATAAATGAAAACATGAAGCGATAAGTGAACCTGTCCATGCGCCTGTTCCCGGCAATGGGATTGCAACAAAGATAAACAAGCCCCAAAAAGTGCGTTTCATCACTTTTTCCTTGTTCTTTTCAGCTTTAACTTCCAACCATCTTGCAAATTTACCGAGTCTTTTAAATTTTTTCATCCAATTAAGTAATGCGTGCATAAAGAGTAATATGAAAGGTACGGGAACCATGTTTCCAAGAACGCTGATGAAATAATTGAAAAAAGGATTTAATCCAAGCGCCCAACCAAGAGGAATGGAGCCACGAAGTTCTATAACTGGAAGCATAGAACAGAAAAATACGCATAAATTTTTACCGACTGTTTGAAGAAAAAAATTCTGTATTGCTTCAATCATAAAATTTCACCTTTCTAAAAATAGCACAATGCTACATAATTGCCAAATCATTAGATATATTTGATACTACCTATCAAATTTTTTTCCGTGTAATATCGGAGAAAGTTTTTTATATATCAACATTGTTATAAAAGTTACTATAATTCCTTTTATCATTGTAAAGGGAACATTAAAAATCAACAGTGCCTGCCACAAATTTTCAATACTTGGTAATATCACTCTATAAAGTGACAAAACAATCTCTTTAGTAAATCCTAATTTCGCATAAAAAGGATAAACAATATAATAATTTGAAAACAAACTTATTACTGTCATTGTAAATGTACCAACCAATGCACCTATAAAAGCAGCTTTTTTGCTTTTAAGCTTTTTATATATAATTCCAGCTGGAATTACATAACAGCACCCTAATATAAAATTTGATAATTCACCAACTCCACTAGTATTAGTTACAGGAAGATGTAAAATGTTTTTTGCAAGACACACAACAGCGCCCGCAATAGGTCCATATGCAAAAGATGCAATTAATGCTGGTAAATCAGAAAAATCAAATTTTAAAAAACTTGGTACAAAAGGAACCGAAAATTCCAAATACATTAGAATAGTTGCCACAGCAATCAATATGCCAGTTGTAGTAATATATCGAATATTTACGCTTTTTTTCATTTTTATCCCTCATTTCATTATAAAGGGAAAAGATAATTCTTATTATATAAAAAAGTCCACCTACTGTCAACAACAATAGAGTGGGAATTACGCTTTAATCTGACGAAAAACAATTTACCGACAGAATAAAAATCTTATCTAAAAGACCAAATAATAGCGTTATCTTTTCTCATCCGGACTATTAGCATACACAATTTATGCTACCGTCGGTCAAGGAGTTTCACCTTGTCGGCGTTATATTTACTATAACGTTCGCAGACTGTACTGCCGGTATGGAATTACACCAATCCCCAAAGCTCGTCTATTTATTTTACGTGTCAGACCCGATTTAAAATCGAGTCTGACACAATTAGCTAAACTAATTACTTAATAATTTCAGTTACAACGCCTGAACCAACTGTTTTTCCGCCTTCACGAATAGCAAAGCGAAGTCCCTTTTCAATAGCGATAGGTGTGATAAGATTAACTATCATATCAACGTTATCACCAGGACGACACATATCTACTCCCTCAGGAAGTTCGATTGCGCCAGTAACATCTGTTGTTCTGAAATAGAACTGAGGTCTATATCCAGCAACGAAAGGCTTTTTACGTCCGCCTTCTTTTTCTGTAAGTACATAAACCTTACCTACAAATTTTGTATGCGGATGAATTGTGCCTGGCTTGCAGATAACCTGACCGCGCTCAACTCCGTCTTTAATAATACCACGGAGAAGAAGACCAACGTTATCGCCTGCTTCAGCTTTGTCAAGAAGTTTGTGGAACATTTCAACACCGGTAATTGTTGTTGTGGTTTTCTCTTCAGAAAGACCAACAATTTCAACTGTATCACCAATCTTGATTTCGCCACGCTCAACTCTACCTGTAGCAACTGTTCCACGTCCTGAAATTGAGAAAACATCCTCAACAGGAAGAAGGAAAGGAAGTGAAGTCTGACGTACAGGTGTAGGAATGTAGCTATCAACAGTATCCATAAGCTCTTTAATGCATTGATATTCCGGAGCATTAGGATCCTTGCTGGTGGATTCAAGAGCCACACGTGCAGAACCACGAATTATCGGAATATCGTCGCCTGGGTAACTGTAAGCGGAAAGAAGATCACGAACTTCCATTTCAACAAGGTCAAGAAGCTCAGGGTCATCAACGATATCTGTTTTGTTCATGAAAACAACGATTGCAGGAACGTTAACCTGACGAGCAAGAAGAACGTGCTCACGAGTCTGCTGAAGAGGTCCATCTGTACCTGCAACAACAAGAATTGCACCGTCCATCTGTGCTGCGCCAGTAATCATATTTTTTACATAGTCAGCATGGCCGGGGCAGTCAACATGCGCATAGTGACGCGCTGCTGTCTCGTATTCAACGTGACGAGTATTAATTGTGATACCTCTTGCTTTTTCTTCGGGAGCGTTATCGATTTGGTCATATGCCAAAAATTCGACATCGGAATTTCCGAGAGAAAGATACTTTGTAATAGCTGCGGTAAGTGTAGTCTTACCATGGTCAACGTGACCAATTGTGCCAATGTTAACATGTGGCTTTGTGCGTGCAAATGTTTTCTTTGCCATTGTGCAAATCCTCCTAAATATTTTTTATAATTTTTTTTATTTTTAGGTATTGTCGCTCTTCTTAGAGGATGCTGACACAATACCTTCCTGAATAGATTTCGGAACCTCAGCAAAATGATCGGGTTCCATTGAGTACTGACCACGTCCTTGAGTTCTGGAACGTAACTCAGTAGCATAACCGAACATCTCGGAAAGTGGAATCATTGCATGAATTTCTTCAACACCGTTCAGCATATCCATTGACAATATTTGACCACGACGTGAGTTTACGTCGCCGATAACATCACCGAGATACTGCTCAGGTGCTACAACAAGAACCTTCATTATAGGTTCTGTCAAAACAGGATCTGCTTTTCTCATAGCTTCTTTGAATGCCATTGAACCGGCAATCTTAAATGCCATTTCAGAAGAGTCAACCTCGTGATATGATCCGCCATAAAGAGTTACCTTTACGTCAACAACATTGTAGCCTGCAAGAACACCGCACTCCAAAGCACTCTGTATACCTGCATTAGTCGGGTTAATAAATTCCTTAGGAATATCACCGCCTGTTACAGCATTAACGAATTCATAACCTTTACCTACTTCATTAGGCTCAATGATAATCTTAACGTGACCATATTGACCATGTCCGCCTGACTGACGGGCAAATTTAGTTTCTTGATCAACTTTTTTACGTATAGTTTCTTTATACGCAACCTGTGGCTTACCAATATTTCCTTCAACATTGAATTCACGAAGCAATCTATCAACAATGATTTCAAGATGAAGTTCTCCCATACCTGCAATAATGGTTTGACCTGTTTCAGTGTCCGTATAAGCGCGGAAAGTTGGGTCTTCCTCAGCTAGTTTTTGAAGAGCAATTCCCATTTTTTCCTGACCTGCTCGTGTTTTAGGCTCAAAAGCTACACGGATAACCGGTTCTGGAAACTCCATATTTTCAAGTACTATGGGGTGATTTTCATCACAGAGTGTATCGCCTGTGGTTGTGTTTTTAACGCTTACAACAGCAGCTATATCACCGCTATAACAGCAGTCAATATCTTTTCTGGTGTTAGCGTGCAACTGAACCATACGTCCAAAACGCTCTCTGACTCTCTTTTTAGGATTGTATGCTGTCATACCGCTCTGCAATGTTCCCGAATATACACGGAAAAAGCAAAGCTTTCCAACATATGGGTCTGTCATAATTTTAAATGCAAGAGCCGAAAATGGCTCTTCATCACTTGTATGCCTAAATTCTTCTTCATCCGTATCAGGGTTAATGCCCTTTATTGGAGGAATATCAAGAGGTGACGGCATATAGTCTATAACTGCATCAAGGAGCTTTTGTACTCCTTTGTTTTTATATGATGATCCGCATGTTACCGGGACTAAAATATTATTAATTGTTGCTTTTCTAATAGCGCATTTAATTTCATCAACCGTAATTTCTTCTTCATTACAGAATTTCTCAAAAAGTGCTTCATCAGTCTCTGACACAGCCTCAATCATCTTTTGACGATATTTCTTTGCATTTTCAAGCAAATCAGCTGGTATAGGCTCAACTCTCATGTCCTTACCGAGATCATCATAGTAAACATCAGATTCCATATTGACGAGATCGATTATTCCACGAAAATCACCTTCAGCTCCAATAGGAAGCTGAATCGGAACAGGATTGGTATGAAGACGATCTCTCATCATGTCAACAACATGATAAAAGTTTGCGCCTGCAATATCCATCTTGTTTATATAAGCCATACGTGGTACACCATACCTTGTAGCTTGGTGCCACACTGTTTCGGACTGTGGTTCAACACCACCCTTTGCACAAAATACTGTCACTGCACCATCGAGTACACGCAGTGAACGTTCGACTTCAACTGTGAAGTCAACGTGTCCGGGGGTATCAATGATATTTATTCTGTTATTTTTCCAAAAGCAAGTTGTTGCAGCAGAAGTGATTGTAATTCCTCTTTCCTTCTCCTGTACCATCCAGTCCATAACTGAATCTCCCTCATGCACTTCACCGAGTGAGTGAGTTTTTCCTGTATAGAACAAAATTCTTTCGGTTGTTGTTGTTTTACCGGCGTCTATGTGCGCCATGATACCGATATTACGGGTGCGCTCAAGTGAATACTCCCTTGGCATTTACTGGTCTCCTTATTCTTAATATCTGTAATGGGCAAAGGCTTTGTTTGCTTCTGCCATACGATGTGTTTCTTCTTTTTTCTTGAATGCTCCGCCAGCGTTGTTCTTAGCATCTATTATCTCATTTGCAAGGCGCTCGCCCATTGTGCGTTCATTGCGCAATCTTGCATATGATATCAGCCAACGCAGACCTAGAGTTTGTCTTCTCTCTGCTCTTACTTCTGTTGGAACTTGATAAGTGGCACCACCTACACGGCGAGCCTTAACTTCAAGAACCGGCATAATATTTTCAAGAGCTTCTGTGAAAACCTCAAGTGGATTTTGCCCGACCTTTTCTTCTACGGCTTTGAATGCATCGTAAACGATAGTCTGAGCAACGCCCTTCTTGCCGTCATACATAACATTATTTATAAGCTTTGTAACAAGCTTTGAGTTATATAAAGGATCCGGCAATACATCTCTTTTAGAAATTTTACCTCTTCTCGGCACTGTTCTTCCCTCCTTCATTAAATATGAATTCACAGGTACTCGAAAGCATGCTTCCGTAAGCACTCATCAAGGTTAATATATAAACATTATAATTTACATTAGTAACTTAGACGTGCAAAAGCTGCTGCTTGTATACCTTCTTTAGTTTTACTTTTTCTTCGGACGTTTTGCGCCGTATTTTGAACGGCCTTGTTTACGATTTGCAACTCCTTGTGCATCAAGTGTTCCACGGATAATGTGGTAACGCACACCAGGTAGATCACGGACTCTTCCTCCTCTGATAAGAACAACTGAATGTTCTTGCAGATTATGTCCAATACCTGGAATATAAACGGTTGCTTCAAGTCCATTTGTAAGTCTTACTCTAGCTATCTTACGGAGAGCTGAGTTAGGCTTTTTAGGGCTTGTTGTTGAAACCTTTGTGCATACTCCTCTTTTCTGTGGTGAGCTTTGGTCTGTCGGTCTATTCTTAATGGTGTTAAAACCCTTCTGAAGTACCGGTGCTTTTGACTTATAAGTCTTATCGCTGCGACCCAGTCTTACTAACTGATTAAAGGTTGGCATTTTATTCCTCCTTTTCTGAAAATTATGATGTTTATATACAGACGCAGAATATATCTGCGGAACTGTTGATTGTACGCCGAAACGACCTCAGGATGAGGTCAAAGCGTATTATATCATATTTTGCCTACTTTGTCAACACAAAAAATTTTAAATTATCAATTGTCTGAATTTGTTTTGACAACATTAACATTATGATAAATACCCATGCCTGTGCCCGCAGGAATCAGTTTTCCGATGATAACATTTTCCTTAAGTCCAAGCAAATGATCGACTTTACCCCTTGTTGCAGCTTCAGTGAGTCCTTTTGTTGTTTCCTGGAAAGATGCTGCTGATAGGAATGATTCTGTAAGCAATGAAGCCTTTGTGATACCAAGCAACATAGGAGTTCCCGTTGCAGGATGCAATATTGTGCCGTTTTCAAGATTTAAACGGGCAATACGTGCATTTTCTTCCTCATATTCATTAATATCAATCATTGTTCCGAGCAATAACTCGGTGTCTCCCATATTATCAATTAACACCTTACGTGTCATTTGACGGGCAATAACTTCAATATGCTTATCGTTTACATTAACGCTTTGGTGACGGTAAACCTTTTGGACTTCAGTAATGATATAATCATAAACTGCATCAAGTCCAATAATTCTCATGATATCAGAAGGCGCTACGCTACCCTCTGTAAGTTTTTGTCCTCTTTCAACATGAGCTCCGTCGACTATTGAAAGTTTCATACCATAAGGAATTGTATATTTTATAGCGGCTTCACCGTTTTCCTCAGATATTATTGTTACCTCATGAACATTACCAGTTTCACCGATACTAATTCTCGCTTCGCCTGTATGCTCTGTAACAACTGCTGCCTTCTTAGGATTTCTTGCTTCAAACAATTCTTCAACACGAGGCAAACCTTGTGTAATATCCGAACCTGCAACACCACCCGAGTGGAATGTACGCATTGTTAACTGTGTACCAGGTTCACCAATTGACTGAGCCGCAATTATACCGACAGCTTCACCAATTGTAACCGATTTGCCTGTTGCAAGATCAGAGCCATAGCAATGTGCGCAAACACCATGTTTTGCATGGCACTGAATAATTGTTCTAATGTAAACCTGTTTAATCCCGGCTTGTTCAATGGCCTTAGTATGCTTTTCTGTAATCATAGTGTCGTCATCAACAATAACTTCACCTGTAGTAGGATTAACAACTGGTCCCATCGTATATCTGCCAAGAATTCGCTCAGTAAGTGTTTCAAGAGTTTTTCCTGTACTGTCATCTATGATTTCATTTATCCATGCGCCCTTTGTAGTATTGCACTTTTCCTCTCGGATAATAACATCCTGAGAAACATCAACAAGACGACGTGTAAGATAACCTGAGTCTGCTGTACGAAGAGCTGTATCTGAAAGAGTTTTACGTGAACCCTTAGCGCCCATGTAATATTCAAGGATGTTAAGACCTTCACGGAAGTTTGATTTGATTGGAATTTCAATTGTCTTACCGTTTGTTGAAAACATAAGTCCACGAATTCCCGCAAGCTGACGCAACTGGCTCAGTGTACCACGAGCTCCTGAGTCAATCATAATTTTAATTGGGTTATTGGCAT
>Ga0172378_10001721_pt1 | contig 20283 bp, 16 predicted proteins | sample GrowelOW332metaG_FD_119755 | JGI IMG/M metagenome (GOLD analysis project Ga0172378, IMG submission 119755) | Groundwater microbial communities from an aquifer near a municipal landfill in Southern Ontario, Canada - Pumphouse #3_1 metaG | ecosystem: Environmental > Aquatic > Deep subsurface >... | reverse complement strand
GGCAGCAAAGATGTTTTTGGCAAGGCAGCCGCAGATGACCTGTTTATTACGATTTTTAACCGCAGCCGTACGGAAGAAATCAATGTTGAGATTGAGGTGGGAGATCTTTGCTGCGGTGGACTCCATGAAGTTTTTGGTGCTGTAACGGATACAGAGATTGTCCGTGGGAAAATGAAGGTTGCGGTCAGCCCGCTGCAGGGACTTCTTTTTGAACGAAAAAAGGAGACAAAGAAACTGCCGCGTATGGCAGGAATACTACTTCATCCGACCTCACTTCCATCAAAATATGGTATAGGTGATTTTGGCACAGAAGCTTATAAATTTGTTGATTTTCTTGTGGCAGCAGGGCAGAAGGTCTGGCAAATCCTGCCGCTCAATCCGGTTGGCTATGGATATTCACCCTATCAATCACCATCTGCTTTTGCGGGGAATCCAATGCTGATTGCGCTGGATAAGCTGATGGATGAAGGGCTTTTACAAAAAAAAGATCTTAAACTGCCTTTTGTTGATACGCGCAGCACAGTGGATTTTGAACGTTCCTGGAATGTCAAAAAAAAGTACCTTCAGCGGGCATATCAAAATTTTTTATTGACAAAGGAAACAGATGATAACTTTGCAAGTTTTTGTAAAGAACAATCAGAGTGGCTTGAGGATTATGCACTGTATGAGGCGCTGAAAAAAGAATATAAAGGACTTTCCTGGACGGAGTGGCCGGATGGAATTAAAAAAAGAACTACAGTATCATTAGAAAAAGAACGTCAACATTTGCATGCGGAGATTGACTATGAGAAATTCCTGCAGTATAAGTTTTTTCAACAATGGCATGAACTGCACAGTTATGCAAAGAAAAATAAAGTACAAATTATTGGCGATATGCCGATATTTCTTGCACAAGACAGTGTGGATGTATGGGCAAACCAAGAGATTTTTAAGCTTGATGAAAATGGAAAGCCGCTTTCGGTTGCAGGTGTTCCACCAGATTACTTTAGTAAAACGGGACAGCTCTGGGGAAATCCACATTACCGTTGGGATAAGATGAAGGAAGATGACTATGCCTGGTGGCGCAAGCGGATACAAAAGATTTTGCAGGAAGTTGATATTATTCGTATTGATCACTTTCGTGGGTTTGAATCCTATTGGGAAATTCCAGGCGATGCAAAAACGGCAATTGATGGTGAATGGGTAAAAGGGCCGGGTCTTCAATTTTTCCAGACAATGGAAGAACATCTGGGAAAACTGCCAATTATTGCAGAGGATCTTGGTATTATTACCGATGAAGTGGAAGAACTTCGTCGGGATTGCGGTTTTCCCGGTATGAAAGTGCTGCACTTTGAGCTGTACTTTAATGAAATGCAGCGACTTGGGCTTGCATGTCCGCAAAATAGCATTATCTATACGGGGACGCATGATAACAACACAACAGCAGGCTGGTTTGAGGAAGACACCGATCATCGTACACAGGCGGCTATTGCAGCGCTTCTCGGAGCAGATAGTGAAGACCCGCAGGAGGTATGTCAAAAACTCATAGAGTTTGCATATGCAGCTGGCGCACGTGCGGCCATCATTCCAATGCAGGATATACTTGGTCTTGACAGTCAGGCACGGATGAATATGCCGGGAACCGTTGGGACGAACTGGAAATGGTGTGCAAAGAGCAGTGATTTTACGGCTGAACGGGCAGCCGAGCTTAAAAAACTTTGTGAAAAATATAAGCGTTAAATAAAAGCGTACCGCAATCCATCAGTCTCTGATGAAATGTGGTACGTTTTTGCTTGGTGGTTTGGGGGGCTGTTTAGTCTTTGATGATTTTTCCCTTGAGGCTGATCGTGAAAATGTTCGAGGGAAGAGATTTACCGCAGGTTTTGAGGGCTTCAACTGCAGCATGGCTCAGACCACTGCAGCAGGGAACTTCCATGCGGACAATTGTGACGCTCTGAATGTCATTAGCTCGTAGGATTTCAGCAAGCTTTTCCGTATAATCGATTGAGTCGAGTTTTGGGCAGCCGATGATTGCAATGCGATTTTTCATAAAGTCGTGATGAAAGCTCGCATAGGTATAAGCTGTACAGTCTGCAGCGATAAGCAGATGTGCTCCATTATAATAATCAGCTGTTATGGGCATGAGCTTAATCTGTACTGGCCATTGACGAAGTTCGGAAACAGAATGAGCGGGGACAGTATCATTAACAGGATGGATGGTTTGAGCATGCAGGCCGGGACAGCTGCTCGTTTGGAATGAGGATCTTTTTGCCAGATGCTGGAGCACCGCTTTTTTATCGTAAGCGACGGTCTCACGCTGTTCAAAGGTAATTGCTGCTGTCGGACAGACAGGGAGGCAGTCGCCAAGTCCGTCACAGTAGTCGTCACGTAAGACTTTGGCTTTACCATTGACAAGAGCAATTGCATTTTCGTGGCAGGCTGTGGCACAGGCACCACAGCCATTGCATTTTTCTTCGTTGATTTTTATCATTTGTCGCAGCATCGTTTAATCACCTTTCAAAGTCGATTTTATTTTACGTTGTTTTCATTCTAACGCATTATGTGTGTGCATGTATGTAAGATTTGTGACAAACTAAAATAAATTTAATAAACAAATTTATTTTCACAAAAAACATATATTGTAATATTGTATACATATGAGGTATAATGTAAAGAAACTTTGTACATGTTTGTAAAAAGGGGGAACTTTTTTGCTGATAAATGGTGCACAGGCTGTGATTGAAAGCCTTAAAAAAGAAAATGTCGATGTCGTTTTTGGTTATCCGGGCGGCGCAGTATTGACTTTATATGATGAGCTTTATAAGATGCAGTTTCCGCATGTTTTGACAAAACACGAGCAGGGTGCAGTACATGCTGCTGATGGTTATGCACGGGCAACTGGTAAGGTAGGTGTGTGTTTTGCAACTTCCGGGCCGGGGGGGACAAACCTTGTCACGGGCATTGCTACGGCAAACATGGATTCTGTGCCGATTGTCTGCATCACGGGACAGGTTGCCAATCCCTATATTGGTAAAGACTCTTTTCAAGAAGCAGATATTTGCGGTATTACGACACCGATTACGAAGCATAATTATCTCGTGAAAGATGTTAAGGAACTGTCGCGTGTAGTAAAAGAGGCTTTTTTTATTGCGCGTACAGGACGACCGGGACCGGTCCTTATCGATGTGGCAAAAGATGTATTTGCAGCCCAGCTCAGCTACGATTATCCTAAAAAAGTAAATCTGCGCGGCTATACGGGCAATTTTATTGGAAATGAAAAAGAAATTCGGATTGTTGTTGATACACTAATGGCAGCGAAGCGCCCCGTGTTTTTTGTTGGCGGAGGTATTAATCTCTCCGATACAGCAAATGAAATGCGTGCAATTGTTGAAAAAACAGGTATTCCGGTTGTCAATACACTCATGGGACTTGGCTGTGTATCATCAAAAGATGATGGCAATGTCGGGATGGCCGGCATGCATGGATCCTATGCAGCAAACATGGCAATTATGGAGTGCGATCTCCTGCTGGGGATGGGGGTTCGTTTCGATGATCGTGTGACAGGAATTGTGCAGAAATTTGCACCACGGGCAAAGCTTGTCCATTTTGATGTGGATGCAGCAGAAATTAATAAAAATGTACGGGTAGATTATTCGGTTTGTGGTGATTTGCGATGGTCAATGCCAATTTTTGCGCAGCAAATTAGTGCATCAAGTATGGATTTTAAAGCGAAATTTTCGCTGTGGCGTCAGTATGTTATTGCAATGAATAATGAAAAACCACTAACTTATAAAAAAGATACGGGTTATATTATGCCGCAGGAGCTTATTGAAAAAGTTAGTGAGCTCTGTGATGAGAATACAATAGTCGTTACGGATGTCGGACAGCATCAGATGTGGACCGCACAGTTTTATGAATTTACGGAACCAAGACAGTTCCTGACATCGGGCGGCCTTGGCACGATGGGCTATGGTTTGCCAGCGGCAATTGGGGCTAAACTTGGGCAAAAAGAAAAGAGCGTGGTGCTTTTCACTGGAGATGGCAGTATCATGATGAATTGTCAGGAGTTTGCGACAGCAGCAGATTATGATGTCGATGTTAAGGTTATCGTGCTGCATAACCATGTGCTTGGAATGGTAACACAGTGGCAGCGTATGTTCTACGGGAAGCGCTACTCCCAGTCTCTGCTTCATGGCAAGACAGATCTTGTGAAGCTGGCAGAAGCGATGGGCGTTACCGGCTATCGTATCAATGAACCGGCAGAGCTTGTCCCGGTACTGCAGGAAGCACTGTCGCATAAAGGACCAGTGCTTGTAGATGTTATGCTGCCGGAGGTCGAGGATGTGCTGCCAATGGTACCAGGCGGTAAACGTCTTGATCAAATGATAATGGGAGGGAACGAAGGATGAAGAAATTTTTACTGGCTGTTCTCGTAGATAATAAACCAGGCGTTCTGACACATGTGGCTGGGCTTATCAGCCGTCGTGCCTTTAATATTGAAAGTATCGCCGCTGGTTATACCGAAGAAGCGGATGTCACGCGCATTAATATTGTTGTGTCGGTTGATAGTGAACAGGAACTTCATCAGGTGGTCAACCAACTATCAAAGCTTATTGATGTTATTAAAATTGTCAATCTCAGCGCAGTTGAATCAATTAAGCGTGAACTCGTTATGCTTAAGGTACGGGCAACACCAAAGACGCGTGCAGATATCATCAATGTTGTCAATATTTTCCGGGCAAAAATTGTCGATGTGAGTCGTGAAAATGTTGTTATCGAACTTACTGGTGAGCAAAGTAAGATTGATGCAATCTGCGAGGTTCTTTCCGATTATGAAATCCTTGAGATTGCTCGTACAGGCGCCATTGCTTTGTCCCGAGGTCCAATACCGGCGAAAGAAATGTAGAAACTATAAAATTTGAGGGATAATAGTGGAAACATACGGAAAACAAATTGACCTTTCCTGGTAGATGCTCTATAATTAGTAATAGAGAATCATTATTAAAAAATGCAGGTAGGAAAAAGGAGAGATTTTAATGGAATTAAAAGGTTCAGAAACAGAAAAAAATTTATGGTCTGCTTTTGCCGGCGAATCTCAGGCACGTAATAAGTATACGTATTATTCCTCAAAGGCAAAAAAAGATGGTTATGTACAGATTTCTAATATTTTTACTGAAACAGCCGACAATGAAAAAGAACATGCAAAAATTTGGTTTAAGCTTGTTACTGGTATTGGTACAACTACAGAAAACCTAAAGGTTGCTGCTGCAGGCGAGCATTATGAATGGACATCGATGTATCCGGGCTTTGCAAAGATTGCTCGTGAAGAAGGTTTTACGAAAATAGCCAATCTCTTTGAAGCCGTTGCAAAAATAGAAAAAGAACATGACGAAAGATATGAAATTCTTTTGGCAAACGTTGAGGCGGATAAAGTATTCAAAAAAGATGAAAAAGTTATTTGGCAGTGTTCGAATTGCGGCTATGTATGCGTGAGCCCAAAGGCACCGGAAGTTTGCCCCGTATGTGATCATCCGAAATCCTATTTTCAGGTTATGGCGAAAAACTATAAATAAGCAGTAATAAAGAAGTAAATAAATGAGAACGATGGATATGGCTGAGCGGCTGTGTCTATCGTTTTTTTTATATAGCTATAGTATGGAAATTTCTATAAACTTTATGCAGTATAAAGTTTATGTCTGTAATTATAAAAATCAAGACCATGTTTGTATCAAAGATACAAAGCCTCTTCTTTAGTATACTTTTCGGATCATATTGCTTATTTAGTAGAAAACAATTATAATTTATATTAAAGTAGGCAGTATATGCTTTCTTTCAGTAAAATGGTGTTTTTCAATGAAGAGCAGAGGATGTTAAAGCGATGAAAATAGATGCCGTAAATACGCAGAGAACACTTCCTACCGTTGAGCATGAAGCAAGTACACATGTAAAAGGAACGGAAAGCGATTTTTCGTCAGAACTTTCACAGAGTCAGGGTAATATGTCGATGGAGGAGATGCAGAAGCTTCTTGATAAAATCGATAAACAAGGGGCAAAGCTGACACAGACGCCGACGTATGATGAGTTGAAATCGTATCGTGACCTTGTTAAAACCTTTGTAGGTGAGGCTGTGTCACGTATGTATACGCTTAATTCTCAATCGGGTTGGGATCGTATGGGCCGGCAGAAGGTTTATACGAGTGTACGGAAAATTGACAAAAAACTTGAGGAAATGGCCGAGGATATAAGGCTCGGACAAGCAGATCAGCTGGGCATTATTGCTAAGCAGGACGCGATTCGTGGGATGCTTGTGGATATTTATATGTAATGGCTGTGATGAAATGGGAAGAGATTGTTGGACAGGAGAAGGCTATTGTGCAGCTCAAGACGTTGATGAAGGCAGAGCGTATGCCGCATGCACTGCTTTTTTGTGGACCTGATGGTGTAGGGAAGCTGCTTGTTGCGCAGGTATTGGCAGCAGCATTGCTTTGTGAGCACACAGATGGTCCTTGTGGACAGTGTGCATCGTGTCAGGCATTCCGGACGGGAATGCATCCGGATATGTATACAATTGTGCCGGAAAGCAAGGGAAAAACCGCTAAAAGCATTAAGATTGATCAGATTCGTGAAGTGCAGACGGAGGTTGCTCGGATGCCCTATCTTTCAGATAAACGTGTTGTTTTATTTGATGGGGCCGATACAATGAATGAGGCGGCAGCAAATCGTTTACTCAAGACACTTGAAGAGCCAACGGGACAAGTGGTCTTTATTCTCATTACAGGGAAAAAGGCAAGTTTGCTGGACACGATTGTATCACGTTGTATGATGGTGAATTTTGGCTCACTGCCGCGTCCGGCATTGGCAAAAGCACTTTGTGCCAGGGATATACCTGAGTCGATTGCTGTTGAGCTGGCAGCATTTTCCGATGGAAGCTTTGGCAAAGCATTGAAATTGTTTGAAAATGACGGGCTGATACTTCGGGATGAAACACTGGCTTTTATGGAACAATTGCCAGTCATGGGGATGCCTGCGGTATGGGAGCTTGCGCAAAAGCTAGGTGGTCTGACGAGGGAAAAACTGCAGGAGTGGCTTTCTTATCTGACGATGCTGCTGCGTGATATGCTGGTACTCTATGGCACAGGAGCAACGGATTTACTTTATAATCAAAAGGCAGCTGAACGTATCGCCGCGCTTTTACCGGATTTTTCCGAAAAAAAAGTGTTTGCCCTGTTGGAAAGCACGAAGCTTGTTGAGACAAGGCTTGTTTCAAATGTGAATACAAGACTGCTTATGGAGCAGTTTTTACTAAAAATACGCGATCTATCATAGAAGAGGAGGCTGCAAGGTGCAGAATGTTGTAGGTATACGCTTCAGGGAAGCGGGAAAAATATATTATTTTAGTCCGGGAAATCTTGAGATTGAAAAAAACGATGATGTTATTGTGGAAACTGCACGCGGAGTAGAGTACGGCATAGCCGTTATTGCACCACGGGACGTAGAAGAAGCAGATGTAGTATTGCCGCTAAAAACGGTACAACGCAAGGCTGTACCGGAAGATCGGATCAAGGTCAAGGAAAATGAAGAAAAAGAAAAGGAAGCTTTTAAGATCTGCGAAAAGAAGATTACGGTACATAGTCTGCCGATGAAGCTTATCGACGTGGAGTATACCTTTGATGTAAATAAAATTATTTTTTATTTTACTGCGGATGGCCGTATTGATTTCCGTGAGCTTGTCAAAGATCTTGCATCAGTTTTTCGTACGCGCATTGAGCTGCGGCAGATTGGTGTACGTGATGAAGCAAAGCTTATGGGCGGCATTGGTTGTTGTGGCAGACCGCTTTGTTGTGCAACCTTTCTCGGTGATTTTGAGCCAGTATCAATTCGTATGGCGAAGGATCAGAATCTGTCGCTGAATCCGACGAAGATATCAGGAATTTGTGGGCGCCTCATGTGCTGCTTGAAATATGAAAATGACTGTTATAGTGAGGCCTGCCCGCGTAAGAAGATTGTACCCCCAAAGCAGGGCAGTAAGGTTGTCTCTGCCGATGGCGAAGGCAAGGTTATTTCACTTAACAACCAGCGTAAGACAGCAACGATACTGCTTGACGACAGTAAGACGATTGTAGCTTCATGGGAGGATGTTGTCGAAAAGGATGAATCTTCAGCTGAGACCGAATGAGCGGCTTGATGATCTGCTTGTAAGCGGCCGAAAAATTATTCAGAATGAAACGGAATTTTGTTTTTCACTCGATGCCGTGTTGCTTGCTGGTTTTGCAAAGGTGAAAAAAAACTTTCATATACTTGACCTTGGTACGGGAACAGGGGTTATACCACTTCTTATGGCAAATAAGGTTTGCCGTATTGATGCTGTAGAAATCAGTTCTGTTATGGCGGAGCTGGCACAGCGCAATATGGAAATTAATGGACTTGCAGGTAAAATTACGGTCAAAGAGGGGAACTATTGTAACATACAGGAACTTTACACAGCGGAGTTTGCTGATCTTGTTGTCGCGAATCCACCATATCGCCCGGTTGCACATGGACAGACGAATGCACTCATGGGTGTTGCACGAGCACGTCATGAGGTTACGGCAACGCTTGCTGATGTTATATCGGCGGCGCGTTATGCGCTGAAGTTTCATGGACGCTTTGCCATGGTGCATTTGCCAGAACGTCTTGGTGAAATTCTTGTAACAATGCATGAAAACAACATTGAGGCGAAACGCCTTTGTTTTGTTCAGCCGAAGGCAGACAAGGCTCCGAATATGATGCTTATTGAGGGGATTGCTGGTGGAAAACCTGGTGGTCTCAAGGTCTTGCCACCACTTATTGTTCATGAGGATGATGGTACCTACACAGGAGAATTGCTGAAATACTATGAATGAAATAATAGAGGAAAACAAGATGGATGAAAAAATAAAAAAGCCGGGTACGCTTTATTTGTCAGCGACACCAATTGGAAATCTTGAGGATATGACATATCGATCGGTACGCATACTCGCGGAGGTTGAACTTATAGCAGCAGAAGATACGCGTCATACGCGCCATCTTTTGACACATTTCGATATCCATACCCGGCTTACGAGCTACCATGAACATAACAAGTTTACGAAAGGTCCGGAGCTTATTGCGTATCTCCTGAGTGGGAAGGATATTGTTTGCGTTAGTGATGCCGGATTGCCGGGAATTGCTGATCCGGGCAGCCATCTTGCACAGCTTGCGATTGAAGCGGGAATACGAGTATCACCTCTGCCAGGAGCCAATGCAGCACTGTCAGCATTGATTTGCTCAGGCCTTGATACGACAATTTTTACGTTTGTTGGTTTTTTACCAAAGACGGGGAAAAAACGTAAGGAAGTACTCGAGCACCTGTCAAATCGAGAGGAGACACTTATTTTTTATGAGTCACCGCATCATTTGAAAGTAACGCTCAGGGAGCTATGTGATACGTTTGGCAGTGAACGCCGTGTTGTGATTGCACGTGAGCTCACGAAAAAGTTTGAGGAGTTTTTGCGTGGTACGCTTGTTGAGCTTAGTTCGTATTTTGCTGATAATCTGCCGCGTGGCGAATTTGTTATTATTCTTGAGGGCGGTTCAGAAGATCTGCAGGAAACTGAGGAAGAGTCCCTTGCTGCAGATTCACCGACTAAGCTGGTTGCTCGTCTTATTGAAAAAGGTATGGATAAAAAGGCGGCTATGCGTCAGACAGCACAGACACTTAGTATAAGTCGTCGTGAGGTCTATCAGGCGGTCCTGGCAGAAAAAGAATTGTAAAACGAATGAGAGCTTTGCTTTAGGCAGGCTCTTATTTTTCACCAAAAAAAGTGCGATTATTTAGAAAAATAAATAAAATAGCAGGATAAAAGGAAAGTAATGTCGAAATAACTTTAAATAATGAATAAATTATTTAGAAAGGTGGAAGATGTATGAAAAAATGGTCAATGCTTTTAGCAGGAATACTTACAATACTAATGTGTTCTACAGCCTTTGCCGCTGTTACAGAGGATATGGACAAAGCTGAGGTTACGGTAACGGGTTATAGTGCTTATGCGGACCATCTAAAACAAAGCACCGATGTTACAAAGGCAACAAATGCCGTGAATCAGTATATTGGAAAGAATATCAGTAGAGATGAAGCTATGCAGGATGCATATAAGCAGCTGGAAACATATATAAGAGCAATACAAGTTGCTCCGGATAAAACCGTAACGGATCGTATGGCGGAGGATCCTGTTGTCAACAAAGAAGTTATGGCGCTGATAAAGGATGCAGAAATTATCAGAGATCAAGCAGGACCAGATGGCTACAACTTTGATTTAAAAGCAAAAATTTACGGAATTAACGATTCTGTAGGCCGCGCCGTATTGCCGCATATCTACAATACAGCTGTACTGCCGACACCGACACAAGAGATTTCTGTTGATAAATCCTATACTGGCCTTGTTGTTGATTGTACAGGCCTTGGGCTTAAGCGTATTATGATGCCTTCTATTAAGGATACGACAGGACGGGCGATTTATTTCTATCAGGCAATGCAGTGGGATAAGGTTGTTCGCTATGGCATGGCAGCTTATACGATAAATGGAGTAATGCCAGAACGTGTTGGGGCAACACCGCTTGTAATAAAAGCGACAGGTCTTACAGATGGGGATACTACAGTAGTTGTAAGCAATACAGATGCTGATCTCATTCTTGCAGCCAATCTGGACGCAAATTTTTTCTTCCAGTGTGCAGTTGCGTTTGAGTATTAAAATAGTAAAGGCACATTTTATTTTTGTATAGTACAAAAAAAACACTTGAAACCAAACACAGTTTGTGTTCTGGTGACAGGTGTTTTTTTACTTATTTTTCTTTATGGAGCTCGTTGAGACAGCTTTGACAAATATTTCGACCTTTAAAGTTTATGATGTTATCTGTGTTTCCACAAAAGGTACATGCGCAGGATGGTTCATACTTGCGTAGGATAATACGATCTTCATCGGTATAGATTTCCAAAGCATCCTTTTCAGCAATGTTAAGTGTGCGGCGGAGCTCAATAGGAATAACAACGCGGCCCAGCTCATCAACTTTACGGACAATACCAGTTGATTTCATGTTCCAATCCCTCCTAAAAAACAGTAGACGAAAAATTCAAAGTTTTCTTAGTTAAATAATACCATATTTTGCAAATGCTTTCAATAAAAATGTAAGATTTGTAAAAATAAAATAGGATAAAAGTGTAAGGACGGCGAAATTTGTTCTGCTCTTTGCATTATTAAGATTTTGTTCTATAATAAAAGATAACACAAAATGGAGAAGTGTAATTCTGCAACAATTGAGGGAGGATTTATTTCCGTGAACAAAAAACCATTCTACATAACAACACCAATATACTACCCCAGTGCTAAGCTGCATATCGGTCATGCATATTGTACAACGATTGCTGATTCGATTGCTCGCTTCAAACGTCTTGCCGGCTATGATGTGCTCTTTCTGACGGGCAGTGATGAACATGGGCAAAAAATCCAGCGCAAGGCTGAAGAAGAAGGTATTACACCGCTGCAATACGTTGATCGTATTGTAGCGGGATTCCAGAATCTGTGGAAGCGGCTTAATATATCAAACGATGATTTCATTCGTACGACAGAACCGCGTCATCAGAAAGTAGTACAGGAAATTTTCAATAAAATTTATGCGAAAGGCGATATTTATAAAGGTGCATATAAGGGTCTTTACTGTACACCTTGTGAAACCTTCTGGCTTGACCGTCAGCTCGTCGATGGCAAATGTCCGGACTGTGGACGCCCGGTCGAAGAAGTGGCCGAAGAAGCATACTTTTTTCGCATATCGAAGTACTCGGATCGTCTTTTACAATATATTGAAGAAAATCCGGATTTTATTCAGCCTGTATCACGCCGCAATGAAATGATTAATTTTATCAAGCAGGGGCTTGATGATCTTTGTATTTCCCGTACTTCATTTGACTGGGGAATTCCTGTACCGATTGATAAAAAACATGTTATTTATGTGTGGTTCGATGCATTGTCAAACTATCTTACAGCAGCAGGATATCTGTCCAATGAAGAAATGTTTAAAAAATACTGGCCGGCAGATCTTCATCTTGTTGGCAAAGAAATCGTGCGTTTTCATACAATTATCTGGCCAATCATTCTTATGGCACTTGATTTGCCCCTGCCCAAAAAAGTTTATGGTCATGGCTGGCTTATTGTTGAAGGCGATAAGATGTCCAAGTCTAAGGGAAATGTTGTTGATCCAATTGGTCTTATTGATGAATTCGGACCGGATGCGATCCGCTATTTTCTTCTGCGTGAAATTAATCTTGGACAGGATGGCAACTTTTCGCGCGAGGCACTTATTCAACGAATTAATGCAGATCTTGCGAATGATCTTGGCAACCTTCTGCATCGTACACTTAACATGATTGGTAAGTTTCAGAATGGTAGTGTCGAAGCCGTTCTGGGTGCAAGTGATATTGATAATGCACTTATTGAAGATGCACGGAAGACGGTAAAAGAATTTGAAGAATTTATGGAACGAATGGAACTTAGTCCGGCCATTAAGAGAGTTTGGGGATTTATCAGCCGGACCAATAAATATATTGATGAAACGAGCCCCTGGGCGCTGGCAAAGGACCCGGCAAAGAAGCAGGAACTTGCCAATGTTATGTACAATCTTGTTGAAAGCCTGAGGGTAATCAGCGTGCTTATTTCGCCGTTTATGCCAGTAACGGCACGCAAGATATGGAAGCAGCTAAATTTGTCACAGAGCTTTGAGGATGTTCAGCTTACGGATATTGAGGAATGGGGAGGGACGCCGGTGAACCTGCATGTTGGGATACCGGAACAGCTTTTTCCACGTATTGAAATAGAAGAAAATGCAGAAGAAAAACTGGTTAAAGCAGAAAAAACAGAAGAAAAAGTCAATGAAAAAGCACTACAGCTGATGGATCATGAAATTACAATTGATGATTTCGCGAAATTGGATTTGCGCGTTGTCAAGGTACTTCAGGCGGAATATATACCGAAGGCAGATAAACTACTGAAGCTTACCGTCGATCTCGGTACGGAACAGCGCGAGATTGTCTCCGGTATCGCAAAACATTATACGCCGGAAACACTTGTTGGCAGGACAGTGGTCATGGTAGTTAACCTCAAGGCAGCAAAAATCCGTGGTGTGGTATCACATGGCATGGTACTTGCAGCATCAAAGGATGATCTGCTCAAGGTTGTTGAAGTAGATATGCCGATTGGCAGTAAGGTGAAATGATGCTTGTAGATACACATGCACATATTGATGCAGAGCAGTTTGACGCAGATCGGGCGGCTATGATCCAGCGGGCCATTACGCAGGGGGTTACGCGCATCGTTAATATGGGAGACGATATTGAGTCTTCAGCGCGTTCGGTAAAACTGGCTGAGGATTATAGAGAAATCTATGCGGGGGTTGGTATTCATCCGGAGAAAGCCGATAAGATGCTAAAATCACATGATGATTTGCTGGCAGCCTGGACACAGCTTCCCAAAGTGGTAGCCATTGGTGAGATCGGGCTTGATTATTACTATGAAAAAGATGCGGAAAAGCGTGAGCTGCAAAAGCGTGTTTTTATTCGCCAGCTCGATATTGCCCGGCAGATGCATATGCCGGTCTGCGTCCACAATCGTGATGCACATGGTGATACACTGGATATATTGAAACGTGAAGGCAAAGGTATTCTTGGTGTTGTTCATTGCTTTTCCGGCAGCTGGGAGATGGCAAAAAAGCTTTTGCGTTGTGGCTGGTACATTGGTATTGATGGGCCGATTACTTTTAAAAATGCGGCAAAATTGCCCGAGATTATTCGGCAGGTACCGCTTGACAGGCTGCTTGTTGAGACGGATAGTCCATACCTCGCACCTGTGCCAAAACGGGGAAAAAGGAATGAACCTGCCTTTGTTTATTATGTAGCAAAAAAGGCAGCTGAGTTGCGTGGTGAAGACTTCGAAACGTTTGCTGCAGTGACGACGACAAATGCCCGTCATTTATACGGAATTGTATAAAAATGTAAAAGTGGTGGTTGACTACAAAAATAGTAGTAAACCACCACTTTTTTCATGTGATTTTCAGTAAAAAGATGTATAAAAGTGGGAGGATATGGATAAAAATTTGACAGGCTTGGAAAAACCGTGGTATAATTCACAAGTTCTTCGGAAGGGGGAATTAAATGAGTTTAAAAAAAATAGAATTGAATGGGAAAACAAGAAAACAAGGTATATTTTGTATTGCATTGCTGTTTATATTGGTAATGGTGACGGGGTTCGTCAATGTAAAAAATGTCCAAGTCGTAGCAGATGGACAGACGGTTCGAGTTAATACGTTGTATAGCAGTGCGGATAAAGTGTTGGATCAGGCTGGTGTCTCTTTACAGGACAAGGATGAATATCGTTTATCGACAGGTCAGGTGAAAAATAATACCGTAATTACCGTTTATCGTGCAGTACCTGTTACTGTGGAGTATCAAGGAAAGAAACAGGAAATCGTTACCGGCAAGCCAACAGTGGGAGAATTGCTCAGTGAACTGGGCTATAATGGGGACACATATGAATCGGTCCCAGGTGTAACTTCGAAAATTCGGGAAAATCTCAACATAAAAATTCAAAGTGTTTCAGAAAAAATAAATGAACGCGAAGAACAAGATCCATATCAGGTTGTATATCAGCAATCACCAGAAATGGAAAAGGGCCAGCAGCAGGTTGTCCAGTCTGGTCAAAATGGTGTAAAGAAGCTGAAGGTAAAAGAATATTATCGTGATGGTGTGAAGGATGCAGAAGATGTAGTGGAATCTACAGTTACGGTTCCTTCACAACCGGAAATCATTCGGGTGGGTTCGCGTGATACCATATCGACATCACGTGGTGCAATGCGCTTTAAGCAGGCGGTTTACATGGAAGCTAGTGCATACCTGCCATCAGATGGCGGTGGCAGTGGTGTTACGGCAAGCGGCATGATGGCACAGCAGGGTATCGTTGCTGTTGATCCAAATGTCATTCCGCTTGGTACACGGCTGTTTATTCCGGGCTATGGGCTTGCAATTGCAGCAGATACGGGAGGCGCGATTCAGGGTAATACAATTGACCTTTGTATGGAAGATTATAGTGCAGCGATGGATTTTGGCCGTCGTACTGTAAAAGTATATGTTCTTGACTAGAAGGTGCCCTTTGGGGCATCTTCTTTTTAGGTAGTAAAGAAAATAAATAAAAGATGGTTTTATAGAGTTGGATAATAAGGGAAGAATAGTCTGTTTATATAGGACGCAAGGATAGATTATTATTATAGATGTTGTAAAAGTTAGTTTTTACGGTATAATAAATGGCATAGATTATTTTTACAGATAAGCAGATGGTTCAGATGACAGGGAAATTTATCATTATCAATCAGGCAGCTACAGAAATAATGATCATGCATGGAGGAAAAAATGGGGCAGAGTGATGCTATAGTTTTAACAACTAAGCTGGTGGATGATTTTTACAATTTTGGTAATATGAAGAATATTTTATCATTACTGGATTGCAGTGTAGTAGGGTTTGGATCACAGTCTATGGAATATGCCGTAGGAACTGCAGCCGTTACAACACTATTAAGAGAAGAACAAAAAAGGATTATACCTTGTAAAATAGCAAAAAGTCACTATCGGGAGGGAACTTCAAACAAAGAGGTTTGTACGGTAATGGCAAATGTGATGCTGCGTACAATGAGTACATCAGCGCTTTTGCTGCATTGCTTGTTGATCATGTACCGACAAACGGAAGATGGGCTGAAGATTGTTGGTATTCATATCACCAGGGATATTCATCATGAATCGACGTATCGTATGATTAGCTCGGGAATGATGAACAAAGGTATGGAACATAGGCTGGAGTCAAAGATTATGGATGTTGTGACATCCTATGTGGATTGTGCATATGTGATTTATCAGTTGAATGCGCAGCGGACGATGCAATTCTTTAGCGATGAGTTTTGGCGCATGATGGGATATGATTCTGAGACAGAATTTCTTCTGGCAAGCAGTAACAAGCTTTTGGGTGTTGTCTATGAGCCAGACAGGAAGAAGATACAAAATGAGCTTACGCGTCAGTTACTGAGAAAAAGTGTTTATCAAATGGAATATCGTATGATGAAAAAAGATGGCAGTCTCATATGGATTATGGAATGCGGCCGCCGTATTTCAGCTGATGACGGCAGATATACATTTAATAGCATTATTACGGATATCACACCACTTAAGAAAACAAGAGAAAATCTCATCTATCGTGTTTCTTATGACGATTTGACGGGAATTTATAATAAGGCCGCGTTTTACCAGAAGGCACAAGAACTCATTCAGGCGCATCCACAGGAAACTTTTGAAATTCTTCGGGTTGATGTAGAACGATTCAAGGTGATTAATGATCTTTTTGGTGAAGAAATGGGAGATCGTTTGCTCAAATATATTGCCAATTTATTTGAGCAGATTCAAATACCGTGTTGTGTCTATGGCAGAGTACATTCTGATAATTTCGTACTTTGTTTTCCTATAGGAAATAATAATCGCCAGACACTTATTTCGGAGATGCAGGCAAAAATAGCCCGGTTTTCATTGGATTATAAAATTATTTTGTGTTTTGGTGTTTATCGTGTTATGGAGAAAAATCTGCCGATGAGTGTTATGTGCGACAGAGCAAATCTGGCACTGAACAAAGCCAAGGGAAATTATCTCATGGTCTGCGGAGAGTATGATGAAAAGATGCGGCAGTCAATTGTACTGGAGCAGGCAATTATCAACGAGATGAATGATGCATTGCTAAATGAAGAGTTTGTGCTCTATCTGCAGCCGAAATATGATCTTATAACGGAAAAAATTGTTGGCTCAGAAGCTCTTGTTCGTTGGAATCATCCGGGACGAGGGCTTGTATCGCCAGCCGAATTCATTCCGATATTTGAGCGTAATGGTTTTATTTTGAAGCTTGATCAGTACGTTTGGGAGTCGACTTGTAAGCTGATTCGTAAATGGCTTGATGCGGGAGTTAGACCATTGCCAATATCTGTAAATGTATCGAGGATTGACCTCTATAGTGCAAATCTTTGTGGGATCTTGAAAAATCTTATTAAGAAATATGATATTCCATCGTCACTTTTGGAGCTGGAACTTACAGAAAGTGCCTATACAGAAAATCCACACCAGATTATTAAGATTACCAAGCAGCTGCAGGAAGCGGGATTTGTGATTCTCATGGATGACTTTGGTAGTGGATATTCGTCACTTAATATGCTTAAGGATGTGTCGGTTGATATATTGAAAATAGATCTTCATTTTCTTGACAGTAGTGATAAATCAGGGCGTGGCGGCAATATACTGAACTCTATCGTGCGTATGGCGAAATGGCTTAAGATGCCTGTAATCGCTGAAGGCGTAGAAACACAGCAACAGGTGGAATTTTTGCGGACGATTGGTTGTACACGTGTGCAGGGTTATTATTATTCGCGGCCGATTCCGGTGGATGCGTATGAGCTTTTATCGGGAAAAGCAGATGATCCGGAGATAAAGCAGAGATGGCTGGATGCATCGGATACGGAAGATATATGGAATCCGAATGCGCAGTTTAATCTCTTGTTCAACAGCATTAATGGGGGCATTGGCCTATATGAGCTTAGCAGCAGCGGCCTGGAAGCTTTACGGGTCAATGATGGTTATCTTGACATGTTTGGCTATGATAAGGAATCGTTCTATGCAAGAGGACGACAGGTTATGGACTACATCCATGAAGAAGATCGGGTGGCGTTCATGGATATGCTTCAATGTTCGCTGACGCACGAGCCGACTGCAGCGCCGGCACAATGCCACATACGGCGCTGGCGTGATAATGGCAAAATGATGTGGCTGCATGTACGCGCAAGCGCGATTGTTACAGAAAAGGATCGTCAGCTTTTTTATTTGGCGATGGAGGATATTACAGCGCTGCAAAATAAGACAATGGAACTGGAAACACTTTTTGACAATATACCAGCAGGTTTTGGCGTCTATGAGTTACGTGGTGATACTTTGTGGGCGCACTTTTTGAGCAAGGGTCTTTATGACTTAAATGACATGACAAAAGAAGAGTTCATGCAGACAACAGGCGGCGATCTTGGACAATTACTTGATGAAGAAACAATGCGATTTCTTATCCGTGAGGTTAAATGTTCCTATATAGAAAAAAAGACGAAGCAGATTCAATATTCGTATAGGACACGAAAGGGAGAAAACTGTCAGGCACTGGCAGCTTTTAATACAATAAAAGGAAAAGACGATTGCCTGCGTTGTTATGTTTTTTTGCGTAAGATTGGCGACAGTGCCGCTGATAAAGAAGATATAAAGAAATAAAGCAGATTCGTAGTTTAAGATGGATCTATGTCAAAAACAATATAAAAAGAGTGTTAAGCAGCTAACAGCTGATTTCTGTATTGAACAGGAGTCAGCTGTTTTAAATTTCACTGACAATGGTACGTATTATATAATTATCATCAAGCATTGTTTACAATTTTTCAAATAATGTGTAATATTTATAATCGGTTTTAATTGTCATTAAAGTATAGAAATTCAGAGCTTTGCCATTGTGCTGGTCTAGGATATACTATATGCTGTCCTAAAAGTCATATAAAAAAATTAATTGCAGAAATTTGTGCATAAAAAAAGTCAGATGAGAATCCCTCATCTGACTTGAAATATAAAAATAAAAATTGACATGGCATTTTCGTTTTAGTAAATGATAGAGAATACGAAGGTGGTTTTTTTCAAATCTTATTTTAAACTTATCTAATAGAACTCAGATACTGCAGATATTCTTCTTTTGTCATGCAGGACTGATAGCTGTGAAGCACATTTTCAGCGCCGACAGCTCCATCAGCCAGTAAATCGATTATAGTATCTGTCATAGTTGCTGCCGAAAGAAAATAGGCCATTTCGGTGTCTGTAACCTTAAAATCTACAGAGTGGACAATTCCTGTTGTACCGCCGCCAAACCATGGATGGATGACTGGCATAATATGCGAAAGATCTCCCATGTCTGTGCTGCCAGCCTGATGTCCGAGATGAATGATAGCGTTTTCTCCCAGTCGGTTTTTAACATTGGCTTCGTAAACAGCATTAAGTTTTTGGTTGTTGATCATAGGAAGCTGCCCGGGTAAATCCTGTATTTCAGCTTCAGCACCAACAGCCATTGCCGCATATTTGATTGCTTTATTAATTTTCTTATTGGTTTCAAGCATTGCCTGTACGGTTTTAGCACGTACATAGCTTTCCATATGGATGCTGGATGGAACTACATTAACAGAGTCACCGCCTTTGGTGATAATGGGATGAAAACGTACGCAATCCTCTTCACGGAAGGTTTCACGCAATGCATTGACAGCATTGATTGCAAGCATAGCTGCATTAAGTGCATTGACACCATCGTGCGGTGCAGCAGCGGCATGGGCGGCTTTTCCCTTGAAATGTATGAGCTTCCCGATGAAACCGTTACTGGTGCCACCGGTATCAATAACACGCTTGCCATCACCGGACATAGAAGCATGCATCATCATAGACATGTCGATATCGTCAAATGCTCCTATGCGAATGAGCTCTTCTTTACCACAGAGATAGTGCAGTTTTCCTTGGTCACGCATCTGATTCCGGTAAGAGATTTCCACATATTCTTCAGCAGGAACTGCGAATGGAATAACATCGCCGTCCAGCTTACTTAGAATGCCGGATTCTTTTAGTCCAATAGTACAGGCTGCCATAATGGCAAGCTGGACATTGTGCCCACAAGCATGAGCTGCGCCAGTCTCTTTAGAAGCTAATGGATGATTTGGGCAAGGAACAGCGTCAAGCTCTCCAAGTACAGCTATGCGGCATTTCGAACTTTTTCCATGCAGCATTCCTTTGACACCTGTAATGGCAAGTCTGCTTGTGTAGGGAATATTATGCTTCGCAAAGAGATTTGCTACTTTTTTTGCAGTTTTTTCCTCTTTGAAGCCAAGCTCCGGCTCTGCCGCAATCGCATCTGCCAGAGCGCAGATTTCGTCATGATTTGCCAACATAGAATCGTACACTTTTTGTTTTAGTTCTGTATACAATATACTCAAACTCCTTTTAAACCAATAGATTTTATGTATATGGACAACATCTACATGATTTTATTTGACATGGACATTGTTCCTCTTTATAATAACAAGTATTACATGCTTTTGCCACTATCTTGGATAATTTTATTTTAATGATAACCCATTTGGGTGATTTTGCTATCAAAATTACGGCAAAGTAAAGAGAGG
>Ga0172378_10001719_pt1 | contig 20311 bp, 14 predicted proteins | sample GrowelOW332metaG_FD_119755 | JGI IMG/M metagenome (GOLD analysis project Ga0172378, IMG submission 119755) | Groundwater microbial communities from an aquifer near a municipal landfill in Southern Ontario, Canada - Pumphouse #3_1 metaG | ecosystem: Environmental > Aquatic > Deep subsurface >... | reverse complement strand
TTGAAGAGAAAAATACTGCAAAACTTGGTCATGGTGTTGTTTTCAATAAATTCACTGGCTCTAGAGGAAAAAGTGGAAGTAATGATGCAAACCCAGAATATTTTGCAAAAATTAGAAACTTACTCGATAAAGCTGGCGTCAATTTCCAAACAGCTGAACTTGGTAAGGTAGATCAGGGCGGTGGTGGAACAATTGCAATGTTCTCTGCAAAATACAATATGAATGTAATTGACAGTGGAGTTGCCGTATTAGCCATGCATGCACCTTGGGAAATAATTTCTAGTTATGACCTTCAAAGTGCAAAAGATTGTTATAAAGCATTTCTTACTTTAAAATAGTTTTAATATATTTATTTAAAATTAGTAAAAACCTTTCTTTAACTGGTGAATCCAATTGAGGAAGGTTTTTATTTTTATAAATTCAGACATAAATAATTTTATTGCGTACCGAATTATTTTCAGGTACAATATACACATAGAGGCAATTTATGTCTCAAAAGGATGGAAATATGAAAAAAAAAGTTACTCTTGCATTAATTGTACTGTTGATGATTGTAAGTCTCACTTCTTGTATGTCATTGCTTGCTTTATGGCCTGATGTACAACCACCCGTTGATCAATCCGCTTCCATGCTGATTGTTGAGGTTGGAGATGGAATTCGTGGTGATTCTGAAGCTCTATTCAACTCAAATGCTACAGGATGGGCTCCATGGGTTGTTGATGAACAAGGAAATCTTATAGCGTTCAAACCATTTGACGCTGAATCAAGACTTGATTCCTTCTTTTATGCAGAAAACCTTAAACCTGGAAAATACACTCTTAAGGGATTTATGCATGTATACGTAGACTATGAAAAAATTCCTGACGAAGAGGTCATTTACTACGGTCCGTTTGAAGATTATTCTTACCATGTTAAACAATTCTTCCCAATTGACAAAGGAGTTTCTATTAATCTCGAATCAGGAAACATTAATACGTTCGGAAGATACTACATAACCTATAATTGGAAAGAAGGAGCTGCTGGAACAACTGATGATCGTTGGAAAGTTTCAGAGAACTCAGTGAAAATTGTCTATGACGCTAATGATAAAAAAGCTCTTAGAGTTGCCAAGAATTGGGCTACTCCAAACTGGACTCTTTGGAATGAACGCAATAGTGAAGAAGCAGCTGACAATTAAGTAAAATGCTTTCTTAAACAATTTAGATTTTCTTAAATAATTTATAAACAGAAAAAATCATCTAAGGAAAATCTATTTTCTATGGCGTTCTTAAAGAGTTCAGGTAGATAGTATCATCTGTTATATATATTGCAACGCAAAATTAAATAGTTTTTCCTTTTTGCACACAAAAAAACAAAATCTTATTGTGTTCTTCACTACGCTAAAAAAGATGGTGCCCAGTCTAAATTAAATGATATATTTTAAAGATTTAGAAAAATCGCTCAAAAGATAAAATGGTTATAAATGCTGTAACCCAAGCAATATGTCTAGGAGCCTATGCAAACCTTCGATGACTTTTTTTACTGATGAAGAACTTTTCTATTGAATGGATTTAAATACAGCACTATTTTTATTCAGCAGAAGGCCTAATTCCCTCCTGCATCACTTTAGATATTTATATACTTAAATAGCCTCATCAGAAAGCTTGTACCGGCCTAATACTGAGGTCGAAGCTCCTGCTGTAGGAGTTGTAAGAGTCCTCACTCCCTATTGCAAAGTATCGGTAATACGCACCATAGATATTATTCGAGGAACACCAGTAGGTTTGAGAAGAAAAGTTACCTAGAAAATTACATTCCAAATTGCCATACATACAATTTAACTCCTCTTTTGAAGGCAAAAACCAATCATCATATGTTATCCCGTCTATATCAACTGAATACTCAGCACATACTTTCGCTGCCACTCTTCCATCATTAGATTCAGAGTATGCTGTAGGATTGGTGTAGTAACTCCCGTAAGTATTCAAACTATCATGGTAGTTCACGATATTAGCAGTGTTGGTTTCACCATCACCAACTGCCGTGGCAGTAACTGGTGGATCGTCTAAATAATCATCTATACCCCATTGAATATGCGGATTGTTATCACCTGAATATAATCCTCTAGAATCTGTATCTCCTTTATACCAGCCGTAAGGAGCTGCCTCTAGATACCTCCATCCATTTGTATATTCTCCTTTATCATAGAATATATACCCTCTTGCTTGTCCAAAATCTCCAACTGTTCGTTCCCTCCATTTTGCATATAGAGTCTGAGCAGAGGTGATAAAGACTGTAGTTGCTGATTCAATATGTGTTCCCTTTCCATTATTTTGTGTCCACCAGCCTTCAAATATATAGTTATCTTTTGTTGTAGCAAGAGTTCCGTATAACTCTCCATAGATCACATCCTTAGAGACTGGTTCAGAAGTAGTACCCTCTTGTGCATCAAAAGTCACACTAGGTGTACATACATAGACTTTCACCGTCAGATTGAATACTTTTGTCTCACTTACCTCTCCTTTGCTAATGGTTGCAGTAAGAGTCACCACACCATCGGTAGTGATAGTATCATTTTTGTTACTTTCCCATGAGATGGTAGTCTCATTGTCACCAAAGGTTGATAATGTTACATTCTGAGTCACACTATCTGTGCTATCTCCCTCTAAAAAACCAATTTGTAAAGATTCTTTAAGCCAAGATAACTGCCTCAGTATCAGTTTGGAAAAGATTGCAACCTACAAGATTTACTAGAATTAGTGAGGTGAAAATGAACAATGCTAAAAGTCTGTAATTTTTCTGTTTCATGATAATTCTCCTCTGTTTCACATTTTTTAACTAAAAGCTTACCGTGCAATTTCAAGTCAGGCACTTTAATAGTAATTAAACACTATCAGAGGAGATTTTAAAATATTGCGACATTTATCGTGCTATACCCATCTTTTCAATTGGGTAATACCATAATATGTTAATATTTAATGATTGTACCTCATTATCCAAATATTTTCAATTTTTTTTACTAATTTTATTGCCACGGTCGGGAGTGAAGACATTTTCTTAGACTCTACAAGGAGAAGAGAAGGTCTTCATATGAACAGAAAAAAAACAGTCTAATATTATAATTTATCTCGTACTGTTAGAGTTTTAGGCTATTCTTTTCCCTTACTGGAGTTGTCCAGTAAAATATACAAAATCCTCTTTATACGTGGGTTAGCAATTTTATTTTATTTTAGCATAATGAATTTATTACTAACTTTCATATTATTAAGGGATTTGCTAGAAAATAGATTTGTGTTGTCTATACTTTATACACCCAGGGTTTGTATCATGCAATTAAATGCCTGGAGACATATTGCAATGCTTATAGAGGTGTGTTCCTAGGTGCCGAGGTCCATTCGTCCATTGGTATTTCAATTTCTATGATAGTACGTTTTAGGTGCGCATCGGTATTGTCTTCAAAGGTTTGTTAGAAGTCTAAAATTTTATTCTCCAATAATCTTAACTAAAACTCTCTTTTGCCTCTTTCCATCAAACTCACCATAAAATATCTGTTCCCAAGGACCAAAATCTAACTTACCATTGGTAACTGCAATAACAACTTCCCTCCCCATAACTGACCGTTTTAGATGTGCATCGGCATTACCTTCGTATGAATTATGATGATATTGATCATATGGTTTTTCAGGTGCCAATTTCTCTAGCCAATTTTCAAAATCCTGGTGTAATCCTGATTCATTAGCATTGATAAAAACACTGGCAGTAATGTGCATTGCATTTATAAGTAACAAGCCCTCTTTGATATTACTCTCGCCAAGGATAGCTTCTATTTGCGAGGTTATGTTAATGAATTCTCTTCTGTTTTTTGTTTCAAATGCTAATTCTTTACGGTATGATTTCATATTAAATCCTCCTCGTTGTTTAATTTAATTAAAAATCTCTTGGTTATTTTCACATTTAGTTCCTCTACTGTAGTATCTATAATTTTAGAAAGGTTTACAAGAAACGAACTAGCTTTTTTTTATTTATTAGCTAACAAAATACAAATTTTTTGAGTAAACTAGTTTAAATTACTAACCCCTTGAAAAATTGTATAATTAGAAATAGTATAGCTCTTATCTGAGGTACAAAGTGGATAGTATAAAATTTAACGAACTTGCAAAAATCATTCGAAGTTGTGGCCAAGAAGCAAAGGGGCAACAAAATAAAATTCATCGAAATTTTAAACCAGATGGAACTATAATAACAGAAACTGATCTTGCTATTTCCAAAGAAGTTATTAAGGCAATTAATGATATTTTCGGCGAGGATGATAATTATAATATTGTATGCGAAGAAATAGATTTAAAGAACTTTGATAAAAAAAAACCCTATACTTTTGTTCTTGATCCCATAGATGGAACTGATGCTTATAGTCAAGGTTTTCCATCTTGGTGTGTAGCTCTTGGAATTCTTGATGCAAATCGCATACCAAGGGGAGCTATAATTTCTGCACCTCGATTTGGAGTTGGAAGTGAAGAACTTTTTATTACCACCGAACCAGACAGTAATGACATTTTTTTAAATGGAGAACTTTTAGAAATTAATACAAAAGCAAACCCTCCAAGACAAATAACCATTGGATCCAATATTTTAAAGGAAATTGATATTTCAGCTTACAAAGGAAAAATAAGATCTTTTGCCAGTAGTATCATACATATGTTATGTCCAGTCGTGTTTCAAAATATTGATGCTTGCATAAACCCCACCTGCTACGCTTGGGACATTGCAGCAAGTTATGCCTTTATTCTAAAAGCCAATATGGATGTAGAATACATTAACGGAGATAAGTTTATTTTTGATGATAATATTTTGATAAATCGAGAAAAGTATTACAAGCCATTAATTATTGGCAGTGAAGAAGGCCGAACGACCTTAAGAAATTTAATCAAATAACAATTCATAACCTTGAGAAAATGAAAATTCATTTATAAAGTTTTGCCTAATTACAATAATGGCTTCTTCTTTTTTGGAATAATCTAAAAGAGCCAAAAATCCTTCATTAAAGCCTTTTGAATCTAGTTCAATCCTTCCAACTTCATCAAGGACTCCAATTTTTCTATTTACTGATTTTTCCAGTTCTTCTTTTATTCTTAGTTTTAGCTCTTTATTAACTTTTTTGAAAACATTCTCGTCATAGTCAAACCTTGAATATTTTGGAGTAGAAGATTCCCATAAAAGAAGCCAAGTCTCTCCTGTTTCTATATTTTTTACCCAATATTTATTTCTTTCTTCATTACAGAAGGATATAAAACCAAAAAAATTATTCTTCTCCTTTTTCTCAATATAATTTCTTAGTTTAGTAGATTTTCCACTACTTTTATTTCCAGTAATTATTTTAAGCATTTTATAACTTCCAATTGATAGTTTCTTATATTTCTTATATCTTAATTCAGTTACCTTTAAAATTAAAGCCAAAAGATATATATTTATGAAACAAATTGAACTTAGTAAAAAAGAACATGATTTAGCTGATAAACCCTTAAAACCACTTATTATTCAACTTTCAATACCAACAATTATCGGTCAACTTGTAATGTTACTTTACAATGTGATTGATCGTATATACGTAGGGAGAATTCCAGAAACAGGAAGTCTAGCTCTTGCAGGACTTGGTGTCTGTTTTCCAATCCTTATTCTTATAGCAGCTTTTTCATTATTAGTTGGAATAGGAGGAGCTCCTCTTGCAGCAATTGAAATGGGGAAAAAAAGAAAAGGAGAAGCTGAAAATATTCTTAACAATAGTTTCTTAATGTTAATTGTTTTTTCTTTAATACTTATGTTTTTCTTTTTTATTTTTCAAGACCCAATATTAAGACTTTTTGGTGCAACAGATTTAATTTTCTACTATGCAAAAAGTTACCTTTCCATTTATTTAATAGGGACTTTAAGTGTTCAATTAGTCCTTGGCTTGAATGTTTTTATCATTTGCCAAGGATTTACATATATTTCAATGGGAACAACTCTGATAGGTTGTATTTTAAATATAATATTGGATCCAATCTTTATTTATACTTTTAATTTGGGAATAAAAGGAGCAGCACTGGCAACAATTATCAGCCAAAGTATATCAGCTATTTGGATTATTGTGTTTCTTTCAGGAAAAAAAACCAATATTAAATTAAGCTTAAAAAATTTTAAATTTACACCAAAAATTGATCTTAAAATATTAAGTCTTGGAGTTTCAATTTTTATTATGCAAATTACAGAATGCATAATTCAACTACTTTTTAACCGAAGTATGATTCAATTTGGAAATGAATATTACCTTACAATTATGAGTATTATATTTAGTTTCAACCAACTTATTTTCCTTCCTAATCAAGGGTTAGGACAAGGAGTTTCTGCTATTACAAGCTATAACTTTGGTGCAGCCAACTATACAAGGGTTAAAAACACTTTCTCTATTCTTTTAAAATGGTGTTTTCTTTATTCATTTATCAGCACAGCGCTTATTGAAATCTTTCCTAGATTTTTTCTTTCTATTTTTACTCCCTCTCAAAATATTATTGAATTGGGTATAGCTCCAAGTAGAATATTTCTTGCTGGAATGAGTCTAATGGGAATTTTGAATGCTGTTCAACAAACCTTTATTGCCTTAGGACAAGCAAAAAGTTCAATTAAAATTGCTTTATTTAGGAAGCTAGTTTTACTTATTCCACTAGCAATAATCCTTCCTAGAATTGGTATAGGAATTTGGGGGGTCTTCGTTGCCGAAGCCGTTAGCGATGCTGCTAGCTCTGTTTATTCAATTCTTCTTTACAGAAAAGAAAGCAAAAAGATTCTTTCATAGATAAAAAAAGCTGAACCGAAGTCCAGCATTTTTACTATTTAATTCTCTCTTTTCCCTTTTCCAACAACTCTTTAAGCTTTGCGCTTGGATTGTCAAATTTTGATAGGAAAATCATAGCAGCAATTATATAAGGTTTGTAACTGGCCTGTTTATAAAGAGGAACACGATAACGATCAAAGACTGACTGTTCACATTCACCATGTTCACAAGAAACCCCGGTAATATCAGCAGGAAGACAATGAAGATACAAAGCTTTTCCGTCTTTTGTAGTTTTCATTAACTCTTCAGTACATTCCCAGTCCATATATTTCTTGTTATTCTCTAGGCATTTCTTTTCAAGAGCATCAAGCTCATCAAACTTACCTTCACCAACCAATTTTGTTCTTTCTTCCATTACAGCAAAAGGAGCCCATGATTTTGGATAAACAATATCAGCATCTTTAAATGCTTCTTCCATTGAATTTACTTTTGTAAAACTACCGCCAGAAGCCTTAGCATTTTTCTTAGCAACTTCCTCAACCTCTTCCATTACATTATAACCTTCTGGATGAGCAAGTACCACGTCCATTCCAAAACGTGTAAAAAGTCCAATTACTCCTTGTGGTACACTTAATGGTTTACCATAGGAAGGACTATAAGCCCAAGTCATTGCAACTTTCTTTCCTTTAAGATTTTCAACCCCACCAAATTGGTTAATTACATGTAGTAAATCAGCCATAGTTTGAGTTGGATGGTCAATATCACACTGAAGATTTACAAGGGTAGGACGCTGTTCTAAAATACCATCTTCAAAGCCTTCCTGAACTGAAGCAGCAACAGCTTTTTGGTAAGTATGGCCTTTTCCAATGTACATATCATCACGGATACCGATTACATCTGCCATAAAACTAATCATATTAGCAGTTTCACGAACTGTTTCTCCATGAGCAATTTGACTTTTCTTTTCATCTAAATCTTGAACTTCAAGACCAAGAAGGTTACAAGCACTAGCAAAACTGAATCTAGTTCTTGTTGAATTATCACGGAAAATTGAAATTCCTAGGCCACTATCAAATACTTTTGGGGAAATATTATTTTCCCGCAAACCTCTTAAAATCTCGGCAACAACAAAGGTCGCATTGATTTCATCATCAGACTCCTTCCAAGTATGGAAAAAATCATTCAAATACATGTCTTTTGTATCCAAAGCTTCAAGCTCTTGAATAAGTTGTTTTATTGTAGCCTTATCTTTCATCAGCCAACCTCCGTAATTTTCCCCATATTAGCATAACAGCTTTTAACTGTCTACTTAACAAGTATTCATTTTGTTGCAGTTTGTTGCAAAATACTATATTTTTCCAAGTTCTATAAGAATCTTTTCTCTTGTAAAAGGCCAACTTCTCATCCAAATTCCACAAGCATCAGCTATAGCACTTCCAATAGCAGGAGCTGCTCCATTAGTTGCTATCTCACTTATGCTCTTAGCACCAAATGGTCCATAATCATCATTAACATCAATTAGCTTTGCCTTGAAGTCTTCTGGCATCTCGGTAATCATTGGACAACCATAATCAGTTAAATTTGGATTTAAACATATACCTTTAGCATCAAGTATCATTCCCTCATAAAGAGTATGGCCAATTGCTTTGAGTGCAGCTGCATACATTTGACAAAGAGCAAGTTCGGGGTTAATTGGAGTACCTGCATCTTGAATTGCATAGAACTTCTGAACTTTAACTTCTCCTGTCACTACATTGACCGCTACCTGGGCAAAATGAGCACCATAAGGTATTGAACTTGCGTTAGTAACAAAAGAGCCTTCAGCTACTAATTGACCCCTTCCGGTTCCACTGACAGCTGTATGAATCAACTCACCAAAACTTAATTCTTTTCCAGTTTTATTTGATACAACTTTACTCCAATACCCCAAATCCAAATCAGCTTTATCTTCTTCCATTTGTAATGCAGCTTCCTCTAAAATTTTATCTTTTAGATTGTTGCTTGCAATAAGAGAGGCATTACCTGAAAAGAACGTACCACTTGATGCATAAGCTCCTGTATCAAAAGCACTACTATCAGTATCACCTGAAACAACTGCAACATTGTACATTGGAACTTTTAAAACTTCACTGGCCATCTTAGCACTAATTGTATCTAAACCAGTTCCCAGATCTGCTCCACCACTATTAAGAATAATAGAACCATCGGTAGCCATTTTTATTAATGCAGTACTATGATCAAGTCCTGGTAGTCCACTGCCCTGTTGTATGATTGCAAAACCTTTTCCAATTTTCCATTCTGGGTCATCAGAGGTTTCTTTCTTTCCCCAATCAATCATCTTAGCTCCCTCTTTAAGGGAACTTTTAAGTCCACAAGAACCAACAGGAACAACATTACCTTCCCGGCCTTCACCAAGACCTTTGAGAATTTCTAGCATATAGCCTTTCTCAACAGAGTTCTTTTCAACAAATTTGTAATAATCAACACCAAGTTCTTTGGCCATTTCACACATACACATATTCAAAGCATAGGCACCTTTTGGAGCTCCATAACCTTGATATGCTCCTGTAGGAGCTATATTTGTATAATAAGTGTAGATATCAAACTTCATGTTATCTACCTTCACCAAAGGAAGTGTCTTTGAACAAGCATTCATTGGAACTGTTAGACAATGGTTTCCATAAGGACCAGTATTTGCTCTTACGTCCATGTAAATTGCATTAATTTGGCCATCTCTATTTGCTCCCATTTTTACTGTAAGTTTCATTGGATGCCTGGTAGAATTGGCGATAAATTCCTGTTTTCTTGTATTCATATAATAAACTGGTCTTCCTGTAATCCAAGCAGCGTATCCAGTTACATCTTCAACAAGGATATCTTGTTTTGATCCATAACCTCCACCTACTCTTTGTTTGATTACATGAATTTTATTCTCTGGAATCTCACACACCCAAGAAACAATACGTCTTACATGGTAAGGAACTTGAGTAGAGGCATAAATCACTAATCTACCTGAATCAACTTTTGCATAACAAACATGAGGTTCAAGCGGAGTACATTGAATTTGATTAGTTCTATAGGTTCTTTCAATCACAATATCACTTTCTTTAAATCCTTTGTTAATATCTCCAATTTGACCATGAGCTGCACTGGCAACATTATGTCTAATATCTCCATGCAAAGGGAATTGATAAACAACTTTTCCTTCTCGTGGATCAACTCCTTTGTTATACTCTTCAAGATTTTCTGGTGCACCACATCTATATTCAACTAATCCATTTTGAACTAAAGGAGCATTATTTGCCATTGCTTCTTCAACAGTAAAAACAGGTTTTAATTCTTCATAATCAACCTTAATAAGATTCATTGCTTTATTTGCACTTTCATAATCTTCTGCAACTATAGCGGCAACTCTATCTCCAACGTGTCTTACTTTAAAATTAAACATTCTCCTGTCATGTGGACTTGGCTCAGGACTTCCCTGACCAGCTTGCATATAAGTAATATCTGGACAATTGAAAGCTGTAATAATTTTAACTACCCCATCGACTTTTTCAGCCTCACTTACATCAATTGAATTGACAAAGGCCATCGCATAAGGTGAACCAAGTATAACCATTACACAAGAATTTTTTTCTACTCTATCTTCAACAAAAGCTTTTCTTCCTGCTACTAATTCAGGTCCATCAATCTTAGAAACTGGTTTACCTACAAATTTTAGATTTTTTCTAAAATCTGGAGCAATTTCACTTGTATGATGGCCATTTTTCATTATTTCTCTAGCAAGTTTTACAGCTAAATAATAATGTTCATAACCTGCATCTCTAATATAAATACCTGTAAGAACATCTTTAATTTCTTCTTTGCTAGGATTAGGATTCTTTTCAAGTAACCAGGTAAGTAGTAATGCGGCAGCTGGAGCATTATAAGCTGATTGAACAATACCTGCATCAATCATTCCCTGTTGAACAGCACTTAGATGTTGACCATCTGCTAGTCCATCTCCGGTAACAATTTCTCCACCATCAACTTGACCGGCTAAAACCAAGTTAGAAAAAACTGGTTCTCCATCAAGTAATACTGTGTCACTTCCAGCAAAACCTTCACTGTTATCACTGTCTCTTACACATAAATGACCTTCATTTACTAAAACTTCTCTTAAAGAGTTTAGAGGATTAACTTCAATATTTCTTTTCTTTCCATTTATTTTGACGTGAATTAACAAATTGGGCCTCCTACTTCTTCAAGCATTTTATCAACATTGACTTTCAAAATATATTTTTTGTATTTTGCTCCTCCAAACATATCATCAAAAGTCTTAATTTCTGAAATCCAATCTTTCTTTTCTAAATCTAAAGAAACAATTCCAGTTCCTTTCAAAGCAGCAAATACCCTGACTTTTTCTTTTGTCTTGCAAACCACAGCATTCAATACGCTATGACTCAAAGCAGTATTTGAAACTCTTCTTTGATATACTTCAGCATCTAAAGGAATAATAGCTTTAAGAATTAGATCGTTATCATATTTTTTTCTATTGTTTATAAATTCTAACAGTTTAATTTTTCCATTTTTAGCCATTTCAAGATCAGCATCACAAGCTAAAAATAGAGGAAGTAAATAACTATCGTCTCTTACAACTGCTAGATTTCCACCCACAGTTGCCATATTGCGTCTAGTTCTACTAGCCATATTTTCCGCAGCTTTTTTCAAATAAAGGGGAACCTCTTTTTCATCAATTAATTTTTGAAAGGTAACCATACTTCCAATTGAGATTGTCTCTTTATTTTTTTCTATTTTATCCAAAGCAAGCTTTTTTAGAGAAATGACTCCGTCTACTTTTACAATACTTCCCAAACGATTTATTTCAGTTCCCCCAGCTAAAAAAGCTAAGTTACTCTTTTTTAGTTCAATAGCTTCTTCTATTTTATTAGCAATTTTAAAAGTCCCTAACATAATCCCTCCTTTTTCAAAAGGTTAGCAGCGCATTCATTGGCATCATTAACTAATTTCTTTTCATCAACACCGACTAGCTCTCCGTTATCAACTACAACACTTCCATTAACAATAGTGTACTTGGTACTATGATTATAACCACAAAATACCAAAGCGGCCATTGGGTCTGAAAGTGAACCTGCATATTGCAAGCAATCCATTTCAAATACTGCCATATCAGCAGCCCATCCAATTTCGAATTTTCCAATTTTATCAAAATTTAATATTTTTGCACCATTTTCACTGGCCATCTTAAATACATCACCTGCTGTCAAAGCATTAGCGCCATATTTAACTCTTTGAAGTAAAAGTGCATTACGTATCTCACCAAGCATATCAGAACTATCATTGCTGGCACTGCCATCTACTCCAAGTCCAACATTAATACCCAGCTTAAGCATTTCTTTTACTCGACAGATTCCAGAACCAAGGCGCATATTACTTGAAGGACAGTGAGCAATATGAGCTCCCTCTTTTGCAAGAAGCTTAAGTTCTTCATCATTGAAATAAATTCCATGGGCATAAAATACATCATCCCCAATTAGTTCACATTCTTCCATTAATTTTAAAGGTCTTACGCCATACATAGCTAAACATTGCTCTTCTTCATCTTTGGTTTCACAAAGATGGGTATGAAGTCGAACTCCATATTTTCTAGCAAGTCTGCTTGATTCAATCATACACTGCTTTGTTACACTAAAAGGGGAACAAGGAGCAAGAACAATTTTATGCATAGCCATTCCAGAAGGATCATGGTACTTTTTAATACACCTTTCACTATCTAGTAAAATTTCATCTTCGGTTTGAACGCAAGAATCAGGAGGAAGTCCCCCATCTTTAACTGAAAGGCTCATACTTCCTCTGGTAGGGCTAAAACGCATTCCTAAAGAATCAGCAGCCTGAAATTGAAGCCCCATTAAATCAGATTCAAATCCCCTTGGATAAAGGTAATGATGGTCTGAAGTACAGGTACATCCAGTTTTTAACAATTCTGCCATAGCCAAAGTTGAACTAGTTAAAACCGCTTTCTCATCAATGTGTTTCCAAACTTCATAAAGGAAAACAAGCCAATCAAAAAGCTTTGCATCTTGTACATTTTTTATATTTCTAGTGAGGGTTTGGTAAAAATGATGATGAGTATTTACAAAACCCGGTACAACAGTACAAGTAGAACAGTCAATAACTCTGTCAACTCTGTCAAAGGTCAAGTTTTTTCCAATTTTTTTTACAATTCCGTCTTCAATAAATAAATCCTCACCTTTGGTCGTAGGTTTCAAAGGATCAGTTACAAGACAGAAAATGTTTTTCAAAAGTATATTTTTCTCTTTCATCTTTACTCCCCCCAGTTTTAATTAATTCTTATTTTCAAGGCTATAAGGTAACATAGCATAAAATGCACTACAAATTTCAAGGTCTTTAACTCTTGTTATCTCATTAGGTGCATGTGCCTGTGCTTCATCACCAGGTCCAAATCCAATTGCAGGTATTTTATGTCTACCAGTGGTTGCTACACAATTTGTTGAAAAAGTCCATTTATCAACCACCGGAAGTTTCCCAAAAAGGTCTTTATAAGATTGAATTCCTGATTGAACTAAATAATGATCTTCTGGTATTTTCCAAGTTGGGAAATAAAGTTCTTGAGAATATTCTTTCTTTGTCCAGCCAGTTTTACCATAGTTAGGCATTTCAACAATAATATCTCCCTCTTTATCACCAGTAGCTTCGCTTACATATTTTCTTACTTGTCTAATAGCAAAATCGGCATCTTCTCCCCAAGTAAGTCTTCTATCACAATATAGCATTGCATAATCAGCAACAGCGCATTGACTTGGGCCTTTAACATCCATCTGACTTACAGTAATTGTACCTTTTCCAAGAAAATTATCATCGTCTGGTTTTAAATCTTCATTAAGCTTTTCAATAGCTAAAGCAGCTCGACTTGCCTTGTATGCAGCACTAACTCCTCTTTCTGGAGCACTTCCATGGCAAGAAATACCTTTTAATATTATCCTAATTTCCATCCTACCACGATGTCCTCTATAAATTTGACAGCTGGTTGGTTCAGTAGAAACCACTAATTCAGGTTTGAAATCTTCTTCTTCAATCAAGTATTTCCAACACATTCCATCACAATCTTCTTCCATAACTGTAAAAGTAAAATAAATACTATAATCTCCACCATAGCCTAATTCTTTTAGGATACGTCCGGCTGTAATCATACTAGCAGCTCCACCTTTTTGGTCACTGGTTCCTCTTCCGTAGATAATTCCATCTTTGATTTCACCTGAGAAAGGGTCAAAGTTCCAATTTTTCATATTTCCAACTTCAACAGTATCGATATGGGCATCAAAAGCAATAGTTTTCTTCCCGTATCCAACTCGACCTATTACACTACCAAGTCCATCAATTCTAACTTCATCAAATCCAGCTTGTTCACAGAGTTCAACAATAAGACGACAAACATTTTCTTCTTGACCTGAGTAACTTTTTGTTTTTACAATTTTTGAGAGATTTTCAGCTGTATAATCTTTATATTTTGCAGCTAACTGTTTAATTTCTTCTTTAATTTTCATTTTTATTTCCTCACTTATGCTTTTATTTTATCAACTCTTTCCCATACATCTTTTGCAACCTTTGTTGCTTTTGCATAGATTTCTTTAACATCAATTCCTTCAAACTTACGATTTTCCATCACTATTTTTCCGTTAATTATTACGGATTCAACACAATTACTACTCATTCCCCAGACAAAATGATTAGCTGCATTTGCAGTAACAAAAGGTGTTGGACTATTGTAATCCAAGATTACTAAATCAGCTTTATAACCTTCTGCAATTCTACCAAATTTTTCATTTTTCCAATAAAGCTCTAAAAGATCATTTGCTCTGGTGAGTGCTTTCATATAGTCTGCAGGCCACCAAGGTTTACCTTCATCCTTGTTTTTGAAAAAGGCAAGTTTAATTTCTTCAAACATATTTCCACCGCATCCATCTGTTCCAAGAACTAAGTTCCTAACTTTATTTAAGTTTTGACAATAACCTACATTATTGTTCATGTTACTTCTAGCATTGTGTGCAAAAAAACACCCACGCTCATTCAAAAGTTCAATTTCTTTTTCATTAAGCCATAAGCCATGCACTAATAAAGTATTTTCTTGTAAAAGGCTAAATCTATCCAACCGAGAAATAATATCCTCATTGTAATGATGATGAGAATAAAGTACATCATATTTGTCTTCAGCAACATGAAGATGCATTCCTCTTCCAGTTTCCTGACAAGCAGAGCTCATCATTTCCAATCCTTCTTCCCCTATAGTAAAGGGAGCGTGTCCACCAATCATTGATTCAACAAGAACAGGCTTTCCAGAAGATTTCTTTTTATCAACTTCTTTGGCCCAAGCGATATTTTCTTCTACTCCAGCTTTAATTTCTTTATCTTGATAATTCCTGTTGGTAACTTCATAACAAGTCATTCCTCTTAAACCAACATCTTCCATTCCTTTTGCAATGGTAGATAGAGATCCTTTTATATAATTAGGACTTGCATGGTGATCAATGCAACAGGTAGTTCCTGAAGCTATTGCATCTAAGCTACAAATCAAAGAGGAGTAATAACAACTTTCTTCATCAAGGCCTCTGTCTAAACGCCACCACCAATCTTTTAAAACTTGTATAAAATCAGTCTGATCTCCGGTCGTTATCATCATTCCGCGACTTAGCCCACTATAATAATGGTGATGAGCGCAAACATTTCCAGGTATTACTGTCTTATTTTCTCCATCTATTATTTTATCAGCTTTGTAAGATGATCCAGCATTTATACCTACAGCGACAATATTTGTTCCTTCAATTACAACATCAACGTTCTCAAGTACCTGCACAGGTACTTTTGTTTGGTAAACTCTTGTGTTTTTTATTACTATAATACTCATATTTTCTCCTATTCTTCGACACTTCCAAGCAAATAGGAATAATCAAGAAGAATTTCTTCAATAAGACATTTTACTTCATAATCTTCCAAGGCTTTACAAACAACTTTTCCATTTCCATCAATTCTTCCGTTGTAAATTTTTTGGTTTATTCTAATAACAAGATCACCATTCTCATAATAAAACCCAGAATTCTCAGAATTATTAAAATCATCCATCCTAGAGAAAATGGTAAATTTATCTTTGTAAGGTTTTCCATTATGATTACAGAAAGTTGCACAGTTACCACATTCATTACAATATGCATCAAGGTGAACTATTTGGTAGGCATCTACAAAGTCACAATCGCAATCCCTAACATCAATAGCAACATTTGCTCTATTTGGACAAACATCCACACATTTATTACAAATGTAGGCACAATCGATACATCTTTTTGCTTCATTTTCAGCAAATGTAGCTGAATTTTTGGCTAAACTTCGATTAAAAGATGCTTTTCGTTTCTTTATATCTTCAAAGAAGGCATTTTCGGCTTTGTAATATTCTTCATCAAGTTCTTCCTCGCTATCATATTCAGCCTCTCTCTCATCCTCAAATCCCTCTGAAACTGCTTCATCCTCTTCATCCATGTGGTCTAATTCAAACTTGTCCCAATCTCGATCAATTATTTCTTCACAGGCTTTTCTTGCAGATGCGATACAACGAACTACCGTTGAAGGCCCTGTAGCCACATCTCCAATAGCAAACACATTTTTAATCTCTGTTTCATTGGTTTCATCATTAATCTCTGGCCAGAGCTTTGAAGTTAGGCAAATTCCAAACTGTTTTAATGCTTTATCATCGGCCTTTTCTCCAATTGCGGCGATAAGTTTATTAGCTTTCAAAACAAAAGTTTTTTCAGTAGGTTCAGGTCTCTTTCTTCCAGAAGAATCACTTTCTCCCAGTTTTTGAACTCGGCAAACTAATTTTCCATTTTCTATCTTTTCAGGATTTGCTAAAAAGTAGAATTCAACACCTTCACTTACCGCTAGTTCATATTCTTCTCGGTCTGCAGGCATTTCTTTTTCCCCACGCCTGTATACAACACAAACTTTCTTAACTCCCTTTACTCTTAAAGCTGCTCTAGCACTGTCCATGGCTGTGTTTCCACCTCCACAAATAACTACATTTTCACCTAAAGTAACATTTTCTTTCTTCTTACGATAAGAAGCTAAGAAATCAAGAGAAGAAATTATTTTATCTTTCTCACCTTCTAAATTAAGTTGATTACCCTTTTCACTGCCAATGGCATAAAGAAGAACATCAAATCCTTTCTCCTTTAAAGCCTCAGCTGTTACATCCTCTGAATCTACCCCAAAGTTAAACTTAACACCAAACATTTTAATAAATTCAACATCACTTTCAATAACTTCTCTATCAATTCTAAATTCTGGAATTATATGATTGACAACTCCCCCAGCAGATTTTTCTCTTTCAAATACTGTAACTTCAAACCCTTCCCGGGCTAAAAAGTATGCAGCACTCAAACCAGCAGGACCACTACCAACAATAGCTACTTTTGAGGTTGCAAAACCAAGAGTATCATTTTTCTTCCAATTGCTTAAAAATTCTTCTCTACCCTTTTCAAAAGCAACTTTCTTCATTTCTCGAATTTCAACGGCTCCCTCATAATCCATTCTGCTACAACTATACTGACATTGATGGTCACAAATAGTACAAGTAATTCCAGGAAGTGCGTTCTCTTCATAAATAATTTCTAAGGCTTCAGCATAACGTCCCATACCAACAAGTCCAATATATTCAGGAATTTGTTGATGAATAGGACATGCCACCTGACAAGGTGCAACAAAACAATCAAACATTTCAAGTTCATCGTTGACTTTGGCTCTATCTGTTCCTCTAAAGGCTTTGTTTAAATATTCAGCAGTTTTAACTTTTTCAGCTAAGGCCTCAAGCTTCTCCACATTAATATCAACAGCATCAAAAGTTTTACTTTCTTTGTCGACAATTTCTACTAAGTTACGTAATCTTGCATAACCACCGGGTTTTAACATATCTGTAGCCAAGGTAATTGGTCTTATACCAGTTTCAAACAAATCAAGAGCAGTAAAAGCATTAGCTCCTCCTGAGTAGGAAACTGGAAGTTTACCATTGAATTGTCTACTAAGCTTTGCTGCAACTTTTACCGATATTGGAAGTAAAGCTCTTCCGGACATGTACATTTCATCACCAGGCAAGAATCCTTGGTTATTTATACTTCCAAGAGTATTGGTAAGTTTGACTCCAAATTGTTTTTTTTCTTTTTCGGCAAGTTTCATAAGACGTGTAAGAATTTCAACAGCATCTTTGTACTGTAAATCTTTTTCAAAATTTTCTCTTGTAAGTCCTATATAACCAAAACCTGCCTCTTGTGTTAATTTTCTAACTTCATCATACCCTAACAAAGTTGGGTTTAATTTAACAAAAGTATTAATATGTTTTTCTTTTAGCATATAACTACAGATAGCTTCTATTTCTTCTGGAGGACAACCATGCATAGTTGAAATTGTAATTCCTTGACAAATAACAGGATTAATTTTTTCAGTAAATCCTTCAAGGGCTTTTTCCATTCCTTGGTATTCTGTTCCATCAAATGCATCTTCTTCAGCTAACCAAGCTTCAAGGTCTTCTTTATATTGAATAAATTTTTCACTCTTTGTGGAATCCATCATGTTGTTGATAAAAGTTTGCATCTTTGGTTTTTTTATTCCATCCAAATTATAACCAACACTCATATTAAATATGAAAGAAACTTGAGATGGAAGATTTCCACCATTATTTAAAGCTTCAAATAGATTTAAAATCATCCAAGCTTTTAAGTATTCATCATAAGCTTTTTCTAAGGTAAATTCAGTTGACCATTCAACATTGTAACCTTCATCTCTTGCGTCGATACAAGGTTTTTCTATAGAAAGGTTATCCATAATTTGAACTGTTTTAAGTTCAATAAACCTTCCACCTGTTAAATAGCTAGAAATAATATTCTGAGATAACTGGGTGTGAGGTCCAGCAGCAGGACCAAAGGGTGTTGAACAACTTTGTCCAAAAACCTTTATACTATGTTTGTTTTTATCTTCATAAAACTGATCTTGATCAATTCCAAAAATACTTTGTTCTACTTTATATTCACCAAAAATTCTATTGAGAAGTTCTAAAAAGCCTACTGGCCGCATAATATCACCCATATTTCCTCCAAGAAAGCCTTCAACTTAACAGAGAAACCTCTGTTACACCTTCATTATCAATTTAATTGTAACCGATTTCCTTTGTAAGTCAATACAAAAAAAGAAATTTTGCAACAAATTGCAACATATTTTTTCCCTATTTTGCGTATATTATTTTAATTTTTAATTTAAAATATCTTTGGATTTTTGTTTTTGTGTCTTCTTAAATTTATACATTTCAGCATCTGTTAAGAACCTAAGTTTTAAAGCATTTTGACCAACTTCTCGTTGCTTTAAACCCCAACTAACTGTAGCTTCGTATTGGGTATCTTCACTGAATTTGATATGTTGGAGTTTTTCTAAAGGTATTAACATTTTTAATTTTGCTTGTTCAAAATTATATCCATCCAAAATCACCATAAATTCATCACCACCAACCCTGCCACAATAGATGTTTTTATCTTCAGTTGAGACTTCCAAAAGGATTCTTGCTATTTCCATTATGGTATTATCTCCAGCTATATGACCAAAGTTGTCATTGATTCCTTTCATATTATCAATATCAAAACAAACAAGACTTAAAACTCTATCTTTGTTATCTTGAAGCATAAAATCAAGTTGATCTAAAATATATCGATGACTTAATAAACCTGTAAAATTATCAAAACTTGCAAAACTATTTAAATCCGATACAAGAGTTCTTAGATATCCAAAACTTTTGTTTTCTTTTAAGAAACTATCTGAAACATCATTAACCATTTCAAGAATTAGTTTTTTACTAAAACAAACCACTGGAATTGAAAGCACATAGAATAACTTATCTCCAAACGGTTCCAGTTTTACAGTTTGTTTTTGACTTACATAAGAATTTTTTGAAATGCAGTTAGTACAAGGAGCTTTCTTGTCCCACACCTCATAGCAATAGTAATTTTTCAGTTTTTTAAGCTTGCCTGCCTCAACTGAATAAACTTCCTTATCAAAAGGCTCAACTAGACGATAATATTCAAATTCAAGATACTCATTGAAGTTTAAAGAATTAAAATCCACAAATCCCTCAGGCTTCTTGTTTGATAACTTTTTTAATGAATTCACTATTACCACCTTATTTTCTTTATAATGCCCTTGAAAAATGAAAATTTCAACCTAACAAATAAAACATTTAATAAAAAACGCTTTATTTATTCCCTTAGGTAGGCATGAAAAGTCAAGATTCTTTTTTTGGTTGATATAATCCAATTTTAATTTTATAATAACTTAACCTGAGTTTATCAGCAAAAAGGCTAAAAATAAGAGGTAAATATCTATTATAAAAAGAGATAACTACCCCAAGAATTTACTAGAGATTGTAAGGACTTAGATTTAAAAATTAATTTTTTTTACTTCACCCAGCATTTTTCTAAT
>Ga0172378_10001718_pt1 | contig 20313 bp, 18 predicted proteins | sample GrowelOW332metaG_FD_119755 | JGI IMG/M metagenome (GOLD analysis project Ga0172378, IMG submission 119755) | Groundwater microbial communities from an aquifer near a municipal landfill in Southern Ontario, Canada - Pumphouse #3_1 metaG | ecosystem: Environmental > Aquatic > Deep subsurface >... | reverse complement strand
TTTCTAGCAAATGATTTTATTCACTTGCAAAAAAACTCGGCGATTTGCCGGAGCTTTTCCGCGGCCAGTTTAGACGGCTCTGCCGTCCCAGCTATCCACCTTGCCACGGTGTGCCGATGCACACCACAAATTGTGGCGATGGCCTTATTGGTTACTCCGACATCCGACAGCACGACAACTATCTGCTGTGCTGTCATGTCTTTAATGTCTTGACTTGTCATATTATATTGCCTTTTGGATTTTTGATACAAAAAAGGCCGGACGCAAATCCGGCCTTTTTTGGGTTGAACTACAACTCAACAATCTGCCCACGCCCATTGATGTAATGGGTGTAGGCTCCAGCCTCGCCGGCGTTCCGGCGGAGGCTATCCACGGCAGCCTTGCGGCTGCCGAACGCCCGATTACGGGCGTCCAAAAATTCTAACGCATTATCACAGACGTGCCAGCCGTCTGCGTCTAAAAAAATACGGGCCATTTTCTTTTCCATTTTTTTTTGCTCCATTTTTTTATTGATTAGCCCTGCCGGATATCGGCAGGGCGGCGGTGGATTAGTCGGCCAGCTTTTTCATTGCTGCCAAATAGTCAGCCTCTGTTAGCTGGCTATAATACGCCGTTACGGCGTAAGGATGAGCGTCTACACGGACGCTCTCACGCACCTCTTGCGAGGTGCGTTTGTACCGTTCCGGTGTCTCAAACACCGGAGTATGCCGCGCACCACGTTGCCACTGGCACAAACCAGTGTATTCCACCGTGCCATCATTGTAGATGACACAGAACACGTCTCCGCATCTACAGCTTCCCATGTTGCCGGTAACAATTTCGATTTTTTCCATTTTCATTTCTCAGTTCCTTTCTTGCCCCGTTGGGGCGTTTTGTGATTTAATTTTGCTGACTTTCCCGGTCAACACCAATTACTATATCATCGCTTTTATACTTGTCAAGTACTTTTTTGTACTTTTTTTAATATTTTTTTGCATTTTTTTATTTTACCCTCAAAAAAGTTGACCGCCAAGCCAAAGAGGGGAGGCGGCGGGGGAACTATATAAGGAGGGGGTGGTGGTGGGGTGTTAGGCATAAAGCACTACAAGCATAGCCAAAAGCATATCAAGCATAACCAAAGCATAAAGGAGAGCATAGCATGGATAACAAAAGCATAACCAGTAATACAGAGCATAGCCAAAGCATAGACAATAAAGATGCATATCCAACTCCAAGAGACATATCCAAGCATAAGCATGTATCGCTTAAAGGACAACGTAAAGCACTACTAAGGGATATGCTTAAAGATGCTGGATACAAGCCGTGTGCGTACTCATGCACGATGCAAGACGCATATGCCATGCTGCAGATAGCCTGCAACGTCATCAACCCACAAAACCCATCAAAGGCTTTTACGCTACTGCATCTCAGACTTAACACCGCTCAGGCACGCAGTCATCAGACCGATAAGGACAGCAAGGAGCGGTGAGCGGTGGGGGTGCAAAGTGGGCAGTTTATCCCTATTTGATACTTATTAGTGTGTTTATTAGTATGTATTTTGATTATTTCAACCCTTTTTATCCCTATTATGTAATACACATTAGCATGTTGCATTGGCGGTGTAATGAGCGGATTTAGCACAAAAACAGCACAATTCGGGATATTTAACCTCATAACCAAATGATTGCACATCACTTGATTATCTACCGGTTGGACTCTGAGCTTGTTTGTAATGACCGCATCCGTGCCTATTCCACTGTTGCCGGGTGTGCTGGTTTGCCTTAGTGGTGTGGCAGGCTGGCAAAAATGTCAGTATGGGTTGGGTTTTTTTAAAAGGTGGCAGGGGGTGTGGGTTCGGGTGGGCGGTATAGTGCGTAATATACCCCCAATAAAATTCCGCATAAAATTTGAAAAGTGGTATCACTTTTTGGGTTGACCGAAAAACGAGTAGTAAAAGTGAGGTTTGCGAATGGGTAAGACGTACAGAACATTTACGACAAGAATTGAAGAAAATCTGCTTGGATTATTTGACAGCAAGGTTGGAGAGAACAACCGCAACAAGATGTTGACTAAACTTATGCAGGACTTTGTGAATGGTGGTAAGAAGTCTGAAGAAAAAATCAAAGAGGTAGAAGCGAGCGTAAAAGACCAAAAGCTTGATGGATTGGTAAGTGAAGCGTTGCTTGAGGTGTTCAAGGCAAAAGGCAAAGAAGTATTTGGGGAATTAGACAATGAGACGATAGCTAAGCTGGCGATAAGCAGACTTCCGAAGATACAGAATACCGATGAATCGATAGAAGCGAATTTGATTAGTCTTGAAGAAGCGCAGAATAGACTTCCTAACGCTGAAGACCTGACCAAGGAGCTGAGTGAATTAAGGGGAATCATATCGAAGCTGTATCATGAAAGAGAGTTAGAGCAAATTTTGATAGATGGGTTGCACAAGCGTTTAAATCGAGATGAAGATGGTTATTGGGATAAACTAAAAGAGTTCATCAAAGAGACGTTCAAGAAGAGCCGTGAATATCGAGAAGAGTGTGAAGCGAGGGACATAGAATTTGAGCAGTTCAAAATATTGGTGAAGAGCAAATGATAACGAGCAGCAGGATAGAAAAAGACGTAAATTTATTTGCGATGTGGCTAAAGCGTTGGAAGCGAGACCCGGTGGCTTATGTGATAGAATGCATTGGAGACACTCCGACCTATCAGCAGGTAAAGATATTGCGAGCGTTAGTGAAGTATCATTTTGTGGCGGTTCGTTCTGGTCATGGGATAGGCAAGAGTCGCTTAATGGCTTGGGTAATAAACTGGTATTTGGATACGCATAGAGAGAATGGGGTATTATGCCGGATACCGGTAACCGGGGCGAGTGCAGACCAGTTAGGAGATATTGTTTGGCCTGAAGTTTCCGGTGTAATGGAAAGGAAATGGGGCATAATGGGTAAAGCGTATGAGGGAACGAGTGATACGTTTTACCTGAAGAGTTCTCCTAATGGTTGTTTTGCGAGTTTGCGAACAGCGAGGGCGGAAAAGCCTGATGCGTTACAGGGGTTTCATAACTGTTTTTTTGCTCTTGATGAGGGTTCAGGTATTCCTGATTCGGTGTTTGAAGTAGCTAGAGGGGCAATGGGCGACGAGGGTAGTTATGGTTTAATGACCGGCAACCCGACAACCAACAGTGGATATTTTTATAACGTGTTCAACAGCAATCAAAGTACCTGGAAGACGTTACATTTTTCAAGTATGGATTCGATGAGTGATACTGAATATTCGTACTTGTACATAGACCCTTATGGGAGAGCGTTAAGGATAACGCATAAAGGCAGACAGACCCGAAAATGGGTAGATGACATGCGTAACGAGTTTGGCGAGAACAGCAATGTTTTCAAGATTCGTGTAATGGGAGAATTTGCAACAGGCGCGGCGGATTTGGTAATCAGTGAAAATCTATTAAAAAATGTTTTTACTACACCTGATGTTCAAAACTCAGACAAGCGAATAGTTTTAGGTCTTGACCCGGCTAGAAGCGGCAATGACGATACTGCGTTGTGCATAAGGCAGGGAAACAGGATATTGGCTTTACAGAGCTGGCACGGCGAAGACACCGTAGAAAGCCGACACCGTACCGAGATAGCATATCGTGAATATAATTGCACTGATGCATATATTGACACCATTGGGATTGGTTCCGGTGTATACGATGAAATGAAACATAGCGGATTATATAACGTTCATGAAGTGATAGCGAGTGCAAAGTCTCCGGAAGACAACGATGCGAGATGTAAATGCCTGCGAGATTGGTTATGGTGGAGTGCGAGAAGTTATTTCAGGCGAACCGATATACATTTTTGCATTGAAAAAGAATCTGCTATTGCGAGACAGTTTATCAGAGAACTAACCACACCGACATATTGCTTTAAGCAAGATAAGGTTGTAGTTGAATCCAAAGAAGAACTAAAGAAGCGTGGTGTACAATCGCCTAACCTTGCTGATGCTTTTCTGCATACATTGATGTGCTATGACAAACGTGGTGCATTCCCAAACATTCCCAAAATAAAAAGAGTTAAAAAAAATAACAACAGGAGCTGGAAAACGATATGATACAAAACAGATTTAACAGTTGGTTAAAAGACGCAGAAAACTTTGAAGACCAATGGAGAAAAGACAACGAACTTAATTTTGATTATTACGATGGCAACCAATGGACAGAAGAAGAAGAAGCAATAATCAAATCGAGAGGACAGCAACCTACGGTAATGAACATGATTCGCCCAACAGTTGACATGTGCTTGAGCGTGGAGCAGGAGAAGCGAACCGACATTCAGGTTGTCGGCAGAACACCTGATAGTAGCGAAATAGGCGATAGTTTGACGGCGTTAATCAAACAGGTTAGAGATGTCAGTGTGGCGGATTATTACGAATCTCAAGCGTTCCGTGAGGGTATAATTGGCGGCAGAGGTGTATTGTTTGTTGATATTGAGCGTGAAGTTGATGAAGAAGGTGTAATTGTCCCCGGACAGATATTTGAACGTTGGATACCTTGGGAAGAAGTATATTTTGACCCGCATCATAGATTGCCCGATGCCACCGATGCAAGATTCATTATCCGTAAAGTATGGCTTGACATTGATAGTGCCAAAAAGCGATACAAAGACAAAGCGGAAGAAATTCAAAACAACTACAATGATTCGTTTCATGGCATTGAGGAAGAAGCTCAAATGTATGCACCGAACCGTGGTAAAGACCCGGAATATTACCGGCCGGGGAGAGTTTGCGTTTGTCATTGCTGGTACAAGGATGTTGATAACCGTGTTCGTTATGTTGAGTTTGCCGGTGATGTTTGCTTGCGTGGCAGTTTTGATAATGATTCAGAAAACGACACACCTAACGGCGTAGATGTTTATCCTATTGTGCCTTTCTATGCATTCAGAACCCGCAAGGGAAGACCGCAGGGGTTGGTTAGACTTATCCGTGATTATCAAGACACTATCAACAAAGTGAACAGTAAATACATTTGGAACTTAAGCTGTAACCGTATTCAGGTTGAAACCGATGCGGTAGATACAGCAAGAAATAGTTACGATGAGCTATCAGACCAGTGGAGTAGACCGGATGGTATAATTTTTCTGAACAACGGCGGACTGCAAAAAATCAGAACCGAAGAAAACCTGCGTGAATTGCAATATCTTTCAAATCACATTCAGATGTTAATCAATCTCATGCAGAGAACCAGCGGCATAAATGATTCCATGAACGGCATTGGCGGACAAAACGAACGAAGTGCAATGCAACAGCAGAACCGGATTCTGCAAGGTGCGGCGATGCAGACCAGCATTTTGGAAAACCTGCACTTCTCAAAACTTCAAACCACCAAAGTAATCTTAAAATTATTGGCAAAGTTCTATTCAGACAAGCCAATTTATGCAAGAATCTTAAAACCGAGCGGAGAAACAGAGTTTACAGCATTGAACCAGCAGAGCTATGATGAACATGGTAATCTGCAGGGTGTGTTTAACCAAATAAACGATGTATTGAACTACGATGTAGTTTTGCGGCGTGTAGCTCCGTTCAGCACCACAAGGGAACGTATGGTGAATATGTGCGTTGAACTTGGAAAAACTGGAGTATTACCTCCTGAGTTTATTGGTGAAATGGTGTTGAACTTTGGTGATATCCCCAACGCTAACGAATTGCGGCGTTTAATGAGTGAAATCAATGAACGCAACAGGGGAATGCAGGAGGCACAAGGCGTTGCCGGCATTGCAAAAACATTGCAGGGTTGACCGAAAAACAATATGTAAACAACAACAAAAACGGATTCGCAGTAGCGTTTACTGCCCCGAAAAGGAGATACTATGGCTGAAGAACACGATTCAAGATTTGATTTTTTAGATGAACTTTCAACCCCGGAAGAAACCGTTGAAACTCCCAAAGAGATTATAGCGGAAGAAAAAACCGATTCAGTTGAAGAACCTGAAAAGCAAAACGTTGATGAACTTGCCGAGTTAAAAAAACAGCTTGACGAGTATAAAGCAAAAACGGAAAATCTTGAAAAGAGAGCCAAGGACAATCAGGCGGCTTTTACAAAAAGCCAGCAGGAGCTTGCCGAATTAAAAAAGCGGCAGGCAAGCGGCAACGATGACGATGATTGGTTTAAGATTGAGGATTCGCAGGAAAAAGAACCTGCCCCCGAAGAAAAAGAAGACCGCATTGCAGAAGTTGCCAAAAAGACCGAAGAGCTTGAACGCAATATCAGAGTTCAGCAATGGGAAACAAAAGAACAGGAATTAAAAAAAGCGAACAGTGATTATGATGATGCTGTTGATATTTTAGCAAAATGTATTCTTACTGATTCCAACGGTGTACCGTTGCCGGTAGAACAACAGATAAATCCGTTTGCCAAAAAATATTTCGAATCAGGATGTTCTCCCGAAAACGCCTACAAGGTTGGCAAAGAATTGCTTGATGTAGCTGATATTGGAAAGAAACAAACAGTAAAAAAAATCTCACCAATGCGTAGCGACGATTCAAACTTAAATTCGCTTGGCACTGATGGGAGTTCGGCGAACATGATAGATGACCCGATAGACGATGTTCTGTCGTTTGTTCACCGAAAAAAATAGGAGAATAAGTTATGCCGAGTAACTTTTTTATTCGTAATGCAAATGACCCGAGAACGCCGGAACAGCATTCCAGCGATATTTTTCATGGTTATATTGAGAAGTCAGACTTTGCTTATTTGATGGGGAAAAAGGATTCCGGTATGCCGATTATTTTGGATACCACCAGTTTCCGCCAGCCGAACGAGCAGGTTATTTTTCACTTTATTGGTGAACTGGGTAAGGATTCCATTGATGGGCAGGACAAAACCGTAACCGGTAATGAAGAGTCCTTGGAAGAATTTACCGATTCCGTAAAGGTTGACCAGGTTGCCAAAGCGGTTAAAAAGATTGGCAAGATGACCGACCAGCGTATTATTTGGAAATTCCGTGAAGAGGGCAAGCGAGCCTTGATTAACTTCTGGAAATGGAAGAATGACGATATGCTTTTTGCGGCATTGAATGGTTATATCACCGATGGTGTAACCGACCTGCGTAAGGACTTGAGCGTGGTAAACTCTACTGCGTTGGTTAAAGGTGCTAATCGTTGCGTAATGGCAAAGACGGTATCCAGCAAGGAGTCGTTTGAGGTTATTACTGCATCAAATTCGAACAACACCAGCTTGCTGAGCAACATTGACATGTCCGGCGGCAAGATGAACACTGTTCTGCTTGATGAACTTAGCATCATTGCCACCGATGGCGACCGCAAAATTCAGCCGGTTCGCATGAACTCCAATGGGCAGGAAATGTACTTCCTGTTGTTGAGCAAACAGGCGGCACGAGATTTGCGTCAGAATGCGGCGTTTCAGAAACACCGTATCGGTTTGGTTGAAGCAGGGCTTGACCCGGCTAAAGACCCGTGGGTATCCGGTGCGTTGGGTGTTTGGAACAACATCATTCTTAAGGAAACCAGCAAGGTTGAACGAGTTTCAAACTCTGATTCCAGTAAGACCATGTCCCGTAACCTGCTGTTAGGTGCGAATGCGGCGGTTAATATGTGGGCGCAGCAGTTGGAATATGTTGAAGATTACAGCGACTACAAGCGTATCTTCGGCATGAATTCTGATGAAATTCGTGGTGTTAAAAAGCTGTGCTTTGATAACGTTGATGTGGGTGTTATGCAGGTTATCACTGCTGGCAAATAATTTAAGGAGACAGTAATATGGCAGATGTAGATGTAACTGCAAAAGTTGTTGAATGTAAATTGAACAACGCCTTGTATTCTTTTGGCACGACCAAAATTTACAAGTTTGACCCGGTTGAAATGGGTGCGGCGGAAGCCGGAACGCATACCCTTGTTAATTTAGACAAAGGTGAAATGATTCTTGACGGTCAGTTGATTGTCGGCACGACCTGTACTTCCGGCGGTTCTGCTACTGTTAAGTTGCAGATTGGCAGTGTGGACTTAACCGGAGCGTTGGCCGTAGCCAATTTGACCAAAGGCACGGTTGTACCGTTGGCGTTATCGGCGACCGGAGCTACTAAGATTAGCGACTCCGCCGTTAATCCGGTTAAGGCGGTAATTGCTGTTGCGGCATTAACCGCAGGTGATGTATACGTTGTATTGCGAACCTGTAAGTTAGTAGATATGGCGTAAGGACGAACACAATGGACACACAAGAACTTTTACAAAAATGCGTTGAATCTGTAAAGCGATATTTCAAAGACGGTTCAATAATGAATCGCTTTGGCGATGATATTGAAGATTACATGAACGACGGATTGCGTGATTGTTCTTTTGTGTCCGGCGGTTTTAATTTTTCCGTTACTGTAAATAGCGATGGTGTTATTGCGGCAACGGAAAACATTTTGCGTATAAGGGAAGCGTATATTGGTGAACAGGAACTGCGTTTAATTACCAGTTCAGATTTATTGAATACAGTAAATTATCATGAACAAAACACCGGAAGACCGTCATATCTTGTTCATGGCTTAGACCAGTTTAATCAATATCGTTTATATCCTAAACCAGACTCAACGGTACAGGTTAAACTTATTTGTGATAGTATTGTTGATGAACATAACATAAGTTTTGAGGTGGCTGAAGCTGTTTGTCTTTATGTTATATTCCGTTGTTTGCTGTGCGATAACGACAAACAGTTGGTTGAAGTTTATCAACGCTATAAAAACATGGCGGAACGTTTGTGCAGTATGAGAACAAATCGACAAAAACACAAGGGGCAGTATTTTTAATGTGGGATAAAATAACAAAACAAATTAGGGTACTGCTTAATGATTCAACAGAGGTAGTATTTACTGATGATGAAATTATGCAAGCCGCTGAGGATTCATTACGATATCTTTTGCGGCATATTGCTTTTTTGATAAAGAGTGCCGATTTGGTAAAATATCCCGGATGCGATTTTATCGCCATGCCGAAAATGTTTTACCGTTTTATTCATGGAAACAATTTAAAAAACAACTCCATCATAGAGATTGATATAAACCATTCAGTTTACAACAACAGCAATGAAATGTTTCCGAGGCACATCGCACGCAACGGCGATGATACGTTGACGCTTGTACCTAATCCACAGTGTGAACCTTCGGTGCTTGCAACAGCGGTAAGCGAATATGGAGTTGTCCGTAATATAGGCAGGACATTGGAATATAATAGCGTAAAAGAAAAAAATAACAAGGTTGTTTCCGAAAACAATTATCGTCCGTTTTTTATAAGCCAGTATGGTGTATCAAGAAACCATGTAAGAAATCACATGGGTGTTATACGTTCAATTTATTGCGGTAAAAGTTTTGGCAAAATACGCTATGCCGCAACAAATCAAGAGCATGAACATTTAGTGAATGTTCCATGTTTGGCAGTTGTTTACAAGGCAACAATGTTGCTTTTTGAAACCCGTGGAGACGGAAAAAATGATAACATATTATCTGTATTGGATGTTATGTTTAAATCAGAATTAAACAAACTCTATTCAACAGAAAAACACTTTAAATCACAAAACAACAAAGGCAGGTTTTTTTAATGGAAGAGAATATTGCAGTAATTGAAAAATCACTAATTGGGGTTGAAGACTTAAATTTTGACGCCAATGGAACTGGTGAAACTTTTATTTTTTATGGTAGCGATGGTGAACCTTATGAAGCTCATTGCATTAACGCTTCTTGCATTCCGGTGTCAACTATTGTCAGAGAACGTTTTACAGATTCAGAAGTAATAACTGTTGAAGATGCCATTCTTGCGCTTTCCAGCGTCTCTGAAGCCACTGAAGAAAATCCCGGTATAATTGCCATAGCAACAGCAAGCGAGGTTACGGAGGGTCTAATCAACAACAAGGTGGTTACTCCTAAGCGTTTATCTGAATTAACAGCAACCAACAGCAAAGCCGGATTGGTAACGCTGGCGACATACGGCAATTATACCGGAAACGCTAACACCGATACAGTTATCACCGTTGGCGTAATGAAGCAGATTGAAACTAAAATTGAAACTAAAATTGAAACTAAAATTGAAACTAAAATTGCCGAAGCCATAACCGAGCTTGAAAACAAGACAGAGGTTAGTGATGGCGAATCCGGCTATGTAAATTTCAATGGCATAATTATTCAGTGGGGAAAAATCAAACTTGCCACCTCCGGAACTGTTCCGACCGATACGGCAAAGATAGGAACATTTCCGATGGCGTTTCCGAATAATTGCCGTGCTATTACATGGAGCGGAACGGATTCTTATAACCGTGCCGGAAGACTGGTAGCGATTGATAAAACAAGTTTTTATTTAAAAGGTGATTCAGACGGAACCCAGCTTGACATTGAATATATTGCCATAGGAAATTAAACATGGAAGATATAAACGTACTTGACGTATTCGGCGGTGCAAATAACTTCTATGAACAAGATAGACTGCCGGAAAAATGTGCATGGAAAATCCATGATTGCAACCTTGAACAAGGGGTAATCGTTCCGGTAAAAGAAGATGCATTGTTACAAGACGTTACGAGCGTCAATACTGGACACTATGGTGCGATTAACCGCAGTGTGGTAAAACTGTTCGGCAATTACTATTGGAGCATTAACGACGCATTAAGCGAGCCTTATTACGGTGCGAGCTTATACACTATGGGGATTAAGCCGCCGGAAGTATTACCGACTGTTGCGGAGGAGGTAGTTGCCGAAAATGCCTTGTCGGGTAGTTTCAAATACTGCATCACCTATGTTCGTGGCGGTTTTGAATCCGCACCATTCAAACAGAGTGATGCGTATTATGTGGCAATAGAAGTTGAAGATAAAGGCATAAGAGTAACATTGCCGCAAAACATTCCGGCGGATGTTCAGCAGATAAAAATTTACCGGACAATGAATAATGACGGTACATTTTATTTGGTTGACTACGTTGATGCAGGAGCATTAAGTTATCTTGACACCTTAAGTGATGACCAGTTATTATTGAATCTGCCGATTGACAGTTTATATAACTATCCTCCGCCGGCCAGTGGCAAATATTTATGCAGTCATGATGGCGTTTTCTTTTTGGCGGTAGACGACAAATTATTCTTTAGCGAATTGGCTAATGTTCATGCTTGGAATCCGTCAAACTATATCAATATTGACGACACTATAACCGCCATAGTTCCTGAATTTATTGGCGTTTTGGTGTTTACATCCAACAGGGTATACCGTGTTACGGGGAACAGCGTTGATAATATTTCCAAAACTGAAATCCCAACCCGACAGGGGTGTTTAGACTATCACAGTTGTGCTACGTTGTCAAATGCTCCAATGTGGATTAGTAACGATGGATTATGCACATGGAACGGACAATCGATTATCCTGTTAAGTCATGGAAAATATAAAATCCCCAACGATTATAAGTTTGCCGTATCAGCCAATGATAAATACTATCTGTTTTGTGATACCCAAACAATCGTTTACGACCAACGCAATAGCGGAATATTTTACAGCTTAAGCAACACGGCAAATTACGGTTGGTATGATGTAGATGTTGACCGGATTTACCTTAGTAGAAACAACGTTATTTATGTAATGGAGGGCGGCAAGAAGAACAAAACCGCAACCATTGAAACGAGGGTTTATTATCCGGGTTCTTATTTTAGTTTGAGAATGGCAAGGATTGAAGCACTTGGCAAGGTGGTAATGAAAACCATTACAAACAAAGGCGTTATCAGTAACAATTTAAACACCGGAACGAAACGAATAAGAAATGTTTATTTGAAACCGTATAAGGCGTTTGGATTTAAAATAGTTCTTCATGTAAGTGAAAAAATTTATTCATGTTCGGTGAATTGAACAGGAGGTATATATGGGTGGAATATCAGGTGGCGGCGGTTCAGGTAGCACCAGTTTGCGTGATACCGGAATTAGTAAAAAACAGTTGGAAATTTTAAACAGCCGGGAGTCAGATTATCAGAGCTTTTTCTCTCCGATTTTAAAAAACCAAATAACTAAAGCAAGTGGCAATGTTACTGATACGAATTATATGCGTTCAGCAACGCAGAATATTAACCAACAGAGCGCACAGAGCGGTAATGCATTCAAGCAACAGATGGCACAGCGTGGGTTGTCCGGAAGCGGTGTAGAAGCGCAGGGGTTGGCAAGCATAAACAATAACCGCAATCAGGCGTTGGGCAATGCATACTATCAGGCGAGTGCTAAACAGGATGACCAGTTAATGAGATATTTACAGCTTGGCTTGAACATGAGTCCGGCGCCAACGCAAGCTGTACCGATGGGGCAGCGTAATTCTTCAACTGGGTGGGATGCCGGATTATGATAACACGCAGATTTGAAGCACAAGACATTGCCGGCATTTGCCGTTTGATAACTCTTGACCATGTGTTCAACCACATTGATACGCCGTTAAATACGCTTTATGGCATTCATTGCCTGTTAAAAGGAATGGAACAAGAGCAAATCAAAACCTATGTAGCGGAGGAAAACGGCAATGTCAAAGGAGTGGTCTTCGGGCGAATTGATGCAGATAATTTTTTTGAGTCTCATGTTATGTTTGACCGTCATGTTGATGCTTTACAATCTTGCAATGACGTTATCAAAGACCTTAAAGCACGATTCGATATCAATGGTATTATTTGCTATTTACCGGAAAGCAACCGGGCGGCAAAAATGTTGGCAAAAAAACTTGGTATGGCATTCTGCGGCTTTTCAAAACTCGATGATAGAGTATTCGGTTGTTACAAAAAAGAGGTGTAAATATGGGTTCGGTATCAGGTTTATTAAGCGGCATAGCAAATACCGCAAGTTCGGCCGGAAGTACGGCTATGGATTTTGGCAAAGGGGCGATAAACGCCATGCCCGACAATTCGATTGGCGGATTCGCACGAAACACCATGAGCAACTTTCAAAAACTCTCCGGCGAAAATTTAGCCGCAGGTGCCGGACAAATTAAACCGGGTGTTATGCAGACACTGGGAGCATTCGGGAACAGTTTAACCGAAGCAGGTGGTCAGGCGGTTACTGCAATAGGAACAAAAAAACGCAACCGCATAAAACAAGGCAATAGCGATGAAGAAAACAAAAAAACGCAGGTGGCGTTTGGCGTAGCTCCGAGGATTACCCCGGAAGCAATACAGGAAGAATATGTTTTGAAGCCGTTTACCGATTATTTTAACAACAACGAGGGTTAATTATGGCAGATACTTATAGCGGAATACAAAAAGAATATGATGATATGACTCCGTTTGCTCGGGCCGGAAGAAATATTGTTGAAGCGATTGCAGAAAGACCCGGTGTGTTGGGAGCGGTGGTTGATGGATTTGTGGACACAAAAAAAGACCGCATGCAACGGCTTCAGGCGCAACGTGCCGATGAGGATTACGAATACAACAAAAGAATGCGAACGCTTAATCTGCAAGGTGCTGAACGTGGCGAACGCATGGAAAGCAAAAAAGAAGAACTGTACAATCGCCAGTATGAAGCCACAAGGAACTTAGCCGGAGAACAGGCAAGGCAAGCGCAATCCGCAAGTATGTCGCAGGCACGGCGGGCAGAATTTGAAAATAATCGTGCGGTATTTAATACCATGCAGAACGACACATTGCAGAACACCTATATGCAGTTGCCGGATGAAGCAAAGTCCATGTTTTCAGTTGATGAGTTTATGATTGCCAACGGTAACAGCTCGGAACTAAACAACCATGTTATGATGACCGTATTGCCGCAGTTGTATATGAATGCGGTAAACAGTGGGGATGATAGCCAATTACGGCAGTATGTCCGGCAACTTGGAGCTGAGTTTGTAGTCGGCAAGGATGGACAGGAGCAAATAGTTTTAGATAATGGCACGGTTGTTCCGGTTACAAAAGAGGGTTTTTCAAAAATCTCCAACGAAGTAGAGAAACAGTTTGCTGAACGCATAAAAGGACAAATGCAGATAAAGCAAATGCAGATGTCCGGAAGTGCATATGGAAAAATTTCCGGCGACTTCATGAACGATATTATTAAATTATCCGGCAACGACAAAAAGGTAAATAGCGTAAAGAATGCACAGGAGGCGTACAGTAAACTGTCTCAATTCGATAAGCAGATGGGTGGTAAGCCGATGGGCTATGCGTCGCTTAATCATGTAATCGACACTATCAATGACCCGAAAATTCCGCAGGATATTAAAAATATTCAGATGCAAGAGGGAATGCAGATGGCTGAAGCGTTTGGTTTTGGCGTTCAGATGCCACCGGATGGTAATCCGCTGGGCGTGATGATTTACAAAAAAGATAATCCACAAGAGATGATGTCTTTAAGTGGATTTAATGAATATATCAAAAGAACGCCGGAGTTCAAACAATATGAACAGATGGTACAGAGTATCAAGGCACCATATATAGAACAGCAGCGTGTTGCCGCCGAAGCGGAAGCATTAAAAAAGTCCGAAGAACACAAAGCACAGATTGCCGCCGATGAAGAAGAAAACCCCGGTATTACGCTGGGTAGAGAGGTCGTAGAACGGTTTGAATTAAGTAACAACGTTTCAGAGGTGATAGAATTATCTAAAAAAGATATAAGTGAAATTGGTTCTATAATCGGTTTGGGTTCTGGTTTTATGTTTCAGTCGTTAGATATGGGAATGGATTTTACAGAAGCGTATAATAATTTGATAGGTTATTACGCAAGAGAGCTTGATATAAAAGAGTCTCAAGTATTAAAACTTATACCGTATCAATGGCAGTCAAGATACTATTACGAAATGGCAAAAAAAGAAGCTGAACGAGCTGAAAAAATGCCGGACACAATAGAACAGGATAATAGAACTGCAACAATCAACGCTTATGTAGGTGGGCTTGCAGGGATTGGACAGCAAATTGGTTCAGGTAGAACCGAGACGGTTGTAAATCAAGAAAAAGAAGCCGTGAAGAAAAAAGCTGAAAAATATGCAAAAGAAAACGAACGAGTGAAGAAACTAATGTCAGCGAAGACCAGCACACAAAAACAGGAAACAGCTAAACTTGCGTTAATGGGAGAATAAAATATGTCTTTAAGTAAAGCTGAGTTGAAAAAAGTAAAGCGTATTAACGATGCTAAAAGAGCCTTTGGTTTAATGGGGCAAACCAATGACGGATTTTTAACTGAAACCGGACAGGGTACAAGTTTGGCGTGTAAAGAGGGGATGCGTGGTTTAGGTAATACGCTTGAAAAAATGGGCTTTGAAACAGGTTCAACATTAAGAGATTATTATCAACGTGAAATACAGCAGAATAGACAACTGCAACCGCATGAAGACTATTCTGCATTATCATTAGACCCCGGCAATATCGGGCGTTCTATTGGTATTGGTATGGGCAGTACGGCGGTGTTTACACCTGCTATTGTAGCTGGCGGTGTAATCGGTGGCGTGCCTGGTGCTGTCGTCGGGGCGGCCGGTACGGTTGGAACAACATACGCCACGCAATACGGTGATAATCTTGACGAGTTGCGAAATAACTTTGGTGATAAATATCGAGAAGAAGATTTACGCAGTATAGCAACATTGAAGACCGGTATTGACGGCGTAATTGAAGCCGGTCTTGGTTCAGTGCCGATTGCCGGTAAAGCCGTTAGCAATGTGTTGGGGCGCACAGCTAAAAATACAATTACTAAATCTTCCGCCGATATTGCCGAAACCGGTTTTCTTGCCGCCTGTAAAAAGTTTGGACGCAGTAAGGTGGGCAGAGTTTTAGGCGGCATGGCTAAAGGTGCAACCGAAGAAGGCAGTGAAGAAGTTTTACAATACATCAATGACGTTACGACCAATTACGCTATGGGTGATACTGGGGCAAAGATTGACATTCGTGAAGCCGCTGAACGCTTTGCAGGCGGTGCATGGGGTGGTGGTATCTTTGGTGGCGTAGAGGGTGTAACTCAAAATAACACAGGTTCAACCGTAACGCCGGAAACACTAAAGAAAAACGCTCCGCAAGATGGCGTGGAAACTACACTTAAAGATATCAATAGTGCCGGAAGCGAATTAACCGTAACCACATTGGCCACCAAAGAAAAAAATGAGTTTGCCGATAAGGTTATTCCGGCGGAAAAACTCAAAGGAAAATTTTTCCGTGGCATAAAAGAACTTAGCCGTTTAATGGGAACTGAGACGGTATTTTTTGAGGGGGGTGCGAGCATCAACGGCAAATATATCCCCGGCGAAAACAAGTTGTACATCAACAAAAACACTTTTAATCAAGGACCGATGTTTGTCTTAGGGCATGAGTTTAACCACTATTTAACCGAGACAATGCCGGATGTGGCAGGATTATTCAGCAAGATTATACAAAACAATCTAACTAAATCCGGCATTGCCGAAATGAATCAGACTGCACAGACATATGCGGCGGCCGGAGTTGATACTGATATAATAGAGGAAACCTCCGGCGATGCTATGGGGCGCATGTTTGAAGACCCAAAAATGTGGCAGGAAGCAACCACTACACTGGAACACCATGCACCAGGCTATGCAAAAAAACTTTTAAACGTGCTTGACCATTTTTTAGGTTTGTTAAAAAGGGCGTTTACTGGACGTGATTATAACAAAGAAGCCAAACAAATGTACAAGGACGTTGTACAGGTTCGGCAGATGGTGGCGAATGTAGTAGCTATAGCTATAAGCAACGAAGAAAATACACAATATAATGGTGAGATTAAATCAATAGCGCAAGCTCCTGCGATGATTGGCGACAATACGGAAGTTGATACAGAAAACAACAACACCGCAACAGAAGCCACGGAAACGCAAGCAAACGGCAATGTATTGCCGGATATTCCAGCACGGCAGATAAACCGGATTGGTGAACCGCAACTCCCGTATGGCGTTAAGACACTTGAGCAGGAAAGCAAACAGGCGGAAAGCAATCTTAATAATATGGCGGAGGAACGTAAAAATTTGATTAACCAAAAACAACAGAAAACCGACGCCACAAAAATTGAAGATTATGGAGAAAAAATAGATAACGCAAAAAAAGATTTATACAAAGACAGAATTTCTGATGCAATAAAAGATGATTATACGGATGATGATATTTATAACAACCCGCCAGAAAAACTGTTTCCTAAACCTGATTATACACAATTGGAAAAGAACGGCGTTAAGCGTGATGTTATAGCTTATTTAAAGGTTTTACGTGATTCTTTCCCCCAAAAACCTACTAAACGCTGGAAGTATAAACAGGAAAGATACATCAATACAGTAAGGCGGTTATTGAAAGACGCCAAACAAGTATTGAATGATGATAGTTTTTCGGCTGACAAATTGCAATCGCAACGGGATGAACTTCAAAATGAAATCAACAATCTTGATAATGAATATAGAGAATTTAACAAAAACGCTTACAATATGCAACGCGAAGAGATGATTGCTAAAGATAATGAATTAACAAAACGAATTAATGATGCTTACCCCAAACGAGATGTTTTATCTAATTTAAACTCCATTATTCCGGTGATTGATTTTATTGTACGGACTAAAACACCATTAACAGACTTTAATTCAAATGGCCTTGATATACAACAGTTCAGAAATGGCGAATATGCGGTTTATGTAAAAAAACATCTGCTACTCAAGCAAGACGGCAGTTATTTACATAAAACAGTTGATGATGCGTATAAGGCGTTGGAAAACCACATAGCAGAATCTTTACAATATAAAAAAGATATCAAAGAAAAAGATAAAACAGCGTTGCCGGAAAATATTAGAGTTGGCGTGGATGGCAGTGTTTACGGGAATGACGAAGTCATATGGTCGTATAATGTTGAGTTTGGCACACAAAAATATCCAATTGTATTAAAGGGTGATTTTAAAACACAAAAAGAAGCTGAAGATTATCTTAATTCGGAGGATGGTAAGACCGAGCTGGCTGAACTGTATCGGGAGTTTAAAAAATCCGCTGACGAAAATGAAGCATTTTTAAACTCAACTTCAGAACGTATTGGAGAAGATTATCGGCAAGGAAGAAATATAACACCGCAGGAACTGGCAGATACTTTTGGGTTTAGAGGTGTACAGTTTGGTATTTGGCAGGATAACAAAAGTAGACAGAACCGCTTAAATGAAACTTATGACGGTTTTATGGATATGGCCAATGTTATTGGAGTATCGCCGGAAGCGATTGGTTTAGGCGGAGAGCTTGGCATTGCTTTTGGCGCACGTGGAAGCGGCAAGGCTTTAGCTCATTATGAACCAAAGGAAAACGTTATAAATTTAACTAAAATCAAAGGTGCAGGTTCATTGGCTCATGAATGGTTTCATGCTATGGATAGCTATTTTGCTAAACAATCCAGCCACAAAAGTTCTATGGCCAGCGATGTACGCACATTAGATAATATGCGTAATGAACTAAAAGCAAAATGGTTCAACTTGAAACGGTTGATTGAATCTTCCGATTTGGCTATGCGTTCAAAAAAACATGGCAAATACTGGGGGAGAATATGGGAAATGTTGGCCAGAAGTTTTGCCAGGTATGCGCAAGACAAACTTACTGAACAAAATAAACTCAACGATTTTTTAACCCGGTTCTTTGCTCCTGACGAAAACCTAAGCGAAAAATATAAAAAATTTACACCCATGCCAACAGCTAATGATATGAAATACATTACGCCGGTAATGCAGGAGTTCTTTGATGAACTAAAAGAAAAAACAGATGACAATGGTAAGCGCATATTGTATTCCCTAAGCAAAAATAATGGAGTAAATGAACGTACTTTGAGCGATAAGGAGCGTACTGCCGAGGGCGTTAAACTTGCCGATTTTACTGATAAATACAATACTGTTTTATCTGAATTTGAAAACGGCACATTAAGCAGAGACAAGCAAATAGAACTTGGCAAAACACCAGAAGCGTTGTTAATGACCGGAGTTAAACAGTTGCCTGTTGCTATAAACGGAAAACTTTTGTTTAAAGCAACAGGCAAACATCATTTGACTTTTGATGAATTGAAACAAATTCCATACGCTTTGTACAATCCTGTAATGATTTTCAAATCTTCTGAACGTTCCACTAATCCACAAAACGGAATGGTGGTTTTAACACAGATAAATGATAAAAACGGTAAGCCTGTTGTTGTTGCGCTAAATATTGGCAAACAAGATAAACGGCATACTATCAATGATATATCCAGTATTCACAGTAGAAGTTATTATGGTATTATTTCATGGATAAATGATGGAAATTTGATTTACAGTAATAGAAAACGTGCGCTCGCCTTTGCGCGATTCCGACGGCTGCAATTGCCAAAGAAGGCCACCTTAGGCGAGCGAAACAGTAATACTATAATTGACAATACCGATGATGTCAAGCCGATTTTTAAAAATAATACTAAATATTCATTAACTGAGCAGAAGAATATCTTTAATAAAGGCACGGAAGAACACGCTAACTGGCAGGATTATTTAGACAACAAAGAAGTTGAAAGCGTATCCAACAACGAAGCAACCGAACATGCTGAACGCATGATTAACAAGCTGGGTGGTGTATCTGAAACTCTCGATGCCATGAATGACGGCGGATTCGTTTTGTCCGGTGATGCTGTCGGCAGCAAGATGCGTAATATCCTGATGTTATCAAATGAATGGAAAGAGAACATCAAGAACGGCTTTAAGCAATGGCCGGCAGATTTACTGGGCAATGTGGCAACGTTGCGAGGGCAGGCGTTACAGGCCTTGAAACATGGTATCAATATTGATTCGCTTGATGATATCCAACGTACAGTTGATAACATGCTTACTGACTTCAGCAAAAAAAACGGTGCAAAAAAGACTCAAGATGTCTTAAAGAAGTTTAAAGATAAACACGGCATTGACTTGCTTAATATTCCAGAATCAATTATCAATGACCGAAACGCCGTTGATGAGATGTTCCGCAACTTGCATTCCGAAACATCTAATATGATGGACAAGGCATACGAATACTGGATTAACGCTATTCTATCTGCTCCGACTACGCATATTACGAACACAATAAGCAATACTGCCAATATGGTTTACGATATTGGTGCAAAGCGTTTGGTTGCGGCGGCAATTAACTCCACCTTGTTGCATCGAAAAGATTTGCCAAAGTTCAGCGACTTTAAACGCATGTGGAAACATGCTGATATCCGCATGGCGTGGCAACGTGCCGTAGATGCGTTTAATTATGAAGCCACAACATCTACAGGTAAAATCGAAACCCGCACAGCAACGGCTATCGGCGGCAAGGCCGGGCGTATTATCCGTACACCGGGGCGTTTTTTAAGAGCCGCTGATGAACTCTGTAAGGCTTTGGTTATTCCTATGATGGCG
>Ga0172378_10001717_pt1 | contig 20320 bp, 14 predicted proteins | sample GrowelOW332metaG_FD_119755 | JGI IMG/M metagenome (GOLD analysis project Ga0172378, IMG submission 119755) | Groundwater microbial communities from an aquifer near a municipal landfill in Southern Ontario, Canada - Pumphouse #3_1 metaG | ecosystem: Environmental > Aquatic > Deep subsurface >... | reverse complement strand
GGGGAGGATCCGGAGCTGGAAGCTCCGGGCACATTCTGGGGAGGATCCGGAGCTGGAAGCTCCGGGCACATTCTGGGGAGGATCCGGAGCTGGAAGCTCCGGGCACATTCCGGGGAGGATCCGGAGCTGGAAGCTCCGGGCACATTCCGGGGAGGATCCGGGAACGGGGAAGTGTGGGGGCGGGAATATGGAGCGCCGGCGTCCTCGCCGGCATCCCCTTATCGCGGTTCGTTTTCATCTCGAAAAACGGAGGCATATCTCCCGTTCTGCTGGCGGTCGCTTGCGACCGCCGAAAGCGCGGACGGGGAGCGCGTGCTATGCCCGCTTTTGTAAGGTGTAAATGGTGGGGGAACGGGAACGGCCACATTCTGGGGAGGATCCGGGGACGGGGAAGCACGCCACAGAAAAATCTTCTGTTTGCCTGGGGCGTATTGAATCGGTGAAAAGTTTTTTTTCTCAGCCTTTTTGGCTGGTATAAGTTCATAGTAAAATTATATTTAGTAAATTACTTTTGCCCCTGTATATAGTGGGTATGTGTCTGATATTTCCGGTTATTTGGAGGTTTTTGTGAAAGTTCTCGTTGTCAATGCTGGCAGTTCATCGGTAAAATTTACTTTATTTGAAATGACGGATCAGTCGGTGCTGTGTAAAGGATTGGTAGAGCGAATCGGTTTGAAATCCCCGCGGCTGCTTTATCAGCGGGTAGGGGAAGCGCAGCAGGAAGAGAAGCTGGCGATTGTCAATCATCATGGCGCTATGCAGGCGATTTGCCATAAATTGATTGATCCTGAGCAGGGCGTTTTGAAAAGTCTGACGGAAATTGATGCGATTGGTCACCGGGTTGTTCATGGGGGTGAAGAGTTTACTGAAGCGGTGGTCATTGACACTTCGGTTAAAGAAGGGATTCGCAAATGCGCGGCCTTGGCTCCTTTGCATAATCCCCCGAACTTGGATGGAATTGAAGCCTGTGAGGGCTTTTTCCCGGGAGTAGCGAATATCGCTGTCTTCGACACGGCATTCCATCAGAGCATGGGGCCGGAATCATATCTTTATGCTTTGCCTCGCGATCTGTACAAAAAGTTTGCTATCCGCAAGTATGGTTTTCATGGTACCAGTCATAAATATGTGTATTATGCAGGATGTAAGTTTCTTGGTCTGAATCCGGAAACTGCTCGGGTGGTTACCTGTCATTTGGGCAATGGCGGCAGTGTTACTGCAGTTAAGGGTGGCAAGGTGATTGATACCAGCATGGGCATGACCCCATTGATGGGATTGGTCATGGGGACGCGTTGCGGCGCCATTGATCCTGGCGTGGTGCTGTATCTGATCAAGAATGGCTATACTGGCGATGAAGTGGATGTTATCCTGAATAAAAAAAGTGGTTTACAGGGTGTTTCCGGGATCAGCAGTGACATGCGCGATATTGAAGCAGCCCGGAACAGCGGTAATACGGATGCGCAGGAAGCATATGATTTGTTTGTCCATCGCCTGCTGAATTATATCGGCGGCTATTATCTGCTGCTGGGCGGCGCCGACGCGATTATCTTTACTGGTGGAATTGGCGAGAATAGCAATTCGATACGCAAATCGGTTGTTAACCAGCTGGCGGTATATGGCTGCGAACTGGATGGAGAAGCGAATAAAACCCGGGGACAGCAAATCGTGATCAGCAAACCGGGCTGTAAACTGGTCGCGGCGGTCATTCCGACCAATGAAGAACTGATGATTGCCAGAGAGGCAATCAACCTGGTGAAGTAAAGTCCTGGTTTTGGCGGCAAACTTAGCATCGAGTCTGCCGCAACTTTATTTTTTTCTAACGTTTATTAGGAGGAAGGAAAGATTCGTATGGCTAATTTAATGGAAAAATTATTTCCCAAGGCTGCAGCGGCGGGATTAACGATTGTTTTGCCGGAGGGGCAGGATCCTCGGGTCATGAAAGCTGCTCAGTTGGTTGCTCAGAAAAAGCTTGCTAAAGTCAAAGTTTTGGCGACTCCTGCGGAAGCCCGTATTTCCCAGCAGGGAGTCTCTTTTGCCGGTTTGGATGTTGAAGTTATCGATTATCTGCATGCCAATGATTTTGATCGTCTGGCCAATGTACTTTATGAGCGCCGAAAAAACAAAGGACTGACTGAAGACCAAGCGCATGAAATGACTTGCAATCGCCTGTATTTCGGGAATCTGATGTTGAGCCAGGGGTTGGTCGGCGGGTTGGTTGCCGGATCGATTGCCTCGACCCCAGATATGCTGCGCAGTGCATTTCATTGTATTGGGACGGCCAAAGGAATTAAGATTGGCAGCAGCTGCTTTGTGATGGATTTGCTGCAGCCGACAGCAGCGGGCGAAGACACGTTGCTGTATGCGGATTCCGGGGTCAATCCGAATCCGACGGCAGAAGAGCTTGTGGATATTGCGATCAGCACGATCAAAACGCACAATGCTTTACTCGGAACACAGCCCAAGCTGGCCTTTCTGAGTTATTCCACGAAAGGCAGTGCGAAAGGAGACTTGGTTGATAAAATGCAAAAAGCGACCGAGCTGACCCTGGCACGCATCGCTGAATTGGGTATCGAAGCTCTGGTTGATGGAGAACTGCAGGGCGATGCTGCTCTGGAGCCTTCGGTTGCAGCTTCCAAAGCACCAAAAAGCCCTCTGCAGGGCGGCGCCAATATCCTGATTTTTCCGGATTTGAATTGCGGAAATATCTGCTATAAGATCACCGAACGCCTGGCTGGCGCGGATGCCTATGGGCCAATTCTGCAGGGGCTGGCCAAACCGGTGAATGATTTGTCTCGCGGTTGCACTGCTGAAGACATCGCTGGCGTGGTGGCAATTACCCTCTGCCAAGCGCTGGTTGCGGACAAATAGCATTACGCTTACTGAAAATTAAAACACCACCCCCTCCCAGGCATGAATGTCATCTGGGTGGGGGTGGTGTTTTTGTGAGTAATTATCAGATCGGTTGGGGCCACAACCTTCGTTCTATGTACGGCTCTTTCCGGGAGATAAAACATCGTTCAATCGGGTGAAATTTCCAGAAAGACTTGGATGCGTTTTGCAGGGGCAAAGCCTCTTTCCAGTTCCCAGGGGCGGGCATACAGTAATTCCACCATGGTTTCGCCGGTATTGATTGCTTCGATCTGTATGACGGCGGTACCTGAACTTCCGAACAGGCGCATAAAAAAACCATTTTTTTTCTGCTGGTGTTCAATGACAATACGGCAAAAAAACGCATTATAACTGGCAAACCACTGATAACTGGTCGTCCCATTTTCTTCCAGGCTAAATTCAATCTTGTTGCCGTTGTTCATTTGAATGCGTACCTGTTCAGGAATTTTGTCCGTTGGATAATAGCTGTTTCCGTGCATTACAATCCAGCTGTCGTAGTATAAACGGGGATAGAACGGATCAAAGTTCGAACTGCCCCGAAAGCGAGGAGGATCCAGGTGATTCTTTCGATCGTCAAAACGATGAGAAGACCGGGGTTCATGACCTCGGAAATCGGGATGCACCGGTTTCCGGCCTGGACTCTGGGCGGGTTGCCCGCGCAGAGGTAAAGGGCTGATCTTTGGCGGTTTGGAGTTCTCTTGCGGTACTTGTTTCTTTTTGTTGAACTCAGATTTCGGTTTTTGAATGCTTGGTTTCTCCTGGATGTTTTTTGGAGGAGAATCTGAGGATTTTTCCCCCTTTATTTTATCGAGAGAATCTGGTCTAGAATTTTGCAATATAGGTTGAATTTTCTGTTCGTCAGGCTTGGATTCCAATGGCGTTGGAGTTTGTTCCCTCTCTGTTCTTGATGGCAGCGTCGGTCTGCGTTCAGGACGGATAATCGGCGGCTGATGCGAGGAGGAAGGGCGTCTCTGTGGTTTGGCAAAACTGCTATACACAAATATAAACAGTAGAAAAAAACAGGTCATGATGAGCTGTGGGCTTTTATTCATCTTCATCTCCTGGGCGGGATCATGGTAAAAGATTCATTGCCGCATAACGATAAAGTACTATCATTGCACCATAAAAGCAAATTGCCGATGGTCTGTCGTCTTCATTTGTGTCGATTTTGAAAACTTTTTTTGGAGGAAAGGAAACTCGAAGAGATCGTCGGATGGAAAGAAATCTCAAGCTCAGTGGTTGTACATAAAGGTCAGCAAGTTTTGCAAAAAAAACGAGTTGAATAAAGTGGGTGACTTTATTCAACTCGTTCACTTTTATGAGATTTACTTGAGCGGTTCAGATTTTCAGTTTCTGGACTTTTCCGGCCAAGTCACGTCCGGCACGGAATTTCACCACTTTACGTTCCGGGATTTCAACAGTGATTTCCGGCCGATTGGGGTTGCGTCCGATACGGCTTTTTTGAGTGACAATTTCAAAAACTCCGAAACCACGTAATTCAATATGTCCACCGCCCGCCAATTCATCGACGATTACATGGAGTGTCGCCTGCACTGCTTCAAAGGCCATGTGCTGAGTCATATTTGTCCGTTCGGCAACTTCGATTGCGATTTTTCGTTTGGTCATAGTCATCATTAAATCTCCTTTTTTGCGTTGAAAAGTCCATTGTTATGGAATAGAAATACTGACAGCCTTTTTTGACTTGACCGTATTTTTGATCTTGTCAACAACGGCGTTTGAAACCTGTTTATCGGTGAGCAAGATGGCAATCGCATCCGTACCTTCGGAATTTCGTGGGGCATGAATATCTTCAATATTAACACCGGCTTCTGCGCAGCAAGCGGTAATGCAGGCTAAGACGCCGGGTCGGTCGGTATATTCCACGATCAGGACATTGCCCTGAGGCACCAGGTAAACGCGATTGAAATCATCGATTCTGGTAATCATCAAGGTGTTTTCTGTGATCGTTCCCCGGAGGCTGACTTTACTGGAACCCGTTTCCAGGTCGATGGTCATGGCATTGCCATAGCGCTTTTGCTCATCCACGGCTCTGGATTCATAATTGATGCCTCGATCTTTCAGGAAGGCGAGGGCTTCTTCGGGGGCTTGCTGGGGATCAAAATTATCACAAAGCGCGGCACTGATAGGGGCGACAAACCATTTGTCGTAGCGGTTCAGGTCGCCATAAAAGCTGCATCGAATCTGGCTGATGGGGGCATTTTTCCCGATTAGGCAGCGTGCCACATACGCAAGTTTAAATGCTAGATGCTGAAATTTTGCATTGAGGCCATCCGGAACCCCTTTATTGACGACAAAATTCGTGACACTTTTTTCAAAATAATCGAGCAATTGTTCGGCTGCCCGTTTGGCGGCAACGAAGTTTGCTTCCTTGGTATTTGCGCCCAGATGAGGGAGCATGACATCGGCGATATCCGTGACGGATTTGGAGCCTGCGACATCTTTGGGATAGACATCATTGCAGAAAAGCAATTGTTTTTCGGCTTTCAGAGCTCGGATATCGTCTTCATTGACAATGCCGGCACGGGAGCAATTGATCAGCATGCAACCCGTTTTGACTTTGCTGAGTAGAGTGGTGTTAATCATGCCGCGGGTCTCGTCATTTTCCGGGATATGCAACGTAATAATGTCTGAATTGGCAAACAAAGTATCCAAATCGACTAATTTCACGCCAATGTCTTCCGCTTTAGCGGAGGAGATGATCGGGTCGTAAGCGAGTAGTTTCATGTCAAAACCACTGGAGTGCTTGGCGACCAATTGACCAATGTTACCCAAGCCGACAATCCCCAGGGTTTTGCCGGTTAACTCCCGCCCCATGAATTTCTTTTTTTCCCAACCGCCGGCACGTGTATTAATATCGGCGGCAATGACATGTCGGTAAGCTGCCAGAGCCATAGCGAAAACTTCTTCGGCGACGCCATTGGAATTGGCTCCCGGGGTATTCATCACATCAATGCCTTTTCGGCGGGCATATTTAATATCAATGGTGTCATATCCGGCTCCGGCTCGGACAATCGTGCGCAATTTCGGCAAAATATCCATGATTTCAGGAGTGATTTTTTCACTTCGGACAATCATTGCTTCAGTTTCGGGATGATTCAAGACCAGTGTCATCAAATCTGTTTCACTGTCCTGGAGGACATTGTATCCACTATTTTCCAGAAGATGGGCTGCAATTTTATCGAGTTTCGTAGGGATCAGAACATTTCTCATATCAATCAACCTTAAATACCTTGAAAACGTTGAAATAATCAGTCAAAAAAAAGAACCATGCTGAAAAGAAAAAAAGCTGTTTAGCCCGCTGTATTTCTGTGTGGATTTGTGCCGGCTGTGGATTTTAGAAAACGTCTTTACTGTATTATAAATAAAGACCTTGTCAAGCTTTTCCGGAAAAGAAAAACGGTTCTCGGGAGGTGTGGCAAAGCTTCTCCCGGAACCCGTGAATTCTTTTTCTTCAGCCAGCGAGTGCCTGTAGCAAGATACCGGCCGCCACGGCGGATCCGATGACGCCGGAGACATTGGGTCCCATGGCGTGCATCAACAGGAAGTTTTGCGGATCGGTTTCCAAGCCGACTTTATTGACTACGCGGGCAGCCATGGGAACAGCCGAGACCCCCGCTGCCCCGATCATCGGGTTGATTTTGCCGCCGGAGAGTTTACACATTAATCGTCCCAGCAGCAGGCCGCCGGTGGTGCCGACCGCAAAGGCGCAAAGTCCTAACACCAGGATGCCGAGCGTTTCGAAATTCAGGAATTTATCAGCGGAAAGTTTGGAGCCCACGCTGAGCCCCAGGAAGATGGTGACGATGTTCATCAGCGCGTTCTGAGCGGTATCGCTCAAACGATCCACGCACATCGCTTCGCGCATCAGATTGCCGAGCATTAGCATGCTGATCAAAGGTGCGGCATCCGGCAGCAGCAGGCAACAGAGCAGCGTAATGGAAATCGGGAAAACGACTTTTTCCAATTTACTGACCTTGCGCAGCTGACTCATGCGGATTTTACGTTCATGCGTTGGTATGATCGCCCGGATGATTGGAGGAAAGATAATGGGCACCAAGGCCATGTAGGAATATGCGGCCACTGCAATGGACCCCAGCAGATTCGGCGACAGACGGCTGGCCAGAAAGATCGCGGTTGGCCCATCCGCACCGCCGATAATTCCGATGGAAGCGGCATCTTTCAGAGAAAAATTGATAAAACCTTCTGGCGTAAAAGCGCTGATCAATACGGCGCCGATCAGAGCGCCAAAGATCCCGATCTGTGCGGCAGCTCCCAGCAGTGCTGTTTTGGGATTGGCAATCAGCGGGCCGAAGTCGGTCAACGCGCCGACACCAAGGAAAATCAGCAGGGGATAGAGACCCAGATCGACCCCTTTAAAAAGGATGCCCAGGATGCCATCCACGCCAGCGATGTCGGCCAAGGGAATATTACTCATCACGGCACCGAAGCCGATGGGCAGCAATAGCAGAGGTTCAAACCCTTTGAAGATTGCCAGATAGACCAAAACAAGGCCAACGACGATCATAATGATTCGCCCGACTCCTAAGGTCCATTCCAAGCGGCTCATTTCGATGAAATTACAGATACCGGTGCTGTGCCAGAGTCCCTTCAGCATGGCTGTAAACTTGAATTCTTTCGGTACGCTGGGGGTAACCGAGTCATGGGCAATTACCTGGGGGTGAATCTTGAAAAGAAGTTCCCCCTGAAGGATGGTTTGACCCAGAGAAAATTTCTCGCCAAGTTCCACGATTCGCCCGGAGATTCCACTTTTGACTTCGGGTTTACTGCGCGTCGGGATCGGATTGCCATTGGCATCCTTGGAGTAAGTATTGGTAATTTTCAGGACGAGCATGGGGCGTCCGGGATAGACGTCCTGTCCCTGACGAACCGTAACATGGTAGATGACGGCTGGATTGGGCCAGACATAGCGCACGGAAATGGCGCCGTTGGCATCCTGTTCACATTTGAAAACTCCGTCATTGGTTCGGAATTGAATGGGCGAATTATCAAGTGCGCTTGCCTGTTCGCCACTCGGCAACAGGGCAAAAGGAGCCTGGTTTGACGAAAGATTACAGGTGGGATTTGTTCCGCAGCATTGTGCCTGGCAGAACGAGCTGAGCAAACTGACCAATACCACAATGAATAAACCGGAGGTTTTCATGGAATTCCTTCTATGCTTAAAAATTAGGAAATCGCAGTCGGTCAGCAGGGCAAAAAGTTTTTTTGCACTCTGCTTTCCGTTGCAGGGCAATCAGATAATTGCCACAATCTGATCGCTCTCGACCGTGTCACCGGTATCGACTTGGATGGCTTTGACGGTGCCATTGCTGGGTGCCTTGATGGGCTGTTCCATTTTCATCGATTCGATGACAATGAGATCATCGCCCGTTTTTATGGCTTGACCAACATTGGCCACTACCCGTAAAACTGTCCCGGGAATCGGCGACCTGACTTCAACCCCAGCTTCGGCTTCGGCAGAAGCCACAGCTACAGGCGCGGCCTGAACTGGTGCGACGCAAGTCACGGTCGGTGCAGCATCGGCAACCGCCGGGCCGACTTCCACATGGTAGGCTTTGCCGTTGACGACAACATTATAAGCCCCGCTACTGGAAGCAGAGGCTGCCGGTTTTGTAACCGGGCTTTCTTTTTTTGCGGTTTCCGCTTCTTTGAATCGAACTCCCATTGGGCGTTTGCCTTGCAGGAAGGCCAGTCCCTTGTCTTCACAGCAAGCAACAATGAAGATGTTTTCTTCGCTTATCGGCAGATTATTCGCTTTAAGTTTTTCTTCGGCCTGTTTCATGCCCAGAGCCGGATTTTGGTCATTGAGCAGGCGCGGGTCTGCGGTGGTCACTTCGAGTTTTAGTTGTTTGGCGGCCAGTTTCACGATTTCAGCATCTGGGGATGCCGGGGTGCGTCCGAAGTATCCCAGAACCATTTTGCCATATCCATCCGTGATTTTTGTCCAGGGTCCCTGTGTGACATTGGCAAAAGCCTGTTGGAAATAGAATTGTGAAACTGGGGTGACGGAGGTACCCGAGCCGCCGCGTTCGACGACTTCACGCATGGCTTTGATAACTTCCGGGAAAAGATGCAGGCATTTTGTATCGCGCATCATCTGAGTGTTGGCTGTCAGCGCGCCACCAGGCATCGGTGACAGGGTAATGAGGGGATTGGTCTTCTTGGCTTCCGGCGGCAGCATGTATTTGCTCATGCAATCTTGAAAAACTTCTTCCGCTTTGAGGATTTTTTCATAGTCAATATCAAGTGTATATTCAGTGCCTTTGAAGGCATGCCACAAGGTCAGGATGTCTGGTTGCCCGGTGCCGCCGGACATCGGCTGCATCGACAGGTCGATGATTTCAGCGCCGCCTTCGAGAGCAGCCATGTAACAGGCAACTGACATGGCAGCGGTATCGTGAGTATGCATTTCAATCGGACAGTCTTTTTTGCCAGCCGCATCCAGGATTTCCCGCGAGCGTTTGATCGCTTCTTTGATGATGTGTGGAGTACAGGTACCGGAAGCATCTTTGAAGCAAAGGCTATGGAAGGGGAGACCATTGGCCAGAATTTTTTCCAGAACATCGCAATAGAATTTTGCCGAGTGGGGGTAAGAATCTTTCATGCCTGGGGGCAATCCCATTAGGGTGATGACAACCTGATGCTGCAGGCCATTGTCAAAAACGCAACGTCCGGAATATTCGAGATTTCGGACGTCGTTGAGGGCATCAAAGTTACGGATTGTGGTAATGCCATGTTTTTTGAACAGTTTGGCATGCAGGTTGATGATGTCACTGGATTGGGAAGACAGGCCAACCACATTGATACCGCGAGCCAGTGTTTGTAGATTGATCTCCGATCCAACCGTTTTACGGATCATATCCATCGAATCAAAAGCATCTTCCTGACAGTAAAAGTAGGGACTCTGAAAACGAGCGCCACCGCCAACTTCCAGATGGGTTATCCCGGCGTCAACAGCGGCTTCAAGTGCGGGAAGAAAATCTGCGGTAATGACACGAGCACCGATAACAGATTGGAAACCATCCCGGAACGAGGTGTCCATGAAGCGGATTTTTTTCATTTTTTTCCTTTTTGGGGGTGAAGGTTTAATAACTACAATATGAACAGAGAAAATGCTTCTGCCAAAATTATTTGGCAGTATGCGCATGAAGAGCGGCGGAGATGACTGCGATCAGCTCGCTGTCATCGGTTTTAAGTACTGCCGGTGCTGCTTTAGCGGTGGAGCGTTTGTGACTCTTTTCCGGTTCGGGCAGTAAATAAGAATATTTTCCGGCGAATTTCGCTACGATATTGGTGACCCAGACCTGAATGATCAGGAATAAAAAAACAAAACTGATACCCAGTGCTGAGATAATACAAGCATTGATAATAATTTCCATGAAAGCTTCCCTATGGTAGAAGGTGACCGGATGGAGAGTATACCATGATCTTTGTCGTGATCACGATGAAACCCTCTCTTGGAGAGGACTTCTTGGATTATAGAAGACCAATTGCAAAGGAATTAATATATTTCAGAATACGTTTTTTGCGAATCAGTTTCACCCTGGAAAGCATGTTTTAACTGTTTTTGGGAGAATCGGGGTGGGGGGGCGGAGAAGTGTGAAGTGCGGGGACGGGGAATCGGTCTGAAGCCCGCTGATGCGACGCAGGTCTGAACTACAAGCGTGCCCATCCGACGAACGCACATGTCCCGGGAGAGGGGACACATTTCCTGTTCTGCTGGCGGTCGCTTACGATCGCCGTGAGCAAGAACGGGGAACCGAGCCCGGGCCAAGCCCGAAGAAACGCCGCAACCAGTACCACGCATGTACCTGTCCCGAAATGACCTTATGGCGCAGGGTGAAATTTCTCGTGCGAAGGCACGGACGTAAAAACGTATTACTCCAGGAAAAACGGGGTGTTTTCGTCGATCAGCTTTTTCAGTATTTTGGGCTTGCTTTCCGCTGTCGTAACGGGCTTTTTCTCTGCGTCGTCGCTTGTTTGTTTGCCGGGTGCAGGCATCTCGCTCACAGGGGGGGCTGGTTTTGCATGCATGGGGGTCGAGATCGCCGGAGCGGCAATATTGGGGACTGGTTTTACTGTTTCGGCGACGGTTTTTTCTGCCAAAGCGGTGCTTGCATCATCCGGCGGACCAGATTTCCCGGTGAACTTGTCGGAGCGAATGGAGGCCGGAAGTGCTGGAGCAATCGAAGCCTTCTGGACTTGCGGCAGAGGAGCTGCATCCGGAACAGAGTTGGTCTTACGGTTGGCAGCAGCCGAAGGAGATTCCCCCTTTTTCGTTTGCGGTTTTTGTTTTTTTATGGCCTTGTTCGGACGTTTCAACGGTTTTTTGGGTTCAGCAATGTTATTTTCTGCCGGAACAATTGGTGTTTTGATCGTTGTGTTGGCATGCGTTGTATCGTGCTGAGTATTGGAAGTAGAGGAAGTGTTTTGTGCAGAGACAGGATCGAGCCGGGTTGCATCCGCGGTGGAATTCTCAGCAGAGTCTGCGATAACCGTTTCCTGTTTTACCTCATCCCCTTCTTTATTTTCAGGTTCTGTCGGTGCGCTGGTACCTTTGTTCAGCATGGTCACTGCGGTGACCGGGTAGTTGGTCAATTTGAAGCCTCGGGCTTCCCGAGAACGCATTGGATTGGTGGCAAAATCGACGGTGATAGAATTGTAGGAGCGGCGGTTATTTGCAGCCAGCTCAAGGCGAACGACAACGCCGCTGTTGGTGTAGAGCTGTTCAATCAGACAATTCGGCGGGATGATATGGTATTCCTTGCTCAGGATAAACTGTCCCAGTTGAAAGCGTTTCGCATACCAAGTTCCTTCCTGACGATCCCGATAGAGGATGCAATAGACCTGTTCTTTGTCTGCCAGAAACAGATATTTCGTGGCGCCAATGTATTCTTTTTCCGGCACCGCGATGACTTTGCAGGTGCCATCATTCTTCAGCAGCATCAGGCGATCAAACTCCGTGCAAACTAGCGCTTCGTCATTTTTATTGCTCGCTTTGACATTGGTGCCGACAAAGAAGTTCAGCTTGTCGTGGTACACTTTCAGGTCCGCCCGGGCAATTTCCCGGACATTGACGGTTTTAAAGTCTTCGATCGTTGTTAAACGTGGATAAAATGGCCCGTATTTTTCGAGTAAATCCCGGATGAACTGGACGGTATAATCCGTGAGGTGGTCGAGATGGAATTTTGTTTTTTCCATTTGCTCGAGGATTTGTTCGAGTTCATCGGTATTCTTATTGAGATCGAACAGAGAAATCCTGCGGATATGGATCTGCAGCAGTTTTTCGATGTCTTCGTCGGTGATATCCCGGTGCAACAGGTGTCGGAATGCTTCGAGCCCCTTATACGTTTCACTCATGATTTTGCTCAAAGTCTCGCATTTTTCAATTCGTTTATAGATCCGGTTTTCGATAAAGATTCGTACCAGGGATTTGTCATGGAAGCGGTCTTCTTCCCGCTGTAGTTCAAGTTCCAGCTCGCGGCGTAGGATGTCCAACAGTTTTTCCGTGTTTCGCTGCAGGACTTCTGTGACGGTCATTTCGGCAGGGACATTTTCGCGAATCACCAGCAGGGTGGAGCGTATTGTCAGTTCACAATCCGTATAAGCATACAATTCCTTGATGGCTTCTTCTGCATAAACTCCTCGTGCCAAATTAATTTCTATTTCAACATTTTCAGCGGTGTAATCATTGATCGAAGTGATTTTCAGTTTGCCGCGACGCACAGCGCGGCTGATGGATTCAATCAGCGATTCGGTCGTGGTGGTCGCTGGGATTTCCCGGATGACCAGTTTTTTCTCACCCTCGGGTTCTATTCTCGCCCGCAGACGGATTTTACCGGCACCATCCTCGTATTCGCTGACATCCATAATGCCGCCCTGTGGAAAATCCGGGTGAATCGTAAAGGAGCGTTGTTCCAGAATGGCGATCTGGGCATTCAGCAGTTCTTTGAAATTATGCGGAAAAATCTGTGTTCGCATGCCGACGGCGATGCCGTCGGAGCCCAGCATCAGAAGGGAGGGGACTTTACAGGGGAGGCAGACTGGTTCCTTATTGCGCCCGTCATAGGAATCCGTGTAGGTAGTGATATCCTTATTGAACAGGACTTCCTTGGCCAGTGGGGTGAGCCGGCATTCAATGTAACGAGCCGCAGAGGCCGGATCCCCGGTCAGAATATTGCCGAAGTTCCCTTGTCCCTCAATGAAATATTTTTTATTTGCCAGTACGACCAATGCGTCATTGATCGAGGCGTCTCCATGTGGATGATACTGCATGGTGTTGCCGACGATATTGGCGACTTTATTGAAACGTCCGTCATCGAGGGTAGACAAGGCGTGTAGAATCCGGCGTTGAACCGGCTTCAGTCCGTCATCGACATCCGGGATAGCCCTTTCCTTGATCACATAGGAGGCATATTCAATAAAATGTTTAGAAACCAGGGCATGGAGGCTGTCTTCAACGACCGGGATCGGGGCAGGTGCGGGCTGTTCCTTTTCGTTTGGAGCGGGTAGATTGTTGTTTTCCGGGGTGCTTGTCATAGAGGTATGAAATTCCAAACAGCCGTTTTTTGAAACGGTTGTAAACGCATAAGTTCAGCGGAGGGGGGCGAGTCCGATCAATGATGTGAAAAGACGCGTTCCGGGGCGTGGAAGAGGGCAACGCCCAATTCATTGGCACGGGCGATCACTTCTGCGTCTTTCAAGGAACCCGATGGCGCGATGATGGCGGTAATTCCAGCTTTTGCGGCTACTTCGACACCATCCGGGAAGGGGAAGAAGCCATCGCTGGCCATGGAAGCACCCTGAATGTTTTCTTTGCCGGCATATTTATGCTGGAATTTTTCGATTGCCTGTTCAACGGCTCCAACCCGATCCTGTTCACCGGTTCCCACGCAAAGTGTGCCGCCATTTTTGACAATGACGACGCCATTGGAGCGGACGCTGATATTGATATACCAGGCGGTGAGCAGGTCATTGAGTTGAACTGGTGTCGCTGTCATGCTGCTTTTTACCAAGCCGAGGCTTTTGCTTTCCGCAGTGGCCGGGTGTAGGTCTGCCACCGAACGCATATTGGTCAGCAAAGGGTCGGCGACAATAATACTGCCATCCAGCAGAACTTTCAAGGTCTGATAAGCGGAAATCTCATCGCCGCAGAATTTCGGCAGTTGACTAAGGTCGCCGCATTGCAGAATGCGTACGTGCTTGTTCAGTTTGGCTTCCGGATTGCTGAAAATCATTAGAGCCTCGTGACTAAAATCAGGGGCGACGACACATTCCACGAAGCTGGTCATGATTTCGGCTGCGGTTTCGGCATCTACTTTGCAATTGAAAGCGATGACACTGCCAAAGGCAGCCCGGGGATCGCAATCGCGCGCTTTCTGGTAAATGTCTTTCAGAGTGTCCCCCTCAGCAGCTAGTGCGGCACCGCAGGGATTGACATGTTTCATGCAGGCACAGGCAGAGCCCCGGAAATATTTTACAATATTCAGAGAGTAACTGAGGTCTTCCAGATTCGTTTGCGAAAGGCCGCTTTTCCCGGTTTTGAGGACTTTCATGTCTCCTATCGGGCAGTTTTTGCCGCTGGGTTTATAGAAAGCTGCGGTTTGGTGGGGGTTGGTTCCGTACCGCAGGTCATCGACTTTCTGGTATTCCCGATCCAGGAAAGAAGCCACTTCCGGAAAAATCCCGAGGTGTTTGGAAAGGTAGGTGTTTCGGTTGAGTTTTTCGTCGGACATTTTGATTTCCTTTTTCAATATTATGATGCATTTGAATGTTGACAAGAGAACGAAAGGCAAAGGTGTGAACCAGAAATTGGAAGGCATTCAGCTGTTGTTTTCCGGGTCTTCCCGGTCTGCAAACTGCATGTCATATAGGCGGCGGTAGTTACCATTGAGCTGATACAGTTCGTGATGGTTTCCCTGTTCGATGATGCGGCCCTGTTCGATAACCAAAATGGTATCGGCTTTTTTGATTGTACTGAGGCGGTGGGCGATTGCCAACACCGTACGGTCATGCATAACATTATTCAAGGCTTCCTGCACCAAGTGCTCAGTGACCGTATCCAGGGCGCTGGTGGCTTCATCCAAAATCAGGATCGGCGGATTTTTCAGGATGGCTCTGGCGATGGCCAGTCGTTGTTTCTGGCCGCCGCTGAGCAGGTTTCCCCGTTCGCCGACTTTGCGGTCATAGCCGGACGGGTCGGCTTGAATAAATTCACAGGCATTGGCCTGTTCGGCGGCGGCCTGAATTTCTGCCAGGCTGGCTTCGCGTTTGCCATAGCGGATATTATCCGCGATGGAATCATTAAACAAGAAGGTGTCTTGGGAGACAATACCGACCAGATTGCGAAAATCCTGGAGATCCAGATCGCGCAGATCTTGCCCATCAATGGTGATTTTCCCTTGACAAGGGTCGTAAAATCTGGCCAACAGATTGGCCATGGTGGATTTTCCGGAACCGGTCTGGCCGACGACGGCCACCAAGCTGCCCTTTGGAATGCGCAGATTCAAGTCGTGTAGGATGTTTTTTTCATCCGGGGCATAGGAAAAAGTTACCTGTTCAAAAACAATCTCTGAATTGAATGTCTTCAAATGAACCGGATGAGCAGCGAGTGGCAGAGTGGAATCGGTATCCAATATTTCAAAAATCCGGTCCGCTGCCGCAGCACTTTTCTGCAGGCTGGCATTGATTTTAGCCAAGTCTTTGATGGGTTTATACGCTTGCTGAGCGGCAAATCCGATGACTGCCAAGGTGGCAAAAGAGACTTGATAGCGATAGCAGATCAAAACGAATACTGAGGCCAGAGCGATGGCGGAAAGTTGCATCGTGGGGTGCACCAGAACATCGGCCAGAATGGCCTTTTGCAGAGATTTGAAATAATCTTCGTTGATCTCGTGAAAACGGTCATATTCGTACTTTTCCTGATTGAAGGATTTAACGACCCGTATTCCATTGAAACTTTCGAGCATCCGTGAAGTGACCGATGAAATGCGTTCCAGGACTTTCTTTTCGAAGTTTTTCAGATAGCGTGAAAGCAGGTAGATAGGGATGACACAGAAAGGGAGGAAAAGGATCATCAACAAGGCCTGTGTCTGCAGTTCTGCTTCTCTTGTTTTACTGATGATAAATTGTCCAGCCACCAGAATAAAGATTGGTGCAGTGCAAAGTTCTGGGATCGAGTTGGCAATCACTCGTTCGATCGCATTGGTATCGTTGGTGCAGCGGCTGATTAGCTTTCCAACCTCGTTTTGGGAGAAAAAAGCCAGGGACTGATGCTGCATCTTATCGAACAAGCTGATGCGCATATCGGTAACAACCCGCGAACCGACCCAACGCAGATAATATCGGTTCATCAATTCGCCGACCGATTGCAGGGCAAAAAAAGCAAAAAGAATACTGATCAGCAAAACTACGACCGGTAAGGTCAGGGCTTGTTCCTGTTCGATGGTCAGATCAATGCCAAAACGATCAAAAAGAGCGTTGATTTTTTGTAAAAGACGATTCCGTTTCTTGATGGTATTTGGAATGGAATCCAGGAGTTCTGGCGGAGCGGGCGTAACAGCAGAGACCCTGTTTTCGGCTTGCTCTTGACCGACTTGTGCTGCTGGGATGTGCCCAATGGGCTGGCGCTTGGGACTGGCTTTCTCCGGATTGTGTTTTTTCAGGGGGATTTTGAGAATGGGGGCAGGCTGTTCGGCAGCGCCGGATTTAATGCCGGCTTCAAAAGCATTCAACCCCAGGTCCATGATCCGCAGCGTTGCGCTCATTGCGCCGCCGATGACAAAACCGGCAAAAACGCCGAGCAGGAGTTTAAACCAGTAGGGTTTGGCAAATTCTTTCAGTAAACGATAGTAGACGGCTATAGTTCCCGTTTCAGAAGGCTTGCGTTTTTTCTTGTTTTTTCTCAATCCCTGAACTCCTTTAGAATATGGAGCAGAGTCTCCACAACATATTTTTTCTGAATATGGGATAATTCAGGATAAATGGGCAATGCCAGAGTTTGCTCGGCGGCCGCTTCGCTTTCCGGAAAATCCCCGCGCTGATAGCCCAAGTAGTGAAAACATTCCTGCAGATGCAGAGGAATAGGATAATAAATGGCACAACCGACCCCAGCATTTTTCATTGCTTCCCAAACTTTATCACGTAATCCATTTTTCAAGCGGATAACAAACTGATTATAGACGTGACGAGTGCACCAAGGCGCACAGCTCGGACAAATAATTTCCGGACAATCGGCGAACAAGGTCTGATAGTCAATGGAATTTTTCTGTCGGCTTTCCGTCCAGGAATCAAGATATTTTAGTTTGCGGTTCAGGATGGCCGCCTGCAAGGCATCGATGCGGAAGTTGCTGCCGATGATTTGATGATGATATTGTGGCGCCATGCCATGATTGCGGAGAATTTTCAGCAGTTCATCGCGTTTCGTATCATTGCACAGAACCATCCCTGCATCTCCGAAACCACCGAGGTTTTTGCTGGGAAAAAAGGAAAGGCAGCCATAATCACCCAGAGCGCCGACGCGTTTGCCATGGTCTTCCGCACCAATGGCTTGGCAGGCATCTTCGATGATGCAGAGCTGGTGTTTTTTGGCCAGTTCCAGCAGGGGTTGCATGTCGGTTGGTTGTCCATACAGATGCACAGGGATAATGGCTCTGGTGCGCGGAGTGATGCGTTCCGCGAGCTTACGGACATCCATGGTATAATGAAGCGCTTCGATATCGACGAAAACCGGGGTCGCTCCAGCCCGGCAGATGGCTCCTGCAGTTGCAAAAAAGCTGTAGGCTGAGGTAATGACTTCGTCTCCGGATCCGATTTTTTCCGCCAGCAAAGCGATTAGCAGTGCATCAGAGCCGGAGGAAACGCCGCAACCAAATGCGGCGGAGCAGTATTCCACGATGGCCTGTTCGAATTCCGTGACTTTGGGTCCTAGAATGAATTGCTGGCTGGCACAGACTTCTGATATTTCCTCTAGAATTTCATCTTTCAGCATTGCATACTGCTGTTTTAAATCAAGCAAAGGTATCTGCATCATCCAGTCCTTGTGTTAATATGATATTTAAAAGGATTCGCAAAGAAGGCTATATTCATCGCTTGGCCGATCTGGTGGAATTTTACAAAAGGCAACGCTATAAAATAACTTGAAACTGCCAAACATGCAACTGCGCTGCTGCAGAATGCATGCAGGGTAAATTGGATGTTGGTCTGTGGTTCGTATGCGCCTTGCGATCGGAAATTTGCGGCTTCTCCGACGGACCGAAGCGATCCGTCGGAGAGTATAAGGGCAGCTGGAACGTTCTGATTCGCTTGCCGTTTTCACTTTATTTCTCTTCGGCGAAGACGATTAGTGCGTAGCCTTTGATGATGGGAAGCGTGATCTTCAGGTAGCCATCCGGAGTGCGTTCGAAGGGGATTTTTTCAGCGCCGGGTGCCAGATAGACTTCCTTGACTTGGCGTTCATCTTCCCGAAGCAGGATGTCCTGGTTTAGAACGATCAAGGGTTCTTCAATCATTTGGCAGGTTTTCAACCGCTGTTCCGGCTGATAGGCCAGAAAATGTACCATCCGGCGTCCGGGTTGCGAAGTGACGGTCACGCGGGCAAAAGAAGGAGCTCCCGGCGTACGAAGCAGCGGACGGGGCAGCAATTTTTTGAGCAGATTGGCAAAAAGTTGCCTCATTGGCACCGGTGCGCAGTGATAATAGGAGGTAAAAATCGGATGCGTCAGATAAGCGACTTGTTCGGTCAGGGTGACGGCGGGTTCGCCGGTCTTCCGATCCGGCGGCAGATAGACATTGGCCTGGTAGCCATCCCAAGTATGATTGTAATAGGGGGCAATGATTTCGCCAAGTACTTTGCAGCCGGGCCGGGCTTTGACCTGCAGTCCACGATCATAAAGAGTGATCGGCATATCCGGCTGCCCCTCCGTAATTTCCGGTCCATTTTGTAAAAAGGCGGGATCGTGGGGAGATTCTCCCAGGTAATCTACGCCCCATTCCGGAAAAGCGAAGGCCGTTTGCTCAGCGTTCAGGCCGGCTTCCGCGCTGGCCAGAATTTTACCGCCACGAGTCAGATGCTGAGTGATGCGGGTTTGATTTTCACTCTCCATCGGGGTGTAATCCGGCAGGATCAGCAGGGGATAAGACGACCAGTCTGAAGCCTGACTGACCACGTTAAACTGTTGTTTGAGTTCACAAAGCATGCGAGATGCTGCACAAATCGCATTCCACTCCCGTTCATAAATTTTGAACGCATTGGCTTCAAGGTAATGGGCTCCCCAGTACGGTTTGCTCATGACAATGGCCAGATCAGTCAGGGGTACAGCACCTTTGCACCAAGGTTCTATTTTCTGCAGTCGGGCATAGATTGCCGCATCCATCTTCATGACCGGTCGATTGATATCTCCCCTGGGGTGGAAATGATCGCCGATCGTCGTGCCCAGTCCGTTGGCGACGCCGTAGAGGCAGTCATATTCCAAGCTGGGCTCAGTACGGATACCACCGAAATCGCCCCAAGAGCGATGAAAGCGTCCGGTCATATTAAGGACTGGTTTTCCCAAAGTTCGCAGGTAGCGGGCGCCGACCTGTAAGGTTTCGTAACCCCAGCCGCCGGTCGGCAGGCATTCAAATTCCAGATAGCTGCCAATTTGCTGTTGTGCTTCAAAGTCAACCCCATTGAAATAGAGGAATGCATCTGGCTTAATATTCCGCACGGCCTTGGAAATCCGGCTTGCCATATGGACGATTTTGCGGTAATTAAAGGCATAAAGTTGATCTCCATCTTTCCAATCGATGCCTTCTTTTTCCATCGCTTTCAGGCATTCGATGCCGATACAGGGTTCGGTCTGCATGCAATCAAGAAAGAGTCCATCCACTCCGCAGTGTTGAATGGCTTCGACGGCCATGGCTTCCAAGTGGTCGCCATAATCACTGTTATAGCACATCTGGCGGAAGAAGCTGTTCATTGGGTCCGCTTTGTAAGTTGTCCCGTCTTTGCGGAGGATCAGCCATTCGCGATGGCGCAAGCCTTCTTCGTGGCTGAGGCCGGCGTTGATATAAGCGCTGATTTTAATGTTTTTGCGATGACAGGCTGCCGCCAGTTCTGTCAGCAGATCACGTTGCAGAGCCGGATGACGTATCCCCAGACTGGTATTATAATAGGCCGTCCCCAGATTGCAGCGAGCCGGAAACACGACGTATTCTGCCCCGATCTGCTGAAATTGATCACTGATCGCTTCCATATCAAAGTTTTTGCCGACATCGGGATTTGCTGGCATGGTATGGAAGTCAAAAAATAATGCTCGTTGCGGAAAATCCATGAACTACTCCTAGGAACGGGGATGGGGCTTAAAATTCACGATATTAACGAAAAAACCTGCTGTGATTATGTTCTGTATCCACT
>Ga0172378_10001716_pt1 | contig 20320 bp, 25 predicted proteins | sample GrowelOW332metaG_FD_119755 | JGI IMG/M metagenome (GOLD analysis project Ga0172378, IMG submission 119755) | Groundwater microbial communities from an aquifer near a municipal landfill in Southern Ontario, Canada - Pumphouse #3_1 metaG | ecosystem: Environmental > Aquatic > Deep subsurface >... | reverse complement strand
GGATTCGAACCTGTGGAATACCGGCACCAAAAGCCGGGGGCTTACCGCTTGCCGACGTCCCATTATATGCTGTTATATACTGCTGACAGAAGAAGAAGCAGACGCATCATCTTTCGCACCTGCAGGTTCAACATGTCCGGCATTATATTCATCCAAAATTTTGTTCTGCAGCTCAGCTCTGAAATCAGGACTGATCGGATGTGCTACATCCTTATATTCGCCGCTCGCTGTTTTCCGGCTCGGCATTGCAATAAACAAACCGTTTTTTCCTTCAATAATCTTCACATTATGAACAACGAAGCAGTTGTCAAATGTAACCGTGACATAGGCACGTAATTTACCCTCGCCTTCAACCTTCCGGATTCGTAATTCCGTAATCTGCATAAGCTATCCTCCGTTCTCTAGAACAAGTCTATCTGTCACGGGAAGGGTGTACTACAACACAGCTCTTCCAGCGCTCAGCAAGCACACATCCGGCATTTTCAGCTTCTTCTGCAGAAGGGAAAATACCGTAGACTGTAGAACCGGATCCGGACATCTCTCCATATAATGCGCCCGCAGCCCGGATTGAATCCAGCGCCCGGCCTACTTCCGGAAAACAGTTCACTAAAGACGGAGTAAAACTATTTGCAAAATTCCAGGATGAAACCGGATTATTGTATATAGTTTCCAAATCCGCAAAAGACGGACAAACAACCGTCTTTCCCGAAGCAAAGTATCGATCAACAAGAGCATATGCCTCTTTCGTCGGACTCTTAACACCGGGAAACACAAGCAGTATATACAAGTCGTTACGTCCCCGTACCGGCTTTACGATTTCACCGCGGCCCGAAACAACTGCACAACCTTCCCTGCCGCAGAACAGAAAGAAAAAAACATCACTCCCAACACGGGAAGCAATTTCTTTCTTCTGAGACCCGGAAAGTGTTATTCCGCTCACTTTTTCAAGCGCTCTGATAAAAGCAGCAGCATCTGAAGAACCACCGCCTAATCCACCACCAGAAGGAATCCCCTTTATAAGTCTCACGTTCACTCCGGGTACATCCTTTCCGACAACAGAACAGAACGCTTTATATGATGACGTAATTGTATTATTTTCCGGAAGAAACATACCCTCACAAAAAACCCGGCATGATTCGTTTCTCCCTGTTACACTTACATTCAGCTGATCAGCAAGTGTAACAGTCTGGAATATACTTTCAATATCATGAAATCCGTTTCTTACATCCGGCAGAACATGCAAATTAAAGTTTATTTTTGCCGGTGCAAATTCACAGACTTCTGTCACCATATGTAATATTTAGTATATCAATTTCTTATCCATCTGTCAAATCATCCGATGAGATGTCTGCTAAAACTGTCTGAATTTTGCAAATGATCATAATATATATCAGACAGACACATATTCCTGAAAACGACTGAAAAAAGCAGCATTTTTTACTAAAACCAGTTGACAGAAATACAAGTGTAAATTACATTCATATGCAGGTGAGAGAAATAGTTCTTTTCTTCTACAACAAAGGAGTTGTTATGTCCGTCGCAGACGATTTCCTTCTTTTATCAATGATCAGTGAATCATTTTCATATGATGACGAATATGATGAAGATGCATTGGATGAATCCGATGCCGAAGATGATTTCAGCGATAATACCAGCGATGATTCTCTTGATAAATTCGATGATGACGCTGAACTTTTTGAGGATGCTTTCGAAGAAGAAGAAGAAGCACCGGATGAACCATTCGATGATTATGAAAATGAAGATGGTTACAACGGTATAACTGATGACGAAGAAGAACTCTCGGATGACGAGGTCTTCGACGACATCGATGATGACGACAAATAATCAGACAGTGTGATAATCTATCAAATTTCCGGTATGCCACAATTTTTCAAGATCATAGAAATCTCGTGCATTTTCGGACATAAGATGGATGACAATACTGCCGAAGTCAATAAGATTCCAGTCATTTCCATCGGACATTTTCTTATTCGTAAGGTGTATTTCCAGATCGTTATTTTTTGCGTATTCTTTTGCCTGTTTATACAAACCCTGCCAATGGGCAGAACTTGAAATCGTCACTATGACAAAATAGTCAGTCCAGCTGTTAAGCTTGGAAATATCAAGAAGTACAACGTCCTTTCCTTTTCCCTCTTCCATAAGCAAAGCAATTTCTTTAGCTTTTTGTTCTACATCTTTCATATAAAATCCTTTTATTTACCCGACGAACGAACATAGCGTCCGTCAAAATCTTTACCGAGAATTACCGTAAAATCGACGTTTGCAGCTGTATCGGTACCTGCATCGTCAGGTTTTACTTCCTCCTCCTGAATATTTGTACAATGTATAAAATCACCCACCATTCTGGCTATTTCTTTATTTCCGATATGGTCAATGATTACGGTCTTTTCATAATCGGTCCGGTCTGCATTAGACGAACTAAGAATATCATAACTTGCATTCTGAAATAAAATTGCCGTATTATGCGCAAGTCCCTGTTCTGTCGTTCCGTTCTGTATATCAAGCACATAAATCCGGCTTGTCATTGTACTCCCCGTTGAAATAAGCATGTTTGTAGACTGTGCAACGGCCTGTTTGATAAATTCTCCACCGTTGAGAGGAAAAACAAAAATTTTACCGTCTACGTTACGTGCAGACCCTGTAACGGTTTGTTTTATAATATATTCGGTATCCATTCCAGAAAGAAGCGTCATAAGCCTGTAAAAATCTTTTTTGTTAAGGTTAGTCGACAAAAGAGATGAAAATAACTTAAAATCCTTCTTTCCGAGAATAACCGATTTATTATCGCTGAGCTGTGTAAAAAAAGCTATCATAACATTCTGGTAACGTTCGTACACATCAGTATTATTTTCATCAGGAAGACGATAACGCAGATATACAGAAACCTTATCACCATCAAGCGTTACCGCACCTGACGGAAGAAGCCAGCGTTCGCCGTTTTCAGAAACAGCATCGACCGGTTCAGGAATAAAAACGCGCATACCCCCCATCATATCTGAAAGCTTTACAAAATCGGGAAGAGTGACGACTGTATAAAACGGAATCTTTGTACCAAGTAAGTTCTCTATCTCGCTTTTGTAGACGTCAATTCCCTTTTCCTTATAAACAGCGGAAATACCGTCGACTCTGCCAAGACTACCGTAAATTGCCCCGATATTTGCCGGAATATTCACTATTGCGGCCTTTTTTGATACAGGGTAATAGATAATCATCTCCGTCATAAGTGCATCACCGGGGGTGTCTTCCATCACATACAAAACACGAATAACCTGATCGTTCTCAAGGCTCTCACCGACTGTATCGGTACGCAGCGAAAGCCCCACGATTATACACGACACTGCAATAACAAGTACCATCAAAATCAGAAAAAGCAGACCTTTCTGCTCATCGCGCATATGCATTATTTTTCTCCAGAGATTCAAGGAACAGTTCCGACTCCGGTGCTACCGTACATCCTTTTTTTTCAAGATATGATATACCATCTGTCAGCACAACCTTAACAAGTCCGTCCAGCGGTAATCCGGTAAGTTTTGCTATATAAGCTTTCGTTATATACTCACGGCCGGGTTCAATTTTATCCGCAACATAGATTATTTTTGCAAGATCACACATATCGGGCGCACCGAATGTATGATCAGCCACAGCCTGAAGTATTTCGCTGTCCGTGATCCCAAAATCTTCCGTCATCTTCACAGCTGCTGCGCGGCCATGAAGGAGAGCAGGTTTTTTCTTTTCGAGTGGTGTAATAATATGCCCGTCCCGCAGAGCCATCGAAACAAGCAGTTCATCACTCATATCTTTGCACATATCATGTCCGACACCTGCCAGACAGCCTCGCCTTTCGTCAATACCGTATCTCCGGCATAATTCCTGCGCTGTTTCTGCAACCCGCATAGAATGTTCATACCTGCTTTTTTTCACAGCCGCCAGCGTGTACTGGCGGATTTTTTCTGTTACTGCAACATAATCAGGAGAATTATTTATATCCATAGAGCTTTCTTTCTATAATATACTGAAAAACAGGCTCCGGTACAAGGTAACGCCAGCTTTTTCCTCCCGCAATGCGAGTCCGTATTTCAGTTGAGGAAACGGACATTACAGGATTGTTAAGCAAAATACAGGGATATTGAAACAACCCTGCTCTAAAACTGGAATTAAATCCACCTGTATATGTACCGGCAGGCTTATTTCCAAATGCAGCTGTATCATTTCCCCTGTTGTCGTCGTTCCGGCGTGCAATAATAATATCCGCCATTCCTGCGACGTCAGCGGCATGATACCACTTGTCAAATTCTGCAGCAGTCTCCTGACCTACAATAAACGCAGGTTTCCCCTCAATTATATTCTTATATTTTTGTATAATATACTGCAGAGTATCATATGTATATGAAACACCGCCGCGCATAATTTCACAGTCTTCTGCAGCAAAATGATCCGAATCCGCACAAAACGCCTGTACCATTCCCAGCCGGTCTTCCGGCATAACAGTGCCGGAGGGTATTTTATGCGGCGGAATAAACGCCGGAACGATGAGTATTTTGTCATACCCCAGTTCCTTTACCGCAGTCTCTGCAAGCATTGCATGGCCGTTATGCAGCGGATTAAAGGTACCTCCCAGCAGTGCAATTCTCAATTTATTGGCCTTCACTGCCAGGATACTGTACTTCGCCCTGCTCATCCACAGAACGGGTTGTAAGAAAATCCGGACTCCCGGCAGCATTTGACGCAGCTGCTGCCGGACGGTTTTCAAGTTTATCAACCATTTTAATAATCAGAAGCTTTGCATCACGCATATTCGTATCTGCCAGCACGGAAACGGACAACACAGGGGTTTCCGGTTCTGTCTTTTTGATTGCCGCGATTATTTCCTGTGCCCGTTCTTCCGCCCCTTCGACATCGATTTTATTACAGAGTACTATACGAGGTTTTGCAACAAGTTCCTTTGAATAGGAAGATAGTTCATTTTGAAGTGTATTATATGCAGTAAGGTAGTTTTCATCCGAGCAGTCGATCATATAAATAAGACAGGATGTACGCGAAATATGCTTAAGAAACTTTATACCAAGCCCTGCGCCGTCAGATGCACCTTCAATAATACCCGGAATATCTGCAATTATTATATCGCGGTCGTCATCTACCCGAAGCACGCCGAGATTAGGAATTTTAGTCGTAAACGGATACGGTGCAATTTTGGGACGGGCATTTGTAAACGCATTTAAAAGAGATGATTTACCTGCATTTGGAAATCCAACAAGACCTGCATCTGCCATAATTGAAAGTTCCAGACGAAGTTTTCGTATTTCTCCCGGTTTTCCGGGATGTGCGTAACGAGGTGCCTGATTCGTTGAAGACTTGAAATGTACATTACCCCAACCGCCGTTTCCGCCGGAAAGGAACACAAATCGTTCATCTTCACTCTCGTTTGTAAAATCATGGATAAGTTCATCTGTTTCCGCATCGCGGATCGTCGTTCCCGGAGGTACAGGAATCACAACATCTTCACCATCCCTGCCGTACTTATTCCATCCGGATCCGTCAGAACCGTTCTGCGCCTTAAACACGACCTGATTACGGTGTTTAGCAAGAGTACGCATATTCCGTTTTACACAGAACACAACATCTCCTCCCTTTCCTCCATCCCCGCCGTTAGGACCGCCGCGGGGAATATATTTCTCGCGTCTGAATGCAATGCAGCCGTTTCCACCTTTGCCGGATCTGACTTCGATTACAGCTTCATCTGCAAACTGCAACATATAACCACCTTATTATTATACAAAAAAAATACCCGGCACAGAAAGTCTGAACCGGGTAATATCACTTTGTTCTGCAGAAAATTCTATTATTCGTTCACCGGCGTAACAGAAATAAGTTTTCTGTTCATACGCTCGTGGTAGACAACTTTTCCGTCAGTAGTTGCAAAAAGACTGTCATCTCCTGCCTTCATGACGTTATTGCCAGGATAGAATTTTGTTCCACGCTGTTTAACAATGATAGAACCGGCTGTTACCGTTTCACCACTGAATTTCTTTACTCCAAGATATTTCGGGTTCGAATCGCGTCCGTTTTTTGCACCGCTGCCGCCTCTAGTTCTTCCCATATTATTCTCCTATTCACTAGTTTTTATCCGTAATTCAACATTTCCGGGATATTCCTCAACAAGAGAAGCAATCCCGTGTTCAAGAAAGTCCCCGGCATATACCAGCCGCATCTCCGTTTTCAGAGATGTTTTTTTTGCACGGGCGCTGAAAAAAAGCATTCCCCGTGACGATGTATCCGCTTCCAGCAGTATATCTTCCGAATCTTCAAGAGTCTGCATCGTCGTTCGAAATAAAATACTAACGGCACTGCATACAATATCTGAACCGGCTGCAGCAAATCCGGCATGACCTTCCGCTCTGCAGGATTGGAAAGTACCGTTGCCGCCACGAACCAGAAGCACAGAAGTCATTACGCTACGGTAATATCCTTCACAGTTACTTTCGTATACTGTTCGCGGTGACCAATAAGGCGGTGATAATCTTTCTTTGATTTATACTTAAGAACAAGAACCTTTTTATCACGGAAAGATTCACCTACTTCAATCAGGACTTTAGCACCCTTTACAAACGGTGTACCGACACTGACCTTATCTCCATCGCTGACAAGCAGGACAGAATCAATATCAATCGTTGCGCCCTTTTCAGCGTCAAGTTTGTCGACCGTCAGCACAGCACCTTTTTCTGCCTTGTACTGTTTGCCCTTATATTCAACAAGTGCGTACATATAAAATACCTCTACTAAAAAATAATGCAAGCAAAGCAGCCGCAGTATTAAACGGGGATCGATACTACAAGCCGTTTTACAATACGTGTATTTTAGATACTATCAGAAAAGAAGCAGGTTAGTCAAGAGTAAAAGAGACTTGCCCCAACAGGATGGGCAAGTCTCTTTTACGTGTATATAAATCAATAATGCTGCAGGACGTATATTAAAATTTGTACGTCCCTGTCGTTATTGTACCACCATTTGAATAAATATCGAAGTTCACACTCTTTTTTGCTTTTCCAAGCTCTTCATAGAATTCCTGAAGTGTCTTTACCGTCCTGCCGTTTACCGCCGTTATAATATCATTATTCTGCAGTCTGAGTGCGGCAGCAGGAGATTTTTCCTGAACACCGGTAACAGCAACACCCTTAACTTTGTCGTCATCAAGTTTAAGCTCTTTCCGCGTATCGTCCGTCAATGGTACGGCAATAAAGCCCGGCCAGAGTTTACCATTATCGGTCGAAATCTTCTCAGAACGTTCCTCTATCTTAACCGTAAGCTCAATTTTTTTACCGCTGCGCAGTACGTCAAACGTTGCTGTTGCTCCTGCTTCAAGATTTCCGACATCGCGGACAAGCTGATTGACGTTTTTTACATCCTTTCCGTTAAGTCCTGTTATAAAATCACCCGGCTGCATTCCCCCCTTCTCTGCAGGCGAGTCCATGAAAACCTGTGAAGCAAATGCTCCTGTCGTATCTTTTACACCGAGTTCGTCTTTATATTCGGCCGTAACATCCACAAGAGACACACCAAGCCAGCCGTATGTAATTTTACCTTTGCTGATAAAATCATTGATTGCATTTTTAATGTTGTTAATCGGAATGGCAAATCCAAGTCCCTGTGAACCGCCTGACTGTGAGGCAATCCATGTATCAATACCAATAACTTCTCCGTAAATATTAATAAGCGGACCACCGGAGTTTCCCTGATTAATGGCAGCGTCCGTCTGTATAAAATCACTTATACTGCCGATGTCGTTTCCCGAGCGTCCGGTTGCGCTGATAATGCCCTGTGTAACAGACTGGCTGTAACCAAGAGGTGCTCCCATTGCAAAGCATATATCCCCCGTATGAACCTGATCGGAATCTCCGAGCTTTGCAACAGGAATTGATTTATCGCCTGATTCAAAGGAAACAAGCGCAACATCCATACGGGAATCAGCTCCGACGAGTTTCCCGTCAAATTCGCGGCCGTCATTGAGTTTAATGGAGATTTTTGTAGCATCACCGGCTACATGATTGTTTGTGAGGACGTAAATAGTGTTACCAGTACGCCGGACAATGACGCCCGAACCAAGTCCCTTCTGTTCATACTGCTGTTTCGGGGTGTCATTTCCCTGATTCGGCATTCCGAAAAAGAAGAACGGCAGATCGTCAAGAGGATTTGACTGTACAGTTTTTGTCTCTGTAACATCAACTTCAACAACTGACGGAAGAAGTGTATCGCTTATAGAACGGAATGCATCCTGCATAGCCTGCATTACTTTGAGGGAATCAGACGGGACAGGAGAATCTGTGCGTGTTTCTGCAAAGGCTGTATCTGCACTGCCGTTTACAGGCGTTTTGCGGCAGGAAAGGGAAACAACTGCAAATGTAAGAACTGCAGCACATGAAATCCCGACAATCCTTTTAGTCCATGTTTTCATTGTAAAACCTCCGATGAGCAGCATATTCATGCTGCATCATTTCTGTTAAAATAATAAAAAAGGAACATCAAGTGTTACAAAAAAAATTGATGTTCCTTTATAAATTTCTGTTAGAAATAAAGTCTATTTTGAATAATTAAGATCCGTAAGGATTTCCGTATGGTCGGCAAAGACCGCGACAGTATGCTCTTCATGCGCCGAAGCTTTACCGTCTGCCGTAAGTACAGTCCATTCATTATTGGACAGCAGAACATCTGCAGTTCCCAGGTTGATCATCGGTTCAATAGCAAGAACCATACCGGTCTGTATGCGTGGATTAGCACCCCGGCTCGGACAGTTCGGTATGCTCGGATCCTCGTGTACGTCAAGTCCTACACCGTGCCCGCAGTAATCATATACGACACCGTAATGATGACGCACCGCAATATCGTTTACTGCGTTCGAAATGTCGCTGATACGATTGCCGGGAACGCAGGCGGCAATACCGGCGGAAAGACATTCAAGTGTTACATCGTCAAGTTTTTTATATTCCGGACGCACGTTTCCGACAGGCAGAGTGTGGGTTGAATCGCTTATGTATCCGTCCAGATCAATTCCGGCATCAATTGAAACCAGATCACCGTCATGAATGATTTTTTTAGCCGACGGAATGCCGTGAATAACCTCTTCATTTACGCTGATGCATATTGCGCCCGGAAAGTTCTCACGATACCATGCAGGTTTCCCATGGTGGGAAATAATAAAATGTTTGCAGATATTGTCTACTTCTTTTGTCGACATGCCGGGCTTCACCTGCGGAATGATCTCATTGAACATATCCGCCAGAAGGTGGCACGACTTCCTTATTCCAACAATCTCCTCGTCATTTTTAAGTCGTATCATATATTTACCTCTGAAATAATTCACCTAAATAAAAAAAGTATAAAATCATCCCGATTCAACCAGCAGATTCTTTATAATCCACTGGTATGTGGAAAATTCTACATACGGGACATCACTTTCCGTACACCGGATGTCCGTGCAGCCTCTTCAAGACAAATATCTGCGGTACGTTCATCGCCCATTTTTTTGTACAGACACGACATTTTACGCAGAAAAAAGGCATCATCGGAAGGTGTAAATCCCAAATCAAGTGCGCGTTCCCATGCATCAAGAACAAGTTCGTCATTCACTGTTCCTTCGATATTCTGCTTCAGAATGTGAAGTGTAAATTCCATAACTTCCGGGAAAAAAAGACGGAAATATTCATAACTGTATTCCATTTTGATTATCTGTTCAAGCAGGAGAAATGCATCATAATATTCACCACGGATAGTCAGTTCCTCTGCAAGTATATATCCGTAATCCATAAAATCTTCGCGTGTAAACCATTTCTTCAGGCTGAATCCGGCACAATTCACCGACATCCGCTTAAATTCAGCAACAGCCTCATTCTCGCGGTGATGCATAATATCCCAGAAAATCAGTTTTGAACGGCTCTCTTCGTCCTGCCGTTCCATGAGCCATGTATGATAATCAAACGTTCCACCGCGTCTATGATGAATATGATACCGGGTAAAAAAAGACTGATCAAATATAGAACGCTGCCGGGCATCAGAAAGAACATCATATGCCGTTACAAGTCTGCGGAAAGCCTCCGCCGATTCTGAACTCTTTACCTGTGCCGTATCAGGATGGAATTGTTTTGCCTTCTGTCTGAATGCGCGTTTGATTTCCGCAGCTGAAGCATTACGGTGTACTCCAAGAATCTCGTAACAGTTTTCCACGACAAGACCCTTTTATGATATTTTAAATAACTGTTCTATATCTTTTTGTTTTATGACAAGTACAGAACAATGTGCGCTTGCAATTATTTCGCTGCGGGATGCAGAAACAACATTACGGTGAACAGTACTTCCGGCAGTATAAGTTTCGTCAGATTCTCTTCCACCAAGCAGAATAAGATCAGCTTTATAGTCGTCCGCAACCGTAATGATCTCGGACCATACAGCACCTTTGCGCAGTTCAAGTTCCGCAGTCACACCCTTTGATTTTGAAAGATCGCCGATGTACGTAAGATAACGGTCTCCGTCGGAAGTCAGATTCGCTTCATATGTCTCACGCTCATCGGTGGCAAAGAATTTTGACAGTGTCAGCTGTTTGATTGTTGCAGTATCAACGACATACACAACCTTCAGATCAAGATGATATGTCTTCGCCATAATAATTCCATACATTGCGGCATGAATCGACGACTGAGAACCATTAACAGCGACAACAATACGATTGAAAAGAGGTCTGTTCATTTTTCCTCCGACCGATTATTAGTACGGTTTTTCAATGCTTTGAGAACGAACACGTTTTCGCGTTCCCGTTCTTCCAATACACTTTCGATATATTTTTTCGTTTCGCGGGTTTGCGGAATAACCATCTTATCAAGCGCATTCACGCGCCTCTGTGTCTTCTTTACTTCACCGGCAAGCCGCCACACTATCGTCCTGATTGATGCCATTTCTGTAAGAAGTGACAGCAGTCTGAAGAATTGTACCATAACTTCGTCACTGTCGGCAAATGTTCCCATATAAGAATAAAATAATTCCTTTTTGGGAAGCTGAACATCAAGCGACTGAAACGACATGCCGCCGAGCGTAACCTGCTTTTCATGCATGGTAAAATCGTAATGAACGGCATGGGAAATACGCTCAACCTGATCGCTTCCTACCGTCATAAGCATCTTTCTGAATGCAGGATATGCTTCGGCAATAATTTTGTCTATATCGCGTTCAAGCAGTTTTACTTTCTCGACCATGTGCATAAGCTCCATGACAAGAATTTCCCGCTTCTGCTCAAGAAGATCATATCCGTCCTGCGAAACAGCAAGCTGCTCTTTCATAGCGAGAAGATTTGATTTTGTCGGCGCAATATTCAGTTTAGCCATTGTTTATTCCTGTGGTTCTGTGCCGTCTACGCCGTTATCTTTCGGCATATATTTTTCAATGAACTGAGGTTTTACACGGTACAGTTCTTCACGAGGCAGCGTTGCAAGGATTTTCCAGCCAAGATCAAGTGTCTGCTCTATCGTCCGATCCTCGTACTCATTCTGAGAAAGAAAATCCTTTTCAAATCTGTCACCGAATTTCAGATATTCACGATCAAGAGGAGACAATTCTTCTTCGCCTATAATAGCTGAAAGATTCCGTACAGATTTTACCTTGGAATACGAAGCAAACAGCTGACTTGCAACATTCGCATGATCTTCCCGTGTCATAATTCTGCCGTCTTTTGTAACGCCGATACCATCCTTCATAAGACGGGACAGGCTCGGAAGGCCTGCAACAGGCGGATACATTCCCTTCTGAGACATTTCCCTGTCAAGAACAATCTGCCCCTCGGTAATATAACCTGTCAAGTCGGGAATCGGATGAGAAATATCATCATTCGGCATCGAAAGAATAGGAATCTGGGTTATTGAACCGGCAGACCCCTTTATGCGCCCGGCCCGCTCATACAATTCAGCGAGATCGGAATACAAATATCCAGGATATCCTTTACGACCAGGAACTTCACCGCGGGTTGTAGAAATTTCACGCAGCGCCTCGCAGTAGTTCGTCATATCGGTAAGAACTACAAGAACATGCATTCCTTTTTTGAACGCCAGATATTCAGCCGCAGTAAGAGCACAGCGCGGGGTAATAATACGCTCGATTGAAGGAGCATCCGCAAGCGACTGGAACATTACAACTTTTGAAAGAACACCGGACTCCTCGAATGTATCGATGAAGAACCGTGCAACGTCATACTTAATTCCCATGCCTGCAAAAACCATAACAAATTGTTCGTCACTGTTACGGAGCTTCGCCTGTCTGATAATCTGAGCTGCAAGTTTATTGTGAGGAAGACCGTTGCCGCTGAAAATCGGGAGTTTCTGTCCCCGTACAAGCGAGTTCATACCGTCTATTGCAGAAATTCCAGTCTGAATAAAATCACGGGGATAAACACGTGCATACGGATTAATAGGATTTCCGTTCACGTTTACCATCTCCGACGATATTATAGGCGGATAACCGTCGATCGGTTCTCCCAACCCGTTAAAAATACGTCCGAGAAGACCGTCGCCGACACGCAGTTCAAGCGGAGTTTCAAGAAATTCGAACGATGTCATATCAAGATCAAGGCCCGTCGTACTGCCGAAAATCTGGACAACAGCTGCAGTCTCAGATACATCAATAATACGCCCGATACGTTTTTCACCGTACCGGTCGCGTACACACACTGTTTCACCGTAAAATACATTTTCGGTCCGGCGTACTATAACGATAGGGCCGTCTACCGACGTAACACCGCGGTATTCTATACCTTTCATACTGCCCCTGCCTTGCGGTACAACCGCTGAAGCTCCCCCATCTGGTTCTCGAGGTGAATTCTGACTTCCTGAATCTTGTCTACTTCTTCATTAGTATACTGCGATTTAATACGGACAATCTCATTACATACAGGAAGCGTTGTTACATTGACCAGCGGTGCACCATTTTTTATAACGGCAAGCGCTGCTTTATAAAAGTTCATTATAAGGACAAGAATTATAATCTGTTTTTGAGAAACACAGTATGCATCTACTTCTTCAAGCTGATCCTGCTGAAGGAAGCCGTTCTTTATCATTTCAGCGACTTTCAGAACAAGGCGTTCTGAATCGGGCAATGCATCAGGACCGATAAGGCGTACTATCTGCTGAAGCCGTTGTTCGCGTTTAAGCAGATCAAGCGCTTCAAGACGTACCGTTGCCCACTCCGGGTTATGCTTCTCCCACCACCCCTTTACTTCATCTGCGTATTCTGAATAGGAATCAATCCATCCTATAGCCGGATAATGGCGCGCGTTGGCCAGATCACGGTCCAATGCCCAGAAACAGCGTATAAAACGCTTTGTATGCTGAGTTACCGGTTCAGAAAAATCACCGCCTGGTGGAGAAACTGCGCCGATGACAGAAACTGACCCTTCTCTGCCGCACAAAGAATTGATACGGCCAGCCCGTTCGTAGAAACTCGCAAGACGTGTCGGAAGATATGCAGGGAAACCTTCCTCTGCAGGCATTTCCTCCATTCGTCCGGAAAGTTCCCTGAGAGCTTCCGCCCAGCGGCTGGTAGAGTCGGCCATAACAGCGACTGCCATACCCATGTCGCGGTAGTATTCCGCAAGCGTAATACCTGAATACAGTGAAACTTCACGTGCAGCAACCGGCATATTTGACGTATTTGCAATAAGAATCGTACGCTCCATGATTGAACGGCCCGTGCGGGGATCTACAATCTCAGGAAATTCTGTAAGAACATCAGTCATTTCGTTGCCGCGTTCACCGCAGCCGATATAGACAATAAGATCAGCATCACACCACTTTGCAATTGCGTGCTGCGTCATAGTCTTTCCTGTACCGAATCCTCCCGGAATTGCAGCTGTGCCGCCCTTTGAAAGTGGGAAGAAAACGTCGATGACACGAAGACCTGTTACAAGCGGCTCGGAAACAGGAAGTTTTTCCATAAACGGACGCGGCTTCCGTACGGGCCAGTACTGCGACAATTTAATTTCTTCATCAAGTTCCGTTGTTCCGATTACGTCGTCGATCGTATAATCTCCGGTACCTTTGAATGTCTTTAAAACCCTGCCGCGTACAACAGGCGGCACCATAACCGTATGAAGTATCGACTGCGTCTCCTGCACTGTTCCGAGTGCGATTCCCGGAGCTATCGGAGTCCCGGCAGCAATAAGTTTACCGTCTGAAGCCTTTCCGGCTTCAAAATGCCAGATTTTTTTGGAATCAAGCGGTTCAGTACGCTGGCCGGGAAGCAGGAATGCACCGCCGGCTTTGTCTTCGTACATAGATTTGAGCGGGCGCTGAATACCATCATAAATAGTACCAACAAGTCCTGGTCCCAGGCGGAGGGAAAGTGGACGGCTGTGGCATACAACCTTCTCGCCGATATGCATACCGGTATCTTCTTCGTATACCTGAATCGTTGCTTTTCCCTTATTCTGACGTATGATTTCTCCGATAAGATTCTTATCACCAACATCTACAACATCATACAAACCGCATCCATCAAGTCCTTCCGCAAAAACAATCGGTCCTGAAATGCGTGTAATTCTTCCTTCTATATCATCCATGAGCTCAGCCTCCCGCCAAACAATGCCGCGGCCAGTTCTGCCCGGTGACTGCTTTCAAGTTCGCCGACAATCTGCGAAATCGTAAGACGACAACGAATAGTTTTATCATCCGTCTCAAGGATTATACCTTCCCTGACAGTAAGCCCTTCCAGCGGATCATCACCGCTTTTTTTATATTCAATCTGGACGCAGGTAACGGACGCCGCCCCCTGTTTTTCGAATGCCTTTTTTACATCGTCGGTATTAAAGCCGAATATACCGGCATTAACCTTTTTTGAACCAAGTATATTTTTATACTTTACATAACGGCTCATAACAAGATCCAGACGTTTCGACACCGGAAGCGATTCAAGATACTCGTTTATGGCTTTAATTATTGCTGACTCAATGTAGGAAACAAGAAAACGTTGTTTTTCAAGCGGTATAGAAGCATCCTGATCTTTTTGAAACGCTTCTATTTTTTTCGCATATGCAGCGGTCTTTTCCGCTTTTACCGCAGCAACCCGGTTCGTAACATTTTCCAGCAGTGCCTTTCCGTCTGAATCTGCTTTTGACAGGATACGCTCCGCTTTTTTCCGTGCGTCAGTTTCAATCTCCTTGTCAAGAACTTCAGTCGAGCGTAATTCTTCCATGCTATGCTCCTACCATAATGACCTGTATGCCAATATAAAAATATATTTTTGACATACTATACCTGCACACCGATCGCTTCCCCGATTGCGTTGGTAAGTGTTCTGCGCCCTGCTAAATGTCCGTTCAAGCCGGGCACTTCAACAATAAGCGGATATCGTCCTGTCTTCTGCCAGTCAAGCTCTTCATCCTGTATAAGTGAAGCTGCATTTTCTGTCAGAATAAGGACACGGGGAATTTCGTCTACAGGGACGGATACTGTTCCGCCCCTGCCGGTAACACGGTTAAACGAATCAAGTACTTCCTCCCGTGTCTCGGCTATAGATCCTGTAACACCAACCAGACGGAATGCAAGAACCATCTCCCGTTCGCCGATTAAAAAATACTTCAAGCCGTTATCCTTAATTTACATTATGATTAAAAGCAGTGCGACAAGAAATCCCCACAGACAAATACCTTCTGCAAGACCGACAAACGGAAGCGCTTTTCCGGAAAGATCAGGATTTTCACTCATAGCACCCATGGCCGCAGCACCGATTTTTCCGACTGCAATTCCACCACCGATACATGCCAGACCGACTGCAAGTGCTGCCGCAACATACTTTATTCCGTTATTGCCCGCAGGAGCCTGTGCCTGAACAGAAGAAGCAGGAGGTGACGGAGGAGTTGCCGATGACTGTGCAAAAAGCGCAGTCACTGAAAAACACGCAAGGATCGCTGCAACAGCTAAAATTTTTTTGTTCATAATATACCTCTTTCAACAAATCTATTTTAAGCCGGTAATACTACCGGTCAAATATCCCTCATCAGCCTATGCGTTCTTTTTTCCATATTCAAATCTGAACGGTTTAAACTCAGATCCTGTTTCGTTAAAGAACTTTGAGAAAAACTCGTAATACTGAAGACGTACAACCTGAATCGCAACAATCATACCCTCAAGTGTAACAACAATTGCATTACCGATTATCATGACAAAAACACCTCCGACAGGTCCGCTTATTTTCGTCATGACAAGAATAATATAATCAAGAACCGCATGTGCAAGTGCGAATGCACCGACACGAAGAAAGCTTACTGTATTAGAAAAATAATTCGAAATGACTTCAATCAGTTCAATAACACCCGATATTACCATAACCATTGTACCGTCTTCAGCGACAGGATGCTTTTTATCAATAATACGGGCGAACGGTTTACCAAATGCCGAAAAGAACAACGTTACTGCGATAATAATCCAGTCATATAATGCGACAGTGTGTTTGAATACAATTATACGGATTACCATTGCAATCACATACCAGAAGAAACAGGCTCCTGCAAGTCCTGTTTTACCGAAAAGAGCTTCACCGATTTTCCGCATACTGAATTTATTTATGATATTTATTAGTAATCCGAGCGTATTTATAATAAATCCGATACCCACAGCGATTCCAAACATCACGAACATTGCAGTGGTATTCGACGAAGACGGCATTAATTTTACAATCGGAGCGTGCGGAGTGCCGAACAATCCTGTCACCCAGTACGCAAACGGTTCAAGAGGTTTTTCTGTTGCAAAAAATTCTCCTGTCAGAAGTCCCATTACCATACTGCTTGCACCAACAGCCATAAATACAATCGCAGATTTATTATATCCGCCCATCTTGAGTATATTCTTATAAAGAAGAATTCCAAGAATAAAAATCACCAGTCCCTGGCCACAGTCTCCAAACATAATTCCGAACAGCAGTGTAAAAAAAAGAGCCACAAACGGCGTAGGATCTATTGTACCATATACAGGCGCACCGTAACTGAAAATCATCCGCTCAAAACTTGAAACAATTTTTCCGTGATGAAGCTGAACAGGAACCTGCTCTTTTCCGTTTATTACAGACGGTACTTCCGACGGCAGATACTCACGGATAGCTATTCGCCCTTCCGTCAACTGATCAAGATCCTTCATCAGAGAACTGCAGTCCCTCGCAGGAAGCCAGCCCGTAAGACGGTATACAAGTTCCGTAGATTCAAGTCTGGACAAAGTCTCCTGAATCTGCATGCTTACTGAAAATGAACCGAGAAGTGACAGCAGCAGACTCTTATGGGTTTCCGCAAAGTTTTTCCGTTCTTCATCTACTACAGCTACTTTTTCAGCTGATTCTATATTCTGTTTTTTAAGACTAGCAAGAATATCATCGGGAATACCTTTAAAGTCTTCCGGTATATCCATCTTAACAAAATTAAATTTCTTTAACTCCGTGTCAAGTGCAAAACGTCCCTTTTTCGAGGATGCAGCAAGAATGCGGGATTTATCATCACCCAGCGAAACAACAACTGCGCGGGCACCGACTGCATCCTTGAGTGCATCAAAAAGATTCGGATCAATTTTTCCTATCCGAAGAGAAAGGAAGGAAAGATGCTCAAGTTCTGAATACGATGCCTTAAGATTGGAGAAAGCAAGGGCTTCCTTATATGCATCATTAACATGTTTTGCTTCTGTGACGGCATCGTTTACGCGGGTTTTAAGATCTTCAACCAAAGCAAGCAATTTGGCCGATTCTGTTCTGTCTTCCGCTGTGGGGCTTTTACAGTCACATGGATCGCCGGTACGATCCGGCACATCAAGAAAAACACGGGCCTGTTCAAGGCTGTCAAAAATATCACGTTCGGTATTGCCTTCCGGCTCTGCTTTTTTTGAAGTTTGTGAATCAGGAGTATGTACTTTTGTCTGAAATTGAAAATTGCCCTTTTTACCAAGATATTCAAGGACTACCCGAATATCCTGCTTAAGAGCCATAAGCTCTATCAAACGCATTTCAGTTGTTCTTGCCATTTCAACCTTCTTTTTAAAATTCACTCTTCCGTTATAATTCCGGCAAATTTTTTTGCTTCGGCTGTATCTACATTAAGCCTGATGCCTTCCACTGCGGTTCTGATAATATCGCATTCATGCTGCTTTATTTTAAACCATGCAACGAGAGACAGCTCCGAAAGGGGATTTTCATGGAACAAATTCTGTGCCCGCCGGTACATGCCGGCCTTGTATACATTTTCTATCCAGCATGGATCAATTTTCCACACTACTCCCTCTTCATGAGGATTAAGCATTTTTGCATATTTCCAGTTTTCCCAGTCCGCAAACGAATCAACAGGTTTGTCAAGGATTGCAACGGCAGGCCCTGCCAAAGGATCTCCTGAACCAGCCTTTCCACCTGCGCCGGCAAGATGTTCGATAATCTGGTCTGCGGGCATCTCATAATACACTTTAAGACGAAGCGCCCAGATAATATTCATCATTACAAAATCTTTACGAATAAAATCTATTACTGAATTTCCTTCATCACCGGAAAATTTATTTACGGATTCCCACATCATCTTTACATACTGATTATCAAGTTTTGCATCTGTATACTGCTGTTCATGTTCGGCCGGCACACTGTTATACCACGAAAAGGGAGATCCCTTTGTAATAGACGCTATATCCGGCCATGCCTTGTAATTCAGAACGCTGTATTTTTTAAATTCAAGTATATGAGGCATAGAATGCTCTTTTGAACAAAGCGCTGCACCTATTTCTTTCAGATTTTCGATATCATAAAAAAGGAGCATATCTGTAAGCAGTTCGTTTGGTTTCTCATAAACTTCAATGAGCGAAATATACTGTTTAATAAACCGCTTTTCAGCTTCTTCCTCAATCATCTCTCCCAGTAGAACCTGAGGAACAAGAGGAACATCTGTTTTAAAAACAAGAGTCCACAATTCAGCAAGTGATTTTACATTAAATAATTTTGATGCGCGGGGGCCTATATATGTTTTGCTCAGCAGAGCTGAAGCTTTTGCATACACATATGCAGATGCACCGGAGTCTTCCATAGAAATCTCCTCTCCGCTTAATCAGAAAACAAAATTACATCAAGCTGTTTGTTAAAAGATTCATTATTCTGTGCAGTATTCTGAACATCTGATTTATACTGCCTAATGGATTCAATGTGATTGTGAACAATATCATCCGTTCTGGTTTTATAGTCTTCTTCTAATTTTGAAATTATTTCATCATACTGTTTTTTGTATTCGGTTTCCGACTGGGTTCTGAATGCAGCAATGCGTTTATCTGCCTCACTCTGAGCTTCTGATATCATTCCTGCTGCCTGATGCTCAACATTAAGCAGATGATTAATAACATTAACTTCTGTTTCTGCCATATTCACTCCTTGCAACCCCTACAAAAGTGACTGTATAAATTCTCTTTATTCCGGCTGCTCCATTTCAAAATCGCATAATGCATCATATACGTTCTGAGCAGTTTTTTTCTCCATAATTACCTTCAGAAAATCAGGATGCTGAAGAACAGCAGCAACGTCTTTCATTGTCTGAAGGTGCGACTCTGTTTCTCCCTGCTGAAACAGCAGCATTATAATAAAATGAACCGGACTGCCGTCCAGCGAAGCATATTCGATACCATCACGGCTCATTCCTACCGCTGCTACGACTCCGTGAACTGAATCACAAACAGCATGAGGAACAGCAATACCGGGAATAATACCTGTACTCATTTTATCTTCACGCGCACTTAAGGCTTCAAGAGCTTCCTGCCGGTTAATTCCCGGCTGAGCAGCGACAATCACTTCAAGGAGTTCTTCAAATACCTCATCCTTTTCAGTGCTCTCCAAATCAATTTTTATATCTGCAGGAGTAATCAGCTTGCCCAGCATATATCTTTCCTTGACAGACTAATTCTGTCCGCCCGTTTCTGTAGATCCAGTTCCTGCTGCAGCAGGTTCAGTACCTGATGTGCTGCCTGCAGGTGCAGTGCTTCCGTTTGATGTATCAGCAGATTTCCACCAGTTACCTGACTGGGATTCTGTTGAAGAACTTTCTTCAGTAGTTACCGCAGGAGCAAGGTCCCGCTGCAATTTCGGTTTTTTGTTCAGAAGTGCCAGTGAAAGAGCAAGAACAAAGAAAAGTACAGCAAGAACAAACGTAGTCCGCGTAAGGACACTTGCAGAATGTGAACCGAATGCTGCTGTTCCGCGTCCGCCGAGCAGACCGCCCATACCACTGCTTCCGTCATCCTGAATAAGAATAATAAGGACAAGAAGAACACAT
>Ga0172378_10001715_pt1 | contig 20327 bp, 16 predicted proteins | sample GrowelOW332metaG_FD_119755 | JGI IMG/M metagenome (GOLD analysis project Ga0172378, IMG submission 119755) | Groundwater microbial communities from an aquifer near a municipal landfill in Southern Ontario, Canada - Pumphouse #3_1 metaG | ecosystem: Environmental > Aquatic > Deep subsurface >... | reverse complement strand
GCAATGACAAAACAGTTTGTCTGTAATCATTCTTAGAGGCTGTGTTTACTTGAATTCGCAGGGGAAGTCTTTTGTCGGAATCACAATGGTGTCGCCGGCAAATTGTTTGTAAGGATCTCGCTTGAAGGTGACGAGCGAAGAATTAAAAAGAAGTCCATCCCATACATTTTCGCTACAGAGAACCATTGCGCATTTGCCTTCGGAAAAAAGCAATTTGACGTTGCCTTTGCAAATTTGGCGGGTAAGAAAAATTTCGCTTGTATTTTTGTAAGAAATACTAGAAATGTAATTTAAAAAGTCCGTGCTCGGTATTCCATTCAATCGCACGCATTTTACGGAAACTAGAGCATTGGAACAAAGTAAACTAGAAGAATCTGTCGGATGCCTTAAAAATTCATTAGCGGCAAGAGAAGTCGGCGCTTGCTTTTTCTCCTTGGCCTTGTTTAATGAGTCTGCCAAGTGCGCGGGCGGTTGATTCCCGTAATATTCGATGGTGCGGATCTCGCGCTGTACATCATAAGCTTCCCCGGTGCCGAACGCCCCCTCATAGATAAAAGAACCAAACGTTTCTATCAAGGTCGCATTCCCGAGAGTGTCGTAGATTGTGCGGCTTTCGAGGTCTCCATGCTGGTAGATGTCTTTTTCTGAAAGTCCTTCATTGTCGGAATAGACAATCTTCAGAGTATCTTTCGTATGAAACGGAGGCCAGGATCCCGCTTCACTCCAAGGATCGAATCTGTTTGTGATAACTGAAGTCAAGCGCCCTTTAGAATCGTAAGCGTAGTTTTCATAGTAATTGAGAATGTTAGGGTAAAGCCATCGCTCATCAAATCTAAAAGTTACGTGATGCAGTTTCCCGTCTTTGAATTCACGGATCATGCTCCCGATCTCTTTGTCTTGAGAGTTAAACGCTCTAATGCGGACGAGGGAGTCGTTGGAATCGTATTCATACAAATGGCGGAAGTTCCCACTGGGAAGGGTCCCGTGTGCGGCAATAATTTGTCCTTTACCATTCTCTTCCCACGAAAAATGTCCATCCGTAGAATTCCAAGTGCCATCGAGATCGCTGTGCTTATAAACGGGGTTTTTGCCTTCTTCGATGATTCGCCCATTTTTGTCGAGAATATATACAAAATCGCGGTTGTCTTCTGAGAAGTGCAGATAAATTTCTTTCCGGTTGCTTTTGTTGATGACGATGGCTTGGACCACTATTACGCCAGTACTATCGTAGCTCGAAAAGTCTGCGATTTCTCCAGATGGGAGGTAGTTTATTTCGGAAGTTCCTGAAAAGTGCGGCGGAAGCAGATTCCCTTTTTCATCTTTTGCAATTTCGTAATTGCGTTGCAAAATTCGTTTTACAGGTCCGTGCACATCCTTGTATTTTTGGGCTTCCACATTGCCGAGAATCAATTCGTAATCGGTTTTGATATTTGGCGGGGCGAGCTTACAGAATTGTAACCGTTCAGCGCCTTGGGTATCTAAGTCCGAGCCGCAACCTAAAAAGAAACAAGCCGCAAAGCATAAAAAAGCAAATGAGGAAAGCTTGTGGAGGAGGGGCATACCTATAAAATATAAAATTCATCTGGTTATGTTGTGAAATGAACCCAGAACATTCCTTGTGATGCTTGGCAAAATTCAAGGCAAGTTCGGATTTGCCGTTTTTTTCTATTTTCCAATGGATGCAAACGATAGAACTCCCTCTTCCTGATGATTTCCACGTCCACCTCCGCCAAGGTCCGGCGTTAGCTTCTTATGCAAAAACGGTTTCAAAAGAATTCGGACGCATACTAGTAATGCCCAACACGGTACCGCCCATCGCGAGTGCCAAAGCGATTTTGGATTATCGGGCGGAAATAAAATCCGCTGTTCCAGAACTTGAAACGCTAATGACATTCAAGTTGAATTCCAAATATACGGCAATGGATTTAGAACAAATGAAACTAGCGGGAGCAGTCGCCGGCAAGTATTATCCAGCGGGAGTCACCACCAACAGCGAAGACGGCGTCTCGGATTTTGAATCCGTATTGCCTGTGATATCCGAAATGGAAAAATTAGGGCTCGTCCTCTGCGTGCACGGCGAAGAACCTTCCGCTTTCTGCTTAGACAGAGAAAAAGAATTCATTAAACGCGTGGAATTCTTATCGGCAAAATTCCCGAAGTTGAAAATAGTATTCGAGCACCTTTCAACGGCAGCGGCTGTGGAAGCTGTTCTCCGTTTGCCTCAAAATGTGGTGGCAACGCTCACCGTGCATCACCTGCTTCAAACGCTGGATGATGTGGTGGGAGGTTCGCTTTCTCCGCATCATTTTTGCAAACCGCTCCCCAAACGCCCGGAAGACCGTGAAGCCTTGCGCCAAGCGGCATTTAGCGGAAACCCGAAGTTCTTCTTTGGCTCGGATTCCGCCCCGCACGAAAAGGAAAAGAAGGAAGGCCCCTGCGGCGCCGCCGGTGTATATTCCGCTCCCGTCGCCGTTCCTCTCCTAATTGAAATTTTTGAAAGGGCATATAAATTAAATAAACTGCCAGATTTTATCGGGGGCTTTGGTGCGGACTTTTATGGAATTCCGCGGCACAAAGAAATCCGTAAATACGGAAAAGAAGATTGGATTGTGCCGCAAATAGTGAATGGCGCAGTTCCCCTTTTTGCGGGGAAAACTTTGCACTGGCATAAGATTTAGGGCGTTCCCCCGCTTCGCGGGGTCGCTCCCTTACAGGCGACACTCCGTTTGGTGCTCCGCACTGGCTTCGCCACCTTTCAGGCAGCTAACGCAATTCAGACAGGTTTTGCTTCCGCAACGAGCATTGCGATATAGGCTGCGTACACTACTAAAAGAATAGATCCCGCAACGCGGTTGAGCTTGCCCTCGCCTCGCTTGCGGAAGCCTAAAATCAAGAGCAGCAAGGTCACTCCCAACATCACGGGAATATCGCGGGCAAAGATCATCGGGTCTGTTTTTGGCATAGGGGCGATAATACCTGCGATTCCCACAACCATCAAAGTATTGAATAGATTGGAACCGATGATGTTGCCGAGCACGAGGTCGTTTTCTCCTTTGCGCGCGGCGGCAATAGAAGAAGCAAGTTCTGGAAGGGACGTCCCCACGGCGACGACGGTGAGGCCTATCAAGAGATCGCTCACGCCTAAAGCTTGGGCTGCTTTTATGGCACCCCACACAAGGACCCGGGAACTCGCAACCAACAAAACAAGCCCCGCGATAAGCCATAAAGTGGATTTGAGCAAACTTGTATGTGTAGATGTGCTGTGTCCCTCTGTGTCCGCTTTTTTATTTGCCTTCATGGAAAACACATTGAAGGTCATAACGCCTGCAAAAAGGAGGATCTGTACAAAGGCGTCCAAGCGTGAAATCCCGCCATCGGCGAGCTGGAAAGCGGCTAGTATTGATACGGCAAGAAGAATGGGCAAGTCTTTTTTTAAGATGCGGCGCTGTACGACAAGAGGGCGTATCAGTGCTGTTACACCTAAAATAAGAGCTATGTTAGCAATGTTGGAACCATAGGCGTTTCCTAAAGCGAGTTGGGGATTTCCTTCAAAGGAGGAAATGGATGACACGAGCATTTCTGGGGCAGAGGTTCCAAAGCCGATAATGACTATTCCGATGAGGAGTGAAGACATCCCCAAAAATCGCGCGACGCCGACAGCGCCATCCACAAATCGGTCCGCGCTCCAAACGAGAACGATAAGGCCCAAAACGATGGCGAGGATAGGTAAAAGAAGGCTCATATGGCATAAGGTAGTAAAACGGCATCAGAATAGTTGCTAGCTCTATCCCGCACCTCTAAAAATTCATTTTTATGACTAGAAGCCGGTTCCCTCCGATGCCCCGTCCGCCGGCCTTTTTGTCGCGGAAATGGAACTTTCTTGCTTCCTAGCGGCCAAATCTTGCGGACGGCGGACGGCATCCCCGTCGGGATTTCAATACTTTATCTGTAACTGAGGAGGAATCCCTTCAGCAGCCCGTCCCTTCCCATGCTTCGTCCGGGGTCCTTGTGCCGAGATGCCGGTGGGGCCTCACCCTATTGTATCAGAACCGGAACTCGTTCAGCGCAAAATGGATCCCCTGCGGATGGAAGACTACCCTGTCAGCCATCCTTTTGAACGTCCCGAAGAACCTCTTGATCCTTCCGTTTTGCTAGGGGCAGTGAATTTGCGACTTCCGGTGCCATATCCCCAAGATCCGGAGACCGAACCGGAACAGTTTGGATGTGAACACGCTCTCGTTGTCCGTGCGGATGACTTTCGGCTTGCCGTATGTCTCAATTGCCTGAATCAGCGCCTTCAGCAGCGTGACCGAAGTCTTGTCCGGGATGCTCTTCAGCGAGACGCATCTTCTTGTCCCGTGGTCGATGATGCCGAGGACGCTCGCTCCCGTTGCTGCTGCGAAGTTCCTGTTGAAAATGTCCGCGACCTGCCTCACCCCGGCGGCGGGCACGTGCGCCTTGATGCGTATGATCTCCCGCCTGACCCATGCCGGCTTTGGCTGCCGGTGGCCGCGGAAAATGTCCGCCTTCCTCGCTCTTCTGAAAACGCTTTTGTGTCGCAGACAGGAATGGTGCCAAAAGGCCATGAGCGGCAGCAGAAAAATTATCAGAGTGCCGCACAGATAAATGCTGTCCGCAGTGGATGGCATAAAAATATCTCCCGCTCCCGGCCGGAGAGAAAGAATATAATTTCCGGCTCTTTCTGTTTTTTACTCCGCCCGCTGGAATTTTTCCAGAATTTCGTAGAGTCCCGAGCCTTGTCAACGGAAGGTGGCAAAGATACTATCTTTTTTCCCGTGAGAGGAAACTTTTCGACATCGGAGATCCTTGGAATGGCCGCGCTTCCGCGTCGCGTGAGGTATGCGGAGGGTGGCGCGTATGCGCCAGTGCGGAGCACCGACCGGAGGGTAGCCCGGAGCTCGCCGACCCGGCGGAGGTACTTTGTGCGCAGTCATCGTCCAGCCGGGGCACGCCCGGCTATTGCGTACGCGGGCTCTTACACCTACGGAGGCGACCCCGTCAACGACGTGAACCTTGAATTCTTAAAAACTGCAGGAAGTTGGATTTGATTTGAGGAAGCCGCTCGTTTCAAAGGACGCCCGAATGCCGATCATCCATCAATGTGCCCTGGTGGGTATAAGCCGAAATTGCTTCTATCACAGGACGGTTCTTTCCCAAAGGAAACAGGATATGCTGAACGATATAGATTCGCTTTACACGGAAGATCCGACGCGAGGCCAGAGACGAATGTGGACGGCTCTTTACAAACATTACGGAGAAAAAGCAGGCCGCAAGCTTGTAAAGCATCTGATGGGAAAGCTCGGCATCCATGCGATTTACCCCAGGAAGAACCTGTCCCTTCTGGATAAACAGAATCCGAAGAACCATTATTTTCTTCACGGAGTCGAGATAAACCGAGTGAATCAGGTGGGAGCTTGGATATCACGTAAATCCGTCTGAAAGGAGGCTTCGTTTACTTGACGGTCGTGCTTGACTGGTACAGGCCCGCATATTGTCGTGGAGATTGTCGACGACACTGAACGCTGATTTTTGCGTGGAAGCGGTTCGGGATGCCATCAAGAGACATGGCTTTCCAGAGATATTCAACACGGATCAGGGAAGTCTGTATACGTCGGATGCGTTCACGGGTATCTTCAGGCATTCGTCAACGCGCCTCAGCATGGATGGAAATGGGCGTGCATTCGACAACATCTTCGTTGAGCGCTTATGGCGAATCGTGAAGCATGAGAACGTCTATCTCAGAGGGTATGAGAGAATGCAAGGCGGGGTTGGACGACTACATTGCGTTCTACAACGACCGATACGAGCATTCTTCTCTTGACGGCAACACGCCTTCGGATATATATTTCAGACGCGCTTTCATTGAAGGTGCTGCATGACAAAAATTCAACTAAGATCTTGAATTTTTCTGTTCAAAAAAAGGGAACCACTTCATTTGCGTAGAAGTGTAGCGGATTCACTGATAGGAACTATTCAAACTTTAGAAAACATGTATCCAAATTTTTATTTAATGGATGAAAATAAAATGGGTTATCATGATTATACCGACGATATGGGTTATGATGATCATCATCTCAATGCTCTAGGTGTCGTTCAGCTCGCCAATCGTCTGGATTCCCTCCTGCAAACGCTGGAATAATATGCCGTTAGTTAAACAAATATTCTCATCATTTCTTATCCTGCTGCTGACCGTTTCGTGTACGGATCCGAGTCACGATTCCGGTGTGCAGGCGAAAGAAGACTCCGAGCATCCCGGGATGATTCTTGTGGAAGCTGCGGGAAAGTCAACCACTCTGGGTACCAACGAAGCCTCGGCGGCATCTACTGCCAAGCCCGCGATGAAGGTAAAATTTGCCTATGACTTCTCTATCTCGAAAAGTGAAGTCACTCGCAGCGAATATGCCGCTCTCATGGGAGACGGTTCTGCAGTGAACCCGGACAGTGCCGATCTTCCACAGACGAATGTGACCTATTACGACGCCGTCCTCTATGCCAATGCGCGTTCTGTGAGCGAAAATCACGACACGGCCTACACTTATTCCTCGGCAACGTTCGATTCTGAAGGGAGCTGTACCAGTCTGGAAGGCCTCGTATTCGACCCTTCTCAAGAAGCATATCGACTCCCCACAGAAGCAGAATGGATGCTTTCGGCAGGGGAAGGCTGGAATACCTCTAATGCCTGGACGAATGCGAACTCGGAATATCATAGCCATCCCATATGCACCATCGGAGAAAATGACTTGGGTCTCTGTGACATGGCGGGAAACGCGATGGAATGGGTGAACGACTGGCTCGGAAACTTGCTTGATACCTCTGTCACGAATTTTGCTGGTGCTCCGGATGGGGGCACTTTAGGACAGCGCGTAGTGAAAGGGGGAAGCTACAAGAACGATCCTTCTGCCATTGCTCTCTACTCCCGCGGAGATGTCTATGCAGTCACTTCGGCGACCAAAGCAGAGTATGTGGGCTTTCGCCTTGCTTTCGGAAGCATACCCTCTTCGGTCTGGGTAAGTGGAGCTGGGGTCTCGTCTTCCCGCGTCTCCATTGTCGCAAGTTCCTTTCAGGTAAAGTCAATCACAGGCACTTACCGGGCTAAATTAGCCTTTGTGAACTATGAAACGGGAAACCTTGCCTATATTGATTTTTCAAATTCCACTCTTTCTGTCACCGAGATCGCGGACACCCTTCCCGTGTTTCACCCGGATATCTCGCCCGATGGTAAACGCGTTGCTTTCTGCACCAGAGTCGAAGGCGTGAGTGGAACCTCTGAAGTCTATGTGCGCGATCTCAACGCTACAGGAACCAACCTCGTGAAACTCAACGTAGCGAGTGCTGCGATCCCACGCTGGCGTGTGGTGGGAGGAGACACGGTGATCGTTTATGTGACTGATGCGGGGAACAACAAAGAAGATGCGGAGTGGAAACAAAAAAGTACTTGGCAGGTATCCTTTGCGGGTGGCAAGTTTGGAACGCCTGTAAAACTTTTTGACGGTTCTTATCACGGGGGCCTCTCAGAAGATGGCTCCCTCGCAGTCACTGGGGCGCGTCTTTTGCGGGCGAATGTTCATGGTAAAGATACTGTGTGGTACAATGGAGAACAGGCTTGCAATGCTTCCCTTTCGAGAGACTCCACGAAGCGCACTCTTTTCCTGGATTTTGGTGGTGAAACAGGCAAAACTTTTGTGGGGGAGAATTATGCGACTCATGAGCGGTTACTTATCGCGGATAGCACAGGCAAACTCATCCAGAGCATCGCTTCTCCCACTAATTACACCTTTGATCATACAGAATGGTCGGATGTGAAGAACGTTGCCGTGGCGACCGTCACCAACACCAATGGAGCGCACTCTGCAATCTATCTTATAAGTACGGCGGACTCTTCACTGTTGAAAGTTGTCGAAGGCGATGAACTCTGGCATCCCTGTCTCTGGGTGAATGCAGGTAATATCCTTTTGCAGACTGATCTCGACGTAGATAGCGCGGGGGTATATATGACCGCGTCTTCTGATATTACTACGCATATTATGCAAGTGAAAATGGAGCTGTTTTGGCAATATTATGATTCTGCTGAAGTTATCATTTTAGGTTCTTCTCGTCCATTTGCCGGTGTGGATCCCACTGTGATGAAATATGGTTTTGCTATTAATTTAGCATATTCGGCTCAAGATATGACTTCCTCTGATTATTTCATTACAAATTATTTTTTACCCCTTACTCCTAAATTAAAAGCTTTGGTGATTCCGCTTGATTTTGATCGTTGGTATTTGCAGGATGAAAATTTTAATGCTTGGTTTGGTAATATCCCTGGCTATGTATATGATCAAAGCCATAATTTCTGGGTAGATTCTATTCCTGAAAAAATGCACATCTTGAGCATGAATGCATTACAACCTCCTGAGGATGAATACAATCAATTCTCTTATCACAATGGTTTATATTTGGATTTAGGTCTTGGGGGCTGGGGTGATGAACATCCTGAAGTTTATGGTGATTATTTATGGAATAATACTAATACTGAAGGACCAAAGTATAACTACGGCAAACTGAAAAAAATCATCCAAGAAGCTCAAGCAAAAGGGGTTTATGTGATTGCTGTGGTATTTCCTCAGTCCCCTTATTTTCGCAATACAGAAGCTTGGGGCCGTTATGGTCCCACTCATGCACAGGCCAAAATAATGACAGAATCGGTTCTAGCCTTGCAGGATTCCTTTCCCAATTTTTTCATGATGGATCAATATAATGATGGTGTAAATGATTATGTATTTGAAGATTTTGTAAATAATGATCATTTGGGACCTCTTGGAGCCATAAAAATGGCAACACGCATTGATTCACTTTTGCAAACGTTGAAGTAATATGCAGAGGATTAAACGAGTTGCCCCGTCCGCTTTTTTTTGAAAGAAGGAACCCTGGAACAGCACTGACATTGCCGAAATTGTCCTAGGAAGTCCGCAATCCGTGCCCCGGAACAGGAAAGGATGCGGATGGTGTGCGGCATCCCCGTCGGGAACTAAATACTTTATCTATAACTGAACAGGTACCCTTTCAGCAGCCCGTTGCCACAGGGCGATTCCCTCGCGCCTGCCGGAGGCTTTGGCGTAGGGGACTGTCCCTCCCCAAGCACAAGTCCGCGACCTGCCTCACCCCAGCGGCGGGCACATTCCGCCTAATGCGGATCAGTTCGCGTCTCACCCACGTCGGCTTGGGCTGCCTGTGGCCGCGGAAGATTTCCGCTTTCGTCTTTCTTTTGAAGACGCATCTCCGATGCCGGCCGAAATGATGCCGGAAGGCTGCGAGCGATAGCAGAAAGAGCATGAGGATACCGCACGGATAAAGGCTATCGGCAGAGAATGTCATGTCGCCTCCTCTCTGTGTCAACGGAAGGTGACAAAGCTACTGTCTTTTTCCCGTGAGAGGAATCTTTGCGACATCGAAGATCTGTGGAAATGTACCGCCTCCGCATCGCGTGAGGCATGCGCCAGTGCGGAGCACCGACCGGAGGGTAGCCCGCAGCTCGCCGACCCGGCGGGAGTACTTTGTGCGCAATCATCGCCCAGCCGGGGCACGCCCTGCCATTGCGTACGCGAACCCTACACCTACGGCGGCGATCCGGTGAACTACGTGGACCCCACGGGGCTGTTCTCGTTCGACACGGGCTTGCTTACGATAGGGTGGACGAGCTCGCAGGGCTGGAGCATCGGCCTAACGAGCGGCCCTTTCTCGTACGGCTGGAACACCAGTACGAATCGACTTCGTTCAATGCCGGCGCAAGCGGCAGCTATCAGTACTGCATCTTCAATTTTAGCGGGAGCCTCGGCTATTCGTACAATTCCTACTCAGGGCACTCGCTGGGCGCGGACGGGAGCGCCTGCGTAGGGACCAAGGATGGGGACGATTATGCGGGCTGCGCGGGCGTCGAGGCGGGCGGCGGGGAGGACGAAGCGCTGAAGGTGTCCTCCGGCTACGAGGCGGGCTTCCTCGGGATGGAGGGCCGCGGCACCTATGCCGGTGTAAGCGCCGGTGCCGATGGCGGCAGCCTGTACGCCCAGTGGTCGGAGAATGGCGGATGCTTCCAACTATATCGTTAGGCGACTCGGGAATTTGGGATGTATCGAATCCGGTTTGTTGTTGTTCAATAAGTGCAAAAAAGTTACAATTTTGTATAAAACTGTTGCGATGGCCAGTTCCCTTTTTCTAAAAACGGTAAAATTTGCTTAAAAATGGCGCTTTTTGCCGTAACTCTGCTTTTTATCTCACAATTACGCAAAAAAGCCTTTTTTTTGCTAAAATTCAGTAAAATAACGAGGATGAATCTATATGCGTCTTTCTGAAAGATTTGTAGATAATTGCGTGATTATCAATTCGCAGAGTACTACGAAAGAACAGATTCTCAATGAATTGGTAGATACTCTTTGCAAGGCGTATAAGCTGGAACACCACGACGAGATTTTCGAGGCCGTTTGGAAGCGTGAACAAACGCGTTCTACGGGCATTGGTTGCGGTCTGGCTGTTCCGCATGCGAAGATTGATTATGTGGACCGCATGTGTATGGTCGCGGCGACCGTTGCTAAAGGCGTTGAGTTTGACGCTTTGGATGGCGAGCCGGTCCATCTTTTGATTTTAATCGTGAGCCCGGGCAATACCGTGGGGCCGCATTTGAAGGCTCTTTCATCCGTTAGCCGTATTTTGGCCGATGGCGTGGTTCGCAAGGATTTGATCGAGGCTAAGACTCAAATCGATTTCCTCGATATTCTCCGCAAGGCCGAGGATAAATACCTCTAACTTATAGCTTGCCTTGACATAAAGCTTGGGCTTTTATATTTTTGGGCAGCTTTGGACGATTAGCTCAGTTGGTTTAGAGCGCTGCTTTCACACGGCAGAGGTCACTGGTTCAAATCCAGTATCGTCCATTTAAGAGGCCCAAGTTGATGCTTGGGCCTCTTTTTCATTCTATATTATGTTTATGATTATCGACGAATCCAAACTCCCAGAGCCGCCGATAGGGGCTCATCTGGAATCTCCTCGCACGGGATTCAACCATCACGGCCTTTATATTGGCGGCGGTAAGGTTATTCATTATTCTGGAATGGCCCGTACGCTTTCAACGGATGATATCTTGAAGCTTCCCGGCCTTATCCGCTATGGCTGCATTGTCAAAACGTCCATGAAGCGTTTTTGTGACGGGCATGGTTTCCGTGTCGTGGAACATCCTCACGCGAAGTTTTCGGGCGAAGCGGCTGTGGCCCGCGCCAAGAAACGTTTGTACGAGCGCTCCTATTACCTCTATGGCAATAATTGCGAGCATTTCGTGAATTGGTGTCTCGATGATACTTTCAAGAGCCCGACAGTGACGAAAATTCTAGTCGGTTTTGCTCTTGTAGGCTTTTTGATCCACGCATTTGGAATTTCGAGGCTCGGCAAGAATATGCCGGCTTGGGCTCGCTTTATTTTTGGAACGATGTTTGCCATAGTGGGTGCGTTTATTATTACGCACTTTACTACGGACGCTTTGCAGCCTGCGGATGGTATCCGCGGACGGGAGCGCCGCAATCGCTATCTGGGCCGCGTGGGTGCGTGGATCGGATTTTGCCTTGCTGTTATCTTTGCCGTAATAGGCATTGGCCGCAAGTCCCGCATTTTTGAGAGCTTCTCCATTTATTTTATTCCGCTTGCTTGCGGGCTCGGTTCTTATGCGATTTGCCGGTCGAATGATGCCTATGAACGCGATCAACTCCGCGAACAGAGGAAAAAAACTGCGGAAGAAGTTCCTTCGACCTGAAAAGTTCCAAAAAATGCAACGCAATGGCTTTCTTGAACATCAAAAGTATGTGAAAGAACTGAAATGGACTTTTTGCTTGCTTGCCTTGTGCACAACCTCTGCTTTTACGGCAGCTTCGGTTTCGCTTAAGGATTGCGTAGAACGGGCTCGTGCGTCAAGCCTTGATATGGAGAGTGCTAGGCTTTCGGAACGTTCTTCGGAAGCTTCTTTGAAAACGGCAAAGACTTCCAGGAATCCGACAGTCTCGGCGAGCATTAACCAGACTCTTTATGATAGTCCTCTTAACGATGCGTCGCAGGATCATTACCGTTTGAGCTTGGGGCTCACGGGTTCTTATACGCTTTGGAACGGGGGTTCGACCGGGCTGAACATTGAAAGCAAGCAGCTTTCTTTGCAGGCTTCTAAGTACAATACGGAACTTGCGGCGCTCAATGTGGAAGAGTCGGCGATGAACGCTTTTGTGGCTCTCTTGGCTGCGATGGAAGATAAAGTAACGGCGGATTCTGCGCTTGTTCTTTCGGATTCTCTGGTAGCTTACAATTCCCGCTTGTTCGATGCTGGAACGATTACTAAAAGTGAGTTTTCGCTTTCCAAGTCTGATGCGGCAAGAGCAAAAGTTTCTGCGATTTCTGCTGCACAGGCAGAACGCTCCAAACGCACAACGCTTCGCCAGATTCTGGAGATGCCCCGTACCGATTCCTTGGAATTGAATGCGCCCGAGGCGAATTATGCCTCGCCAACGGATATGGGCGAGATTCCTTCCTTTGAAGTTGTTCTTTCTGAAACCCGCAAACATTATCCGGTGCTTGCTTCAGATAGTTTATCCATACTCGCTTCTCAAAAGGATTTGTCCGTAGCGCACAAGAACAGTTCCATTTCGGTCACGCTTGGTGCTCAGGCGACGACGGGCTTTCAAGCGTGGGAATCCGATAGCTACGCAGATCAAATGAAGGATGGTTACACGCATAGCCTTACTTTGGGCGTGAATATTCCGATTATAGACGGAGGAACGACGGAGGCAAAAGTGCTCTCTGCCCAAGTGGAAGCGGAAAGAGCCCAAGTGACCAAGCGCGAAACGGATAAGACTCTTGAAAATAATATGGAACAGCTTTATTTGCAGGCAGAAGCTGCAGACGCTTCTTGGCTTGCGGCAATTGCCGGAGTGGAAGCGGCGGCGGACGCGTTTGCTGTGGCAACTGAACAGCGCAATGCCGGTTCTATTACTTATACGGATTATTTAGAACAAAAAAATAATTTGCAAAGTGCTAAAAGTGTGCTCACCCAGGCAAAATATACGAGTATCTTGACCCGCAGTCTTTTGGACCTTTATATGGGAAGGTATCGATGAATAAGAAAAAATGGATTATTATTATCCTCACTTTAGCTGTTGTCGCTTTTGTGGTCATTCGTTTTGTGCTTCCCTCCAAATCTGCGGAGGTGGGCGTGATGGTGAGCGAAAAGGTTGAACTCGCGACGATTCGCACCACGATAAGCTCTACAGGAACGCTCAGCCCGGTAGATACCGTTGATGTGGGTACGCAGGTCTCGGGCGATATCAGCAAAATTTACGTGGACTTTAATTCTAAAGTTAAAAAAGGCCAGGTGATCGCGGAGCTCGATCGTTCCAAATTGCAAGCGACACTTTACCAAGCGCAAGTGACAGCGGCTTCGGCAAAGGTGGATTACGAACACAAGCTTTCTGTTTATGAGCGCACCAAAAAGCTTGCGGAAACGAACAGCGCGAGTGCGGTCGATCTGGAAACTACTGAGTACGAGATGAATTCTGCAAAGCTCGCGATGGAAAAGAGCAACAGCGAAGTGGAACAGGCCAAGTTGAATTTGAGCTATTGCATTATCAAGAGCCCAATTGATGGCATTGTTTTGGAACGCTCGGTAGATGTGGGGCAAACGGTGGCTGCTTCTATGAGTGCTCCGACCCTTTTTATTTTGGCTAAGGATTTGACCAAAATGCGCGTTATGGCTGATGTAGATGAAGCGGATATTGGTGCTGTCAAGAAAGGCCAGAAAGTGGAATTTGCTGTTGACGCTTATCAAAACGATACGTTTAAAGGACAAGTTGTGGATGTGCGTTTGAATCCGACAGTGACATCGAACGTGGTGACGTATTCTGTAGTGATCAGCGCAGACAACCCCGATTTGAAGCTCTTTCCGGGAATGACTGCGACTTGCACGATTATCACGGAAGAAGTGACGGATGCGATTAGTGTGCCTGTTGCGGCCATCAAGTTTACGCCTGCGGATGGTACTCCGATGATGGATATGAAAGATATGCCGCGTCCGGATTCTACAAAGACGGTGCCTAAGGATGATGATGATTTTGGTCCTCCTCCGGGATTGATGGGAGGTGGGGGCGGCCAGGGCGGCGTTAAGAAGAAGAGTTCTAGCTCTTCGCCAAAGATTTCGGGTAGCAATGTGTGGATGAATATGAGCGGCAAAGCGGCTTTCCGCCCGGTAAAGACGGGAATTAGCGATGGCGTGAGTGTTCAGATCTTAAAGGGTCTTTCTTTGGAGGATTCTGTGGTGGTGCGCCAAGAGGATGCAACGATAGCCAAAACAGAAACGGCAGAAGCTTCAAGTCCCTTTATGCCGAGTCCGAAAAAGAAGAAGTAACGTAATATTCCCCTCCAAAAAGAATCCCGCAGGTCCTAAGGATCTGCGGGATTCTGTATTTCTGGTCATTTTGTGGTTCCAAAGAAAGGTCTGGAATGGTTCGGTACTCAGCAACGGGCTAATGCAGAAAGTTTATCATCTTCCAGGCTTTACTTGTGCTGAAAAATGGAATTTTATTTTACGATTCCAACTTCGCTGATTTTGGCGAATCCGTTGACCTGCGAACCGAGCTGTAGATGGACCCAGCCGTCTTTAACGCCGAGGACTTGGACTTCTGTGCCTTCAGAAAGCATATTGAGCGTTTGGTAGCTGTCCGCAGGGCCACTCGTAATGTCTGCACTCTTTGCAGTAACGACTCCTTTGGAGTTCGTATTTTCCATATAAATTTTATAGCCCGCACTGATCCCGGTAAGGCCTAAGAGGAATGCTACCGGGAACACGCAAATGTAGAGTGCATTTTTTGTTTTTGGATTTGCGGAGAGTACGCGCATAACGCAGAGCGCAATGATTGCCCATATAAGAATGAGAATTGCATAGAGTTGTTGCTTTAGGGATAGAAAGTGATGTGCTTTGAAGAAGAATGTAAGAATCGGATTTTCTTCTTCATCTGCATTCGCTACTTTATCCTTTGTCTTTGTTTGGACATACTTTAAGTTATGCAAGTAGTCGTCGTTGGTGGGGTCGAGTCTGAGGGCGCTTTCGTAATAGAGGATGGAGAATCCCAAGCGTCCTTCGCGGAAGTAGGCGTTCCCTAAGTTATAATAGAGATCGCCGCTTTTGTATCCGTTGTCTACGCATGTTTGCCAGGCGTCTACAGCGGTGGCGAAATCTCCTGCTTTATAAGCGGCTGCGCCAGTATAGAGTGAATTGCATTCCGGTGTAGCAAAAAGTGACGCTGTTAAAATGGCGAGAAAAATGATGAAACGTTTCATTTTAAAATCTCCAGCGTATTACAAAGGGCTTCGAATTTCTGGAGCGCATCTTCGCGCTCTACGGCGGTTTGCTCGGATGGGGCAAATCGTGCGAATGCGCAGGCTTCCATCCAGTCGGATACTTGCTTTACTTTGTCTTCGGTAAGTCCGAGGTCGTTTAAGTTCTTTCTGAAAAAGTCCTTTGTCATTCCGCGGAATTCGAGGTTTGAAAGGTCGGAAAGGTAACCGACAAGCCCATTTTCGAGTGCCGCATAGAATGCCTTGCCGTCATTCTTGGCTAATGCTTCTTTGGCAAGTGTCGTGTATTTTTTGAGGTTTGCCTGTGCTTTTGCTTTGCGGACAAGTGCAGCGTTACCCAAATTTTTGCGGTAGCGGCGGATAAATGCACAGAATATTATATACAAAATAATAGGCAGGATGAGGAGCATCCAGAATAATGCGCTTTTGTAGAAAGGCTTGACTTCAATTTTTATGTTGCTCAAATTGTGCATATAGCGAATGTCGCTTCCTAAATTTTCGATGTCTTCTTTTTGTGCGGCTTGTGGCGCGGGAATGTCAGATGCGTAGGTCGCGTTCCCATCGCCTTTTTCCACTTTGATTTTCCATGGTCCCTGCGTTTTGCTCTTGTACTTTTTTTGATTTGGGTCGAACCAAGTGTAAGTAATCGCAGGTATTTCAAATTCGCCTTTCTTTTTGGGGTAGAGAAATACGCGGATGTTCTTGCTCGTAATGACTTTGCCTTGAACCACATTCTTGTTGATGTCGGTTTCGGGGGGCACAGAGCGGAAGTCCGAAAGATTCGGAAGTTCAGGGTCGGTAATCGTGCCCGGTTTTCCATCGCCTTTAATTAGTACAGATAACGTAAGAGCTTCACCGACTTTTAGAGAATCCTTGTCAAACGAAGCGGTAAAAGAGTAATCGCCGACCATGCCGGAGAAATTGTCCGGACGGCTTGCCGTGGGAAGCGGGAGTACATTAATTCTTATGGGAACGGTAGAGGCTTCTGCATCAATGGGCTCTTGGCGGATACTTTTGAAACTCATTGAAAATCCGCCGCTGGATTTATTTTCTTCAACGACTTTCGGGGCGCCGATCTTGGTGTATTTGAACTTAAAGGCGGGTATCGAAACGGTTCCTGTTTTTACAGGGGAGAGCCAGGCGAATTTTGCGCTTGCCTCCGACTCTTGTGGCGCGTTTGGAACGCGGGTGAATTGAAGGTTGGAAAGGTCGGAACGGTGTGCAATGAAGTCATTTCCCAAGTCCATATTGAGCGCGGCGAGATTTCCTTGGAAGTGCTCATATGTATGGAGCGAAAGCGTTACGGAGAGTTGTTCGCCTTCGTAGACGGTATATTTGCTCGGTGTGAGCGCTACGCTTAAAGCGGCATCGTCAAAGGATTTTTGTACAGAGATTTCCGGGCGTGCGAGCTCATATTCGGTGCCTTGAATTGTCCAAGTAAGTATGCCGGCAATGCTGCGCCCTGTTTTTTTAGGCGCAGTCAGTTTAAAGTTGTATTTGCGTACGGAAAAACCGCGGCCAAAGAAGTCTTGGACTTGCGTGTCCGTGGAATCCATTCCCCTGAGGGAAAATCCGTTGGAAGGTGCGAACTTTGGGATGTCACGTGGCTCGGCGAGCTCGCGCAAGGGAACGACGACTCTCAATTCAAAAGAGGAACCCGCATCGATGCGGTCACGGTCATATTCTAGCGAGATCCTTGCTTGGGCAAAAACTGCCGCTAAAAGAATGAAAAAAAATAGGCGTTTCATAGTTGCTCTAAAACTACAAAATTCACGAAAATAGCCCACAAAAGACTCTTGAACTAGCTATCTTTGGGCTATGATTTATGCGACTCTTGATTCCCTCCTCGAAAAATTTCCGCAAATTCAAATGATTGGTGCTGTGGGAAGCGGTAAATCAAGAGTTCTCCGCGAATTTGCCGAAAAGCATGAAAAAGTCGCCCTTTCTTCTACGGAAATTCAGCGCCGTATCCAGCGGGCTCTTGCCCCTTTTTGGCAGCAGAGGTTTATCAGCCTCCGCGATGATGATGCTCCGCGCGTGCGCGATTTGCTTCTCAAACCAAAATTTTTCTTGAATTCGGAACACTATGTAGAAGATGATCCGTTTGCGCCTACAGATCCCGACCGCCTGGAATCTGCGCTTCAGATGGCGAATTTGCCTGAAACTGTGCTTAAAGTGAAACTTTTGAGTCTTTCAAATGGCGAACTCCGCCGCATCCTTTTGGCACGCCTTTGGATGGAATCGCCCGATTACATCCTTTTCGACGATCTTTATGGCGGTTTGGACCCGGAATACCGCGTTCGCTTAGCGATTGCTGTAATGAAAATGGCAGAAACCGGCGTAAAAATGGTGATCGGCCTCCAGCGCAAAGAGGAGCTTTTCCCAAAGATACCTGCGTTCGTTTATGAAAATGGCGTGTTTTCGGAATATACAGGGGAGCTCCCAAAAGAAATGCCTATGGATACTCCTGCTGAAAAAAAACTCATGACATACGCTGTGGAAATTTTGAATAAGCCTGAAAGCACCGGTGAAGTTCTTTTTGACTTAAAGCATGTACACGTGCGTTATGGTTCGACAAACGTGCTGAACGATCTCACTTGGCAAGTGAAAAAAGGGGAACATTGGGTGGTAATGGGCCCGAATGGAGCGGGCAAAAGTACGCTACTTGCAATCCTTTCTGCGGATCATCCACAAATGTATGGCAATGATATTACTTTATTTGGAAAGAAGCCTGGCAATGGATTGAATATATGGGAGCACAAGGCTCAAATTGGATTTTTTTCTCCGGAGCTTGCTACTCAGTACCGCGAAAAATTAAATATTGCCGAGGTTATTTGCACAGGTTACACAGCGGGCCTCGGATTGTTTACGCCTCCATCGTGGGAAGAAGTCGGCAAGGCTAAAGACTGGCTCGCCAAATTCGGTTTCAATAATCCAGAGCGTTCTTTTGAATCGCTTTCTGCTACGGAACGCCGTCTGGTACTTATTGCCCGCGCAGCAATCCGTCCGCCGAAAGCCCTTATCCTTGACGAACCGACCCAAGGAATGGATGCCGATTTCCGCGATCGCCTTTTTGGCTTGCTGGAATTTCTTTCCAAAGAAACGACGATTATTCTAGTGACTCATTATGATGAGGAATGGCCGCATTGTATGACGCATTTGCTTCGTATGCCGAAGTTCTCGCTTTAAAAATAGATGAAAAAAGTTTGCTGGTTGTGGAATCAAGCGGGACTGAGTAAGAAGAGAGACGCTTGCGCTTCAGCGCTTAGTACAAAACGATCCTTTCAGGGAGAGCCCCTGATCCTTCATAGATGAATGCAGGTGGGGCGCTTCACAACTGGGCTTGCTTAGGTTATATGACTAAGGCGAAATGGAAACGCTAAACCTCGACAAATTCACCGCAGGATTTGCCGTGTACTTGATTTGAGAATCTATCGTTCGCGGTTTTACTCGGTTTCGTTCATCTTCTCTTTTTCAGAACAATTTTTAGAGGAGTTCTTTATTTACTTTTATCCCGTTAAATTTTCTTGCCGTAGAGTTAGTTCTTTTATTGGAGCATCTTATGGAATCTAAAAAATATCCTCTCTTCTTGTTGGTTATTGTTGTCGCATTCTGGATTTGGTCCGGAATATCTCCGCAAGACACTCGGCTTACTTGGGTACTTGAAGTGTTTCCTTTTATGGTGGCGTTCCCGATTCTTCTTTTTACATATAAGAAATTTCCATTGACGAACCTCTGTTATACGCTCATAGCGGTGCATGCGATAATCCTTATGTTGGGCGGTCATTACTCTTATGCCAAAGTGCCGCTGGGATTCTGGATGGAAGATTGTTTTGGTTGGACCCGCAATAATTATGACAAGATAGGGCATTTGATGCAGGGCTTTGGCCCGGCGATTTATGTGCGCGAAGTCTTGCTGCGGACAAGTCCGATTAAGCCCGGCAAGTGGCTCGGATTTTTGTCCGTGTGCGTACCGCTTGCATGTTCCGCTTTTTATGAAATTATTGAATGGGTGGCTTCGCTTTCAAATCCAACGGATACGGAAGCTTTTTTGGGTACGCAGGGCTATATATGGGATACACAGACAGATATGTTCTGTTGCCTTGTGGGGTCTATCCTCGCTCTTCTATTGCTGTCGAAGCTCCACAATAAATTCATGAAACCTTTTACGGATAAGGTGCGTTAATCATTATGCGGACTTTGTTTGCTATTTCAACCTTCTAAGTGGCTCCACAGTGATTTATGAGGATCATCAAGAACGTTTTGGTGCCGATGGACTAGTCGTCGGCGCTCGGATTGCGCAGCATGGAACTGCTTTCATTCTTCATAAATTGTAGGTTGCCGTGAGGATGGCGCTTTTTTTTACTTGAGTTTTGGTAGTGGCTTGCTTTGATGGAATCTTTATTTAAACTGTCAAGGAATGCTTTTTCTTTTGTCGTTCTTAATTCCGGATTGTGTGCCTTATAGGCTGAGATTTTACCGTTTTCATCGGCATAATAGAAATTGCCTAGCGAATCTGCAATCAGCAGATAGCCATCTGTGGTTTCTTTGTAGGAATAGAATTCGTCGCCCCGGTTGTAATAAGTGAGGATCGAACTATCTTGCTGTGTTTTATTGATGGGGAATGGCGGTGCGGGTTTTGCTATTGCAGTCGAAGAAAGAAGGCCCGCGCATAAAATCGCTACTGGTAAGTGGAGTGCTTTCATATATTTTAAAATATTCTGAAAAAGGGATTACTTTAAAATTTTAAAATGGATTCTGCGTAAGTACGGTGAAATGCTTGTTATGGACACCTCTAAAAGCTCAATTTTTATGGCGCGAAACCGGTTCCCTCCAGGGAACGTCAGGGTTCGAAGAGCCGGACTCTAGGCCGGCCCCGCAGGGGTGAGGATGGAACAACGTGACACCGCAACAACGAGAAGCCGGTTCCCTCCAGGGAACGTCAG
>Ga0172378_10001713_pt1 | contig 20332 bp, 17 predicted proteins | sample GrowelOW332metaG_FD_119755 | JGI IMG/M metagenome (GOLD analysis project Ga0172378, IMG submission 119755) | Groundwater microbial communities from an aquifer near a municipal landfill in Southern Ontario, Canada - Pumphouse #3_1 metaG | ecosystem: Environmental > Aquatic > Deep subsurface >... | reverse complement strand
GATAAGCTATAAAAGTGAAGAGCTAAGGCGACTAAAGACTTTCCAGAACCTGTGGGAGTATTTAAGATGACATTTTTGCCATCAAATAGTTCAAGAATGGCTTCTTCTTGTGCTTGATATAAATCAATATGATGATCTTCAACCCAAGTTAAAAATGATTCAAGCAAGTTATCTGCTAAAACAGGTTCCCCTTTAGGAGAAAGTAGGTCACGAAGCGTTAAATTAGGCATAAAACAAAGATAATTTATCTCTCTTTACGAAAAAGGAAACGTTCGTTTTTTATACAAGATCTTTACATATTAAGCACTTTTGTATTTATTCATTTCATATATTATTGAATAGTTTAGCCATCGTTAATAAAACGATAAAGGATGACTCATGCCTCAAAACATCATCAACTTAGAAAACCACTTGTCTTATCAAGCCGAATCCGTAGTGAGTCGAGAAATCATTCGCAAAAAAGAAGGAACGGTCACTTTATTTGCTTTTGATAAAGGGCAAGGTTTAAGTGAACATAAAGCACCGTTTGATGCTCTTGTTCAAGTAGTCGATGGAGAAGCCGATATTTTTATTGGAGGAGAAGCTCATCGCTTACACGCTGGAGAGCTCATCATTATGCCAGCGAACATTCCACATGCATTACAAGCGGTCACTGCTTTTAAAATGATTTTAACGATGATTCGACAGACTCAGGAATAAAAATCATTTTTCCACTAAGGAGCCTGGTATTTCTACAAGGTGACTTGCTAAAAGCGAATCGGAATTCAGATGATAAAACATTTGTAGCACTAATGCTTCTGTGTTAAAATCATAAGAATCAAATTGCAATAGATAGCTTTCAGAAGAATTATCAAAGCCTATAATATAAGGCTTTTTATTTATTTTCTTTTGTTCAAAAAGTTCCATTATTATAGCAGCCACTTCATCATTCACGCAGACCCATGCTTCTGTGGTAGGAGCTTTAGAAATCATTTTTTTCAGCCTTTGGCGTAATAAATCTCTGGCTCTTAATTCTACTGTATTTTTAGGACCATTTTGACGCGCCCGTTCTCTGTAATCCCAAGGGCTTGCATTAGTAGAATCTGTGAATGGCAAAACAACTAAACCACTTTCTTGAAGTCCTGTGAGGCGATCTTGAGACCAAGAACTGGCATGGTATGGAGAGATATAAACGACTTTCTGAATACCCTTCTCTAATAAAAATCGTCCCATCATGCGGCCTGGTACAGAACCAAAAGTCGAATTAAAAAACGTCCATAAAGGCTGCTTTTTAAATAGCGAATGGAATCCTTCTTGAGGGTGTTCCCACCAAATAGATACAGGAACCGAAAGATGACTTAAAGCGGAGAGAAATGGTTTTGGTTTTTGAATTAAAAGCGTTGAAACGATGGCGCCAATCGTATTTTTTCTTTCTTCAAGATGACAGACCACTCCATTTCGATCAATCCATTGATTTGTTTCTTCATTATAGCCTAATAGGCGTAGTTTTAGCCGCCGAGAAGCGGCTCCTCGATACACTAAACGAATGAAATCTACTTCTCGTTCACTTTCTGGAGCAAAAGCGCCCCATTGAGTACAACGTGTAATTAGTAAAACTTCTGTTTTTGTTTCTTGTTGAAAAGTGGAATTGATAAAAAATCGACTTTTTCCAATTCGGCCAAGAAAGCCAGATTGTAGTTCTTGCGATAAATACTTTAAGAGCAAAGAGGAAGAGACATGATAGCGAGCTTTTAATTCTTTTAAGGAAGGTAATGTTCGATCATGAGAAAAAGCTCCCGATCTCCAATCGAGCATAAATCGATTGTGCAATAATTCTATAGGAGATTGAATTACTGGAGGATGATTAGAAAAAGCAGTGCGATTACCCCAAAAATATCCCTTTGATGGAATCGAAAAAATGACTCCCTGACTGCAAAGTTCTTTTAATGCCCGCTGAACAGTCCCCGATGATGCTTTGAATGAAGTCATTAATTGACGAACAGAAGGCAATTGCTCTCCTGTTCGATGCTTTTGATTCAATAATGTTTCAACAATGATTTGCTTCATTATGTAAAATTACATAAATCAGCGCTCTATTTTTTGTAATCCCTGATAACGACCTTTTAGATCAAAGGTTTTTACTTCATAAATGCCAGAAGGACGTTTTTCAAGATTTCTTTTTGGAGTCTCAATACTTGTGTTCTCCTCTGGATCAACAGGGACTGTTCCTGTAAAACCTTCTTGGCCCACTTTTGTAATACTTAAGATCAAAGTGTTATCTTTAACGTTGATATTACCCTTACTCATTGTAACTCGATTTTCATCGAAAGTCCAGTCTCCTTTACCCCAACGAGAATTATCAAAAGATTCAAAATTATCCACCCAAGACAAGGTAAAATCACTACCATTAGGCCCCTGCCCAGGAGTATAATTATAAACCTTAACCCAGTTAATAAATTGATTTACAGGTAATATATTTTCATCCCAAGCACCTACCCAAGCTGCAACAGTAGAAGACCAAAGGTTAAAACGAAGACTTTGTTCTTTATTCAAATTAGTCACTTGATTTTTTTCATCACTCGATCCTACTGCAGCTCTTCTGACTTCTACATTATCTACAAACCAAGCTACATAATTAGGCGTCCATTCCATCGCGTAAGTATGATAAGTGGCATTGGCTGGCTGGGAGAGATTGTGATGCTTTTCACTGGTGATCTTAGACTCCAAAGACCCAGAGATTATGTTTGATTGAAACGTGCTTGGTGATTTACCTAACACTTCTATATCTATTTCTACCCAAGGTTCTCCTTTACCTATCCATGAGTCATTGTAATACAAAAACATAGAACTTACTAAACCACTACCTGCGGCCATATACATTCTTGCTTCATACCTGCCGTACATAAAAGTTTCATTGCTATATAACTCAGCACCTGAATAAGGCTTGTCTTGTGCAAATACAGATGAAATTAGGGCCATAGCGATTAATACCATTTTTTTTAGTTTCATAAAAAGATCCTTGTTTTGAAAACTCACTCTAAAAGATTAGAGCATAGAAAGTATCCTTAACCACGTAAAAAAAATAAGTTATTACATCAGAAGCTGAATCCTGAATAACAGCTTCAAAACATATAACTGTATCAACTGTATCTATTTTTAATTGTTTTTTTTGGCAACCAATCAAAAGATCATTTTCAAACAAACAACTCGGAAAATGGATTAAAAAAGACAAAAATCAAGGAATTTAAGATAAAACAGGACTTTATTAAATAAAAAAGATAAGTCCTTACTTTTCATCATTTTGAGAAAAAAGAACTACACGTCCTTCCGATAAACTTTTTTGAACATCAATCACTCTCTGATTTGCAGATCCCTTAAAAGGTTTATCTAATGTTCTTTCGGCGTAAATAAAAGGGCCGTCAACAAGTATATCAGCAAAAGAGAGCAATTCTAGGTAAGCAGGGATTTTAGAAGAAGAGGCTAACAAATCTTCATATAAATAGCCTGTGTAGATGACTAAATTATAGCCACGTTCTTTTATTTCACGAGCTAATGGAACTAACTCTTCAGCTTGAGAAAATGGTTCTCCTCCACTAAAAGTTATGCCATCTAAAAGATCATTTTCTTCTATCATTTCTAAAATTTCATGGATAGGCAAAAAATGCCCTCCATCGAAATCATGCGTCTGAGGATTATGGCAATGAGGGCAACGGTGCGGACAACCTTGGACAAAAATAGTCATTCGAATACCAGGCCCATCGACGATGGACTCTGGCTCAATTCCAGAAATACGAAGTCTTAAGACTCGCTCTTCTGATTCTGACATATTAAAGTCCATGCTTGACTCGATCTTTAACCTCTGATTTTTTGGCGTCATTAAAACGTTCTAAGGTACCTACTAAATAACCCGTAATTCGACGGATGCGTTCAAATTTTGCACCCTCAGATTCTTTGGCATGACACTTAGGACATTCATCACCAATAATACCTGTGTAAGAACATTCTGGATGACGATCTAAAGGATGATTCACAGAACCGTAACCCATTCCTGATTTTGCCATGACTCGAATAATTTTTTCAAACGCTTCTAAATTATGGCTAGGATTTCCATCCAATTCAATATAACTGATATGACCTGCATTCGTAAGCGCGTGATAAGGAGCTTCAAGTTCAATCTTACGAAGAGCATTTGTTTTATAATACACAGGCACATGAAATGAATTGGTGTAATAATCTCTATCCGTAATGCCGACTTTGACTCCAAAGCGTTTGCGATCCATTCGAACAAATCGTCCAGAAAGACCTTCTGCAGGTGTTGCTAGTAAAGAGAAATTGAGTTTCAATCGTTCGCTTTCGGCATCACAAAAATCACGCATATGCTTCACTATTTTTAAGCCTAATTGCTGTGATTCTTCTGATTCTCCATGGTGTTTACCAGTTAAAGCAACTAGCGTTTCTGCAAGTCCAATAAAACCAATGGAAAGCGTTCCATGCTTAATGACTTCACGAACCTCTTCGTTCCAATCTAATTGATCTGAATCAATCCAAACGCCTTGCCCCATTAAGAATGGGAAGTTCTTCACTTTTTTACGGCACTGGACTTCAAAACGTTCTAACAACTGATCTCGAACTAGTTCTAAGATTCGATCTAATTCTTTAAAAAAGAGTTCCTGACTTCCATTTAATTTAATTGCTATACGAGGCAAGTTAATGGATGTAAAGCTTAAGTTTCCGCGTCCGAAAGTAACTTCTCTTGTGGGATCCACAATATTACCAATCACACGAGTTCTACATCCCATGTATGCGATTTCGGTTTCAGGATGACCTGGTTTATAATACTGAAGATTATAAGGAGCATCTTGGAAACTGAAGTTAGGGAACAAGCGTTTAGCGCTTACACGACAAGCGAGCTTAAATAAGTCATAATTTGGATCGCCTGGATTTAAGTTGATTCCTTCTTTAACTCTAAAGATCTGTATTGGGAAAATGGCTGTTTCTCCAGCACCTAACCCCTCTTCTGTTGTGAGTAAAAGATTACGCATCACCATTCGAGCTTCTGGTTCTACGCAGAGCCCATAGTTAATGCTTGAAAATGGGGTTTGCGCTCCAGCACGACTATGCATGCTATTTAAATTATGGACAAACGCTTCCATCGCTTGGAAAGTGGTTTTATCTGTTTCTTGATAAGCTTGTTTTTGAGCAAAGGCCTGCGCCTTAGAAACGATCTCAGCCGAAAAATTTTTAACTAATTCGCGAGCTTCATTTTCATGAAATGTAGGATTCGGATCTAAAGTGGGATATATACCTAAAGCGTCTAATTCTTGATGAAGCTTCTTAACGATCTCAGTAATTTTTGATTCTTCTGAATCCGTCATGATTTCTAAAGCTTTTATTAAGTTTGCAGAATAAAACTTGCGATAAGAAATACGAACGCCATTGGCTAAAGCATATTCAAAATTGGGAATTGATTGCCCACCATGTTGGTCATTCTGATTACTTTGAATTGCAATTGCAGCTAAAGCGGCATAACTCCGAATATCTCTTGGTGCACGAAGATGACCGTGACCTGTATTAAAACCACCTTCAAATAAATGATTTAAATCGATTTGACAGCAAGTCATTGTCAAGGAATAAAAATCTAAATCATGGATATGGATATCTCCATCCTGATGCGCCATAGAATGCTCAGGCTTTAGCATAACCATGGTATAAAAATGCTTCGCTCCTTCAGAACCATACTTAAGCATAGTTCCCATAGCGGTATCGCCATCAATATTTGCATTTTCTCTTTTTAGGTCTGACTTTTCAGCATCACTAAAAGTGATATCATGTAAAGTACGCATTAATCGTGTATTGAGTTCTCGAACTCGAGAGCGTTCTGCCCTATATAGAATATAGCGTTTGGCTGTTTCTGCATAACCTTGTTCGACTAAAACATGTTCGACCGCATCTTGGATATCCTCAATACCAGGTTGATCTATCCCTTGAGACTCAATATGTTCTACAACAGCGATAGCAATATTTAATGCTGTGGAGTCTACTATCTCTTCTGGATTTATTTTAATTAAACTAAGCTGTTGCTCCTCTTCTCGAAGACGTTCATTTAATTCACCTGAAGCACGAAGTGCCTTAGCAATTGCACCTGCAATCTTCTCTATATTAAAGGGCTTTTCACGACCATCGCGTTTTTTCACTTTTAAAATCATGGTTCCATCCATTTATTTTATGCCTTTTTCACAACATATTGCATATTTTTAAGGCATTATCATTTCATTAACACAATATATGGAATGACAAGATAATAAAACAACCTTTAAATAAAATATCTATCCATTTATTTTTTTTACATTGTGTAGTATGAATATAAACACACTACTTTTAATTTCTCACCCCGACTTTTCTAAGTCTAAGATTAATAAAGCGTTAGCTGAAATCGCTAGTCAAAAGCCTAATATTATCGTAAGGCACCTTGACGAAATACAAAAAGATAATCGTTATTCTCTAGAAGAAGAATTTGCTTTATTAAAAAGCGTTTCATCCATTATTTGGCAATTCCCTATCTATTGGTATAATGCCCCCGCATCTCTTCGAAACTGGCAGGATCAAATTCTTAGTCCTATTGTTTATGGGCCAGAAAACTTTTTGATAGGGAAAAAACTACGCGTAGTTTGTAGTACTGGCGCAGCGGAAAACACCTTTTCAGCCACTGGATTGAATCGTTTTACTGCACAACAAATGCTCTGCCCTATGCAAATGACCACCAACGCTTGTCGTATGGAATGGCAAGAGCCCTTTATTACTTACGGAGCAGGCACCATTACTGAGGATCAAATCCAAGAAGTGGCTAAGAAATATTCCGCTTTACTAGATCAAAACACTATTTAAAAGCAAAAAAAGACTACCATGGAGGGAGAACCACGATAGTCTTTTTTGTTGTGGTGAAAACATCAAGGGGTTTGATGTTTTCGGGTTGTGTTAGAATATTTCAGAATGTCTGTTTACTTCACGTTGTATCGTCGGTTGATTGTAATCTATTGATTTATTTTTTAAGGAAAATGCATCTGAATCAAAGCTGTTCATTTTTTCTGTATTTAAGGATTCCTCTGCATCCATGACTCCAAAATGAGATTCAGTTTGTTCCTCTTCTTCTAAACTATAAGATCTAACATCAAGTTCTGATCCAGTAAAAGAACTGAACGGATAATAATCATCCATGGTTTTGGGTTCAGCTATAGGCTCTGGTTTCACGACCTCTTCTATTGCTGACGTTGGTTGATTAGCCATGAAGCAAAAATTAGCCGTTGGACGTGGTGTTGCTTTTTCAACGACACGACCGTTGTTCTCATTGACCTTAGGCATTACCATTGTTGGGTCACTTGCACTGACTGAAGAAGTAGAAGTGGTTTTTTTGTCCAATGGAGTAAAACCAAAGCCAGTGGCAATGACTGTAATACTGACCTTATCTCCTAACTCTGGAATGGTAATATCACCAAAAATGACAGATGGATCATTGGCTTCACCAACGGCACTATAGATGTATTCCATTGCTGTTGAACATTCCTGCATCGTAAAGTTTTCACCATGAGAAATATTCACTAAAACACCTGAAGCACCTTCAATATTAACATCATCTAGGAGTGGGCAATTAATTGCATTTTCTGCAGCGCGTAATGCACGGTCTTCTCCCTCTGCAATACCTGTACCCATTAACGCATCACCGCCATCTTGCATCACGGAACGCACATCATTAAAATCAACATGAATATTTCCATGATGAAGCATGATATCACAAACACCACGCACGGCATTTCCAAGAACCTGATCTACAGTGGCAAAGGCTTGCTCTGTAGTCGTCGTCTTATCAATGACTTCCATAATTTTTTGGTTGTTAATCACAATAATGGTATCCACAGTATCTCGCAAAGCAGAGATTCCGTTCGCTGCGTTACGAGAACGCACAGGGCCTTCGAACTTAAATGGAAGAGAGACAACGGCCACAGTTAAAATGCCCTGACTTTTTGCAATTTCTGCAACGACAGAAGCAGCTCCAGTACCTGTACCGCCACCCATGCCAGCAGCAATAAACACAAGGTCACAACCTTTTAGCGCTTCAGCCACCGTTTCTTTATCTTCCATGATCGCCTTACGACCGACATCTGGACGAGCACCTGCTCCTAAAGATTTTGTAATCTTTTGTCCGATCGCAATTTTTTCACTAGCTAAACTATGTTCTAAAGCTAGTGCATCGGTATTGATCGCTAGAAAATCAACTCCAGCGATATTCATTTTGATCATGCGGTTTACAGCGTTTCCACCTGCACCACCGACACCGACGACTTTGATTTTAGCGTTGCCGCTAAAGTTTTCTGCAGCAAGTATGTGAGACTTGCCTTCTATGTTGATGTAGTTGTTTTCACTCATATTGATCTCCCTATTGAGTTTAGATGTATCTTTTTATAATCTGGATAAAGCGACGAGTTCCTGCTATTATGTAACTTAGAATCCCCTGCGTGCTCGTCTCTTTTATACTTTTTTTCCTCGTTTTAGCAGCATAGTGAAGTAAGCCCACGCCTACTGAAAACGACGGTTTAGCCAAAGAATCTCCAAGCCCCACATCTTGTTTGGGTTGTCCTAAACGAACTGGTTTTTTGAAAATACCTTCTGCTAGTTGTACAATTCCTTCTGTAGCACTTGTGCCACCTGTTAAAACGATTCCTGCTCCAATGATTTTATCTAATTGACGCTTTCTTAAGTGATCAGCGATTAACCCTAATATTTCACTCAAGCGAGCATGCATTACTCTTGCTAAACGTTCTCTAGAACAAGGAACAGTCCCTCGATCACCAATGCCTGGAACAGGAATGACTTCTGCGTTTAACACATTAGAAATGGCTACCGTTCCATATTTTTTCTTTATTTCTTCAGCACGAGCAATTGAAATAGGCAAATCAAAGCTTTTAGCAATATCACTCGTGATGATGTTTCCAGCTAAATCAAGAGAAACAGAATAGCATACAGCATCTTCATAAAAAACAGCTAAATCAGCAGAAGTGGCCCCAATGTCTATAATAGCGACACCGAGCTCTCGTTCTTCATCGTGTAAAATGGCATAAGCTGCTGCTAATGGTTCTAAAACCATCGCTTTTATTTCAAAGCCTGCCTTTTCAACGCTCTTTTTATGATTCTGCAAATTCAATGTTTTAGCAGCGACAATTTGTACTTCAGCGTCTAAACGAACACCACTCATTCCTATTGGATTTTTTATTCCTTGAACATCATCTAAAGAATAATTTCTTGGGAAAATATGAAGTATTTCGCCTGCGGTAGAAGGTAATGTGCTTGCATGCTTAATTACCGCCGCCACATGAGATTCTTTGACTTCATTTTTGGAAGGGTCAAGAGTGACTCCGCCTTTCGATTTGAAACAGGAGATGTAATCACCTGCGACACCAACATAAACTTCTTTTACATCAAAACCAGTCATGGTTTCGGCTTCTTTTACGGCACTACCTATAGATGAAATTAAAAAATCTAAATCAGAAATCGGATTCTTTTTCAATTCCTTTACACCAAAACCAAGAACACGTACTTGATTCTGATTTTCTTGCAAACCAATAAAAACAGCTATTTTGGAGCCACCAATATCAAGTCCAACAATGATGTTTTCTTTATTTACGGTCATTTTATTTTTATCATCCATCACTATACCTCTTTTCATAAGGTTTTATATAGGCAAACCCATTAAAACGCATATCCACAATACTTGCTGTTTTTAAGTCGGAAGTAAAACCTTGTATTAATTGTTTATACTGATCAAACTGTTTTTCTTCCCAACCGCTTAAAGGAAACAGCGTTTTAAATTCAACATCTTTAAAAAACACTTCTATCGCATATTCTTTTTTATTAACACCTATCTGCGATACTTTTCGATAGAGAAACTCATCTTTTGCCTTCATTGCACTTAGAAAAGTTCCAATTTGTTTCATCTCTTCTTCATCCATCAAATCCACTACTGGTAACTGGTAAGCCGATAAAATTGCTGTTGGTAAAACCTTTGCTCTTTCAGAAAAGACTTTCCATTTATTTTTATCAAAAGAAACCATTAAAGGGGTGGCTTCTTCTAATACAATTTCTAGCGTCGAAGGAAACGATGTAGAAACCACTGCAGAATGAACTAAAGGTAACGTCAGCAGTTGTTTTTTGATGGAATCTATATTTACATCAGACATAGGCATACCTACTTCTATTCGAGAAATTTGTATGATTTCTTCCCATGTTAACATACGATTGCCATTAATCTGAATTGTTTTTAGCGATCTCCATTCTGTTGGATTAAAATCTTTTAGATAATAACGTCCCTGCCATAATGCAACACCTAAAACAACTAAAACTAAAGCAGCGATCCAACCTTTTTGACCAAACCATTTAAAACTACCGCCAACGCTTTTTTTAAGCTTTTCTTGGCGACGTTCTTTTCGCAAGACTTCGTTATATCCCAAACGACGTCTGCTAAATATGGTTCTGTCTCGAGTCAAATTTTATCCTCCAATAACTCTTTTCCTTGCAACCAAATATTACCTGCACCCATAAAAACAACGATATCTTTTTCGTTGAGTTCTTTTTTCAATGCAATCAAAGCATTTTCTTTTGCCCCAATAAAACGAGCATCTCGATGGCCTCTATCCAAGGCACTTTGCACCACTAATTCTCCAGTAACACCTTCTATTGGTTTTTCTCTCGCTGGATAAATATCGCAGCCAAACAAAACATCACAATTCCCAAATGCGGTTCCAAAAAAACCGTGGTGATCTCTTGTTCTCGAAAAAAGATGTGGTTGAAAAACGACAATCAAACGACGATCAGGAAATGCGTCTCTAAATCCTTGAAGAGTCGCAGCCACTTCTGTTGGATGATGAGCATAATCATTATAGACAAGAGCTCCCTTATATTCACCCATATATTCAAAACGACGATGAACACCTTCAAAAGAAGCGATGGCTTCACTAATCACATTCAAAGGAATTTGTTCTTCTACAGCAAGCGCGATGGCAGCGGTTGCATTCAAAACATTATGTTTACCAGGAGTCTTTATTTTGAAAGTTCCTAATAACTCATTATTCTTAAAAACATCAAAAACAAAATTCTCTTGTTCTCTCCTTAATCCTTCAATACGATATATCGCTTGACGGCTAAACCCATAAGTAATGATAGGTTTTGTCAAACGAGATAAAATAGATTGAACATTTAGATCATCAAGACATATAATCACTTGCCCGTAAAATGGAACCTTGTTTGCAAATTCCACAAAAGCATTTTTGATTTCTTCTAAATTTTTATAAGTATCTAAGTGATCTTCATCAATATTGGTAATAATTGCAGAACTTGGCATCATTGAAAGGAAGCTACGATCAAACTCATCGCTTTCCGCAATTAAATAAGAGCCTCGTCCTACCTTTGCACCACTTCCTTTTCCTTTAACAACACCACCAACAATGACTGTAGGGTCTAATTCTGCTTTTTCCCAAATAGCGCCAACCATTGAAGTAGTCGTTGTTTTTCCATGAGTTCCTGCAATCGCTAACGTATATTTTAATCGCATTAATTCGCCAAGCATTTCCGCACGACGTATTATGGGAATACGACGAGCTCTAGCTTCTACTAATTCTGGATTATCTTGCTGCACGGCAGAAGAATAAACGACTAAATCAGCTTCTTCAACATTTTTTGCTTCGTGAATGGAATCAATACGAATCCCTAACTTTTTAAGGTATTGAATAGCCTCTCCATCGCTGGTATCAGAACCAGTAACGATAAAATCATTTTCATGCAATACTTCAGCGATACCAGACATGCCAGCACCACCAATGCCTACAAAATGAAGCCGTTGTATGCGTTTACGACTGATGAAATTCATATACAACGCTCCGCTTTTAAAATGATTTCAGTAATTTTATCTGCAGCATCTGGAGAGCCTAATTTTTCTGCAGCCTTTGACATTTGCTCTAATTTTGATGGACTAGCGAGTAATTCTTCTACTTTATTCCAAAGATCATTAGGATCATTATCCAGTTCCACCAAACAAGCACCACTATGTTCAACAGCACGGGCATTATGTTCTTGATGATTTGCTGTAGCATGTGGATAAGGAAGTAAAATCGATGGTTTTCCAAAAGCTAAAATTTCTGCTAATGTGGATGCTCCTGCACGACTAATAATTAAATCAGCATGAGCCATATAGGCATAAATATTATCTAAGAAAGAACAGATGGTTACATTTGGTAAAATGCCTAAGCGTTCATGCAATGCATCTACATTTTTTGCACCCGCTTGCCAAACCACAGAGACATCATCTCTAGAAGTGATACGACCAATAGATTCTTCGATTTTATTATTAATTCCAACCGCACCCTGAGAGCCTCCTACAATAAAGACCGCTTTTTTCCCTTTAGAGTATTCAGCAGGACGAGCGAGAGTTTCTTTTGCAGGCAATTCACGAACAGGATTTCCCATCACTTTTACATTTGGATGTTGAAATGCTTTTACAGCATCTTCTGAAGTCACAAAAATCATGGAAGCATAACGTGCACCATATTTATTAGCCACTCCTGCAATCGCGTTTTGTTCTTGAATATATACAGGCTTTCCTAAACGTCCTCCAGCAAGAACAATAGGGAAAGAAACATAGCCACCAGTCGCGATAATCACATCAGGATTAATTTTTTCGATAAGATGCTTTGCATGAATATAAGACTTACTTAGCTTAAAAGGAAGAGCTAAGTTTTTAACAAAGCTTCCGCGACGTAATGGTTCAGCAGTCATTTCAAAAAAGGGCCAATGAGGAGAAACAAGCCGTTGTTCCATGGAGTTCGCTCGGCCTGCAAAATAAATTTCTTGGATGCCTTTTTTCTTTAAGCTTTCAGCGATCGCGAGAGCTGGAAAAACATGCCCACCCGTACCGCCACAAACAAATAAAAATCTTTTCTGTTTCATAAATACCTCGTAGAATAAAAGGCGGAATTGATTGGAATTTCTCTAATGTTCTGCCCTGTATTGGGCTTTGATATATTGAGAAGAATTCCAATCGAAAGAAGTGTCATTACTAAACTTGTCCCGCCAAAACTGATAAAGGGCAACGGTTGACCTGTTGTTGGAAATAAACCTGTACACACACAAACATGAAAAATCATATTCAAACAAATAGAAGATGTTAAAGCCACAGCTAAATACTTTCCAAAACGCGTACTTGAAGAGCGCGCAATAGCAAAACCTCTATAAGCAAGAAACGCAAACAAACTCAACATTAAGAAAGCACCAATAAAACCAAGCTCTTCTCCAAGAATCGAAAATGCAGCATCTTTATAGGATTCTGGTACATAACCTAATTTTTGAGTGCCTTGCCCAATACCAGTACCTGTAAACCCTCCGTTACCAAGAGCAATTAACGAATGGCGTAATTGATAAGCCTTCTCAGGATAGCTTTCTGGATCAAGCCAAGCTTTGATACGCAAAGATCGATAAGACTGAGTGTATGCAATGATTGATAAAATAGGAGGGAAAATAATTAATGTCATCAAATGCTTCATTGGTACACCAGCCACATAGATTAGAATAAGTGATGTAGCTAAAACCATTAAAACCATTGAAAAATTAGGTTGAAGAATCAATGTGACACAAACAATACCGACTAAAATTAAAGGCCTAAAAAATCCTGTTTTAAAATCATTAATCTGATCTCCTGCTTCTACAAGCTTTACAGAAAGCAAACAAAAGATTCCTAGTTTCATAAATTCAGAAGGCTGTATTTTCATTCCTGCTATACTTAACCACCGAGAAGCACCCTTCACTGAATCACCTTGAAATAAAACAGCAATCATCGCGAGAAGACAAATCACAAATAAAGGACGAGCGAGCTTATACCAAACGGAATAATCTAATACAAGTGCAACACACATCATGAACAAGCCAAGCACCACTTTTTTAATATGAGAAATGGTGAAATATTCTGCTGCCAATCCTTTTTGCATAGCAATAGGAGAAGTACCAGTATAAATTATGACTATACCTAAAACAAGAAGCAGAATTACTGCTAGCAGTAACCCTTTATCAAACTTCATGTTTAAAAAACGATCCATCATTATACTCCGTAAACGGGCTCCAAGCGAAGTAACATTTCCACAATTTTTTCCATTTTCATACCACGAGATCCTTTAATCAAAAGAATATCGTTCTGACGCACTTCTTCAGATAAAAAATTCATGGCCTCTAAAGTGGTTTCAAAATAAAGAGCTTTTTCTGGAGAAAGGCCTCCTTCAATAGCCCCTTTTTGAAATTCTTTTGCATCTTTTCCAACAGCGATTAAAAAATCAAAATTCATTTCAGGGATCAATCGTCCAATCTGATGATGTAATTTCGAACTATCGGCACCTAATTCTAACATATCGCCAAGAACAGCAATACGACGCCCTTCATGCGTAGAGATATTACCAATCGTTTCTAACGCCATACGTGTTGAAGAAGGATTTGCATTATAACAGTCAGCAACCACTCTAAAGCCGTTCGCTTTATGTATTTCCATACGCATGCTTGAAGCTCTAAAAGATGATAAGGCTTTTGCAATCTGTGTTTTTGGAATACGCAAAGAAACACCCACCGCAATAGCAGCTAAAGCATTATAAAGATTATGAATTCCAGCCACCTTCAATTCGAAATGTGTTCGCCCTATATCAAAAGAAGCGCAAGCATTTTCATTCCATTTCAAATGAGTTGGTTTTATCACTCCTCGACGTAATCCAAAAGTAATGACTTTGTAACTCTTAGTTGAGCGTACTTTAGATAAGAAAGCATCATCTGCATTGACTACTAATAAGCCATTTTTCTTAAGTCCAGAAACGATGCTTAATTTTTCTTTAAAAACATTTTCTAGAGAGCCCAAGCCTTCTAAATGGCTTGCACCAATATTTGTAATCACAGCAATATTTGGTTCTGCGGCAAGAGAAAGAGGTTTAATCTCATTAGGACCGCTTGTACCCATCTCAATAATGGCGGCTTCATGACTATGTTTCAATTGGAATAAAGTCATCGGCACGCCGATATGGTTATTATAATTTCCCTGAGTCGCATGAGTATTAAATTGAGTAGAAAGAACTGCACGCAACATCTCTTTCGTTGTTGTTTTTCCGTTACTTCCAGTAACGGCAACTTTTTTCAAGTGAAAACGACGCTGATACCCTTTAGCTAGCTTAAGCAATGCTTCTGATGAATCATCCACTGGAGCATAAGCTTTAATAGATTTTAAACCAGCATAATCTTCATTGACAACGCTCATAAGCGCTCCTTTCCCTTCGACTTGGGTAATAAAATCATGTGCATCAAAACGAACTCCTCGAATGGGCCAAAAAACGCATCCTTTGGCCGCTTCACGAGAATCCATACAAACTTGTACTTTTTTTTGAAGTTCACGTGTTTTTAAACCAACTGGAGTGGTTTCTAAAATTTCACACATTTCAGCAATGGTTAAATCCAGTTTCATAATCATAGCATCGCCTTTTGAACTTCTTCAGAATCATCAAAATGATGTTTCGTTTGACCGATTATTTGGTAGTTTTCATGCCCTTTTCCAGCAATCACTAACCAATCATTTTCATTCATCGATACACAAGCTTTTTGAATGGCTTCCGCTCTATTTTCAATCACATAGAGATCTTCTTTTTTTGAAATGCCTTTCAAAATATCTTGAATAATATCTTCTGGTTTTTCTGTTCTTGGATTATCAGAAGTCACCCACACGACGTCTGCATTTTTTGTAGCAATAGATCCCATCAATGGACGTTTCGTTTTATCTCTATCTCCACCACAACCAAAAACAACAGCAAGTTTACCCTGACAAAGGCGACGAGCCGTTTGTAAAACGCGTTGTAATGCGTCAGGCGTATGAGCATAATCGACAACTACATGTTTTTTATTCTGATTATAAACCAATTCAAATCGACCATGAACTCGAACATTCTCTAACGCTTTTCGAATAGCCATCTCTGGAAGCTGAAGTGCTTTTGCAAAGCCTAAAACTAAAAGCACATTATCCACATTAAAATCACCACAAAGATGTGTTTCAAAAGGCTGATTAGAAATAGCAGGCACAAGAAGAGTCATGCCTCTTTCACTTTGAGCCACATTCCCTTCTGGATAAATCATTGCTTCTTTAGACTTCATTCGAGAAACAGCCATTTTATTACCATCTAAAGAATCAAAAAGCATTTTACCGTATGCATCATCAACATTAATGACAGCATGACCTTCTTTAGACAAATATTTTGTAAAGAGCGTTTTCTTCGCCTCAAAATAAAGATCCATTGTCAAATGGTAATCTAAATGATCTTGAGTCAAATTGCTAAATAAAGCAGTTTTAAAAGAAATACCAGCTACACGCCCTTGATCTAATGCATGGGAAGAGGCTTCCATCACTAAATCCGTACAGCCTGCCTCAAGAGCATGCCTTGCAAAAGCAAAAAGATCAAGTAAACCTGGAGTTGTTAAAAAGGAAGGAATGATTTCATTACCAATCTTATTACAAATGGTGCCTATCAAAGCCGTTTTTCTACCAGCCGCATTGAGCATGGCTTCCATTAAAAAAGTACTTGTCGTTTTACCATTCGTACCTGTAATCGCATGCACTTTTAATTGTTCAAAAGGATTGCCATAAAAAAGAATAGCCGCTTCTAAACGAGCTTCTTTCACGTTCTTAACTTGAATCCATTTTGACTTCATTTCGAGAGGAGCTTCTGTTTCAGCAACGATTGCTCGAGCACCTTGATCTAAAGCCATTTTTGCAAAAGAAAGACTTTCTTTTACTGGAAAACAAAAGAATAAATATCCTTCTTGAACCCGACGAGAATCATCAGCTAAACCAGTTATTTTAAAGTCTTGGAGTAATTCTTTGAATATCATATTACACCTTTTCCTTTAAAACCAATTTACAGGTTTGCCCTTTCGATATCATCGTTGATGGCTCTGGGAACTGTTCTAGAACGCGTCCTTTCCCTGAAAACTCAACAGGCATACGAATGAGACTCATCGCTTCTAAAGCCTCTTTTAAGGAGAGCCCTCTTAAATCAGGCATTTTTGAATAATTTAAATCACCAGATTTCAAGGACACCTGTGCGTCTTTTTCTCCATTAATTTTTTGAGAAACGATAACAGAACCATTGCCTTCAACTTGAACAGAGCATCCCTTATTTGCAGCAAGCTTTTTTGCATTTTCCACAGACATCCCGACAAAATCAATCTCGCACTTTTTATCCTGTGCCACTTGGACTAAATTATAAGGCGTAGGAGAAAGCTTTGGATGGAAATAAATACTTTCCATAATTTTTCTAAAAACAGGCCCAGCAGTTAAACCACCCACTGTTTTCGTTTTTGGATCATCCATAAGAACTAAACAAACATAGCGTACATCCCTTGCAGGTGAAAAGCCTATAAAGGAAGCTACTTGAGAGTTGCGATCGTAACGCTTTAATTCTTGGCTATACTTTTCAGCGGTTCCTGTTTTTCCTCCAAAGTCTACATTTGGAATTTTTGAAGACATCACGCTTTTTGCCGTTCCATTCACTACAACTTGATAAAGCATTTCACGTATATGAGCGGCTGTTTTTTCAGAAACAACTCTTCTTATTTCTACAGGGTTATTTTTTTCTAAAGTATTTCCATTCTCGTCTCTCCATTCTTTAATAATCATAGGCTGCATTAATTTGCCGCCATTGGCAATTGCAGAAAAAGCCATGACCATTTGAATAGGAGTCACAGTCAATTCATGACCAAATCCCATTGTTTTTAATGTTCGCCCGCTCCAAGTATGAGGTTCTTTTAAGTAACCAGATTCTTCTCCAATTAAATCTTCGGATGTTTTTGTCCCAAAACCAAAATCACGAACAAATCGGTAGAATGTTTCTGAGCCAATAGAATCAGCTATTTTTGCATAAACGATATTAGAAGAATAAGTCATGGCTTCAGTCATATCCATTTCGCCATGATCTTTCGTATCTCGAATCACTTCTCCATTAGGTAATACCCAACGGCCATTTTCCCCACTCATTTTCCGTTTAGGATTCACTGCATTTTCTTCAAGAGCAGCCGCTGCAGTAATGACCTTAAAAGTGGAACCCGGTTCAAAAGATAAAGAGACTAAATCATTTCTAAACGCGCGTGACGCTGAAGTTTGCAATTTTTGATTAGGATCAAAAGTAGGATAACTCGCTAATGCAAGAATTTCTCCAGAAAAAGGATCTACCACAATCGCACTTGCGCTCGTTGCTTTAAATGTTTCAACACCATCTTTCAAAGAATTTTCGACAATTTCTTGCATATCCCGATCAATTGTCAAAACCATACTTTTGCCAGGAATCGCCTCTTCATAATCTTTTTCTAAACCATGAATAATTTTTCGACCCGCTGTTTGAACACTTAATAGATACCCGCTATTTCCTCTTAACTTTTCATCAAACTGGCGTTCTAATCCCATGGCACCACGACCATTGTAACCCACTTTTCCAATCAACTGCGAAGCCATTTTCCCTTGTAGAAAAATACGGCTATACTCTAAATGCTTATTATCTTTGTCTTTAATATTATCAGCAAAGACAATCCCTTGCCGATCCATTATTTTGCCTCTTTCAGCATATAAATTCATTTGACGTAATGCATATTCCTGAGCATGTTCTTTATAGGTCTCTTGATTTAAAACTTGTATTTGAAAAGTACGAGAAACTAAAACAAGCCAAAGCGAAGCAAATATTAAAACCAACCAAGCCAAACGATCTAAATACATTAGTTCCCCCCAACAGACATGAGTTTAACGGGAACTATATTATAATCAAGACCATGATCGCGAGCAAAGTCGGCTAGATTTTCAAAAGAGGTAAGTTTATTATTCGAAAGTTCTAGACGAATGATTTCTGTTTTTAATTCAATGACTTCATTAGAAAAACGAATTTCTTTTTCCGATAATTCGATGTAACGATTTTGAAGCCAAAGTGGTACGACGAATAGCACTAAAACCATCAATAAGAACAAAGAAACAAGTAAAATCATTTTACCTGTAGTAAGTTCTGTTACCGTTGATTTTAAGACACCTGTCATACTTTAGTATACACTCTTAATTTTGCAGATCTAGCTCGAGAGTTTTGATCTATTTCAGTGGAAGTCGGTAATAAAGGTTTACGAATTTCTTTTTTCAACAAACGATGATTGCCTCCACACCTACATACGGGAAGCTTTTCAGGACAAATGCAATCTTTTTCAAAAGCGCTTACAGTATTTTTAACACAACGATCTTCTACAGAGTGATAAGAAATAACAACAAGTCGACCGCCTTTTTTTAAGCAAGACACAGCACCACGCAAACTTTTTTCTATTTGTTGTAATTCTTGATTTATTTCCATGCGAATGGCTTGATACACTCTTGCTAAAATGCTATTCAAATCACGACGTTTATCATAAAAAACCGATTCTACCACTTCTCGAACATCTTGAGGTAAAATATCACCAGAGATGGTTTGGATTTTTTCAATCAATCGTACAGCCAATTTATAAGAACGATCAAGATCAGCGTTTTGAGAAAATACTTTTGCTAAATCTTCAGCCGAAATATGACGAAGCCATTGTTGAGCACTTTCATCTCCCTGCTGGTTCATACGTAAATCGAGCGGTTGATTACCAACAAAAGTAAATCCTCTAGAAGAATCATCTACTTGATGGCTACTAATTCCTAAATCATACAGAACACCGTCTAATGAATCAGCATCTATTTCATTTTCAATTTCAGAAAAAGGAACTGGATGAAACGTAATTTGTTTTTCAAACGCTTTGAGTCTATTCGATGCAAATGCAATCGCTTCTGGATCTCGGTCAAAACAATGTAAATGGCCTTCTGGCCCTAAACGTTCGACGATAGCGAGGGAATGGCCTCCGCCGCCCAAAGTACAGTCGGCAAAAACACCTTCAGAAGAAATGGATAAATATTTTAGCGTTTCATTTAGAAAAACGGGATCGTGATAATTTCTATTGTTTTTCACTCGAGTCCCCCATCCAAACATCGCTAAAGAACCCAGCATCAAATTGTTCATAATCCTCTGGACTACTAAAGCCATATGAGGATTCATAAATATCAGGATTCCATAATTTCAGAGATTTTCCAACATGAGGAACAAATAATACTTCGCTTTCTATTTTAGCATACTCTAAAAATTTTTTTGAAAGTAAAATACGGTTTTGCCCATCCAACGAGACAAAGCTAGTGTGGCCTTGGATAGTACTCCGAAGTGCTTCTGTTTGGCGGGTCCGAGGACGCGCATTCAATTCG
>Ga0172378_10001710_pt1 | contig 20346 bp, 17 predicted proteins | sample GrowelOW332metaG_FD_119755 | JGI IMG/M metagenome (GOLD analysis project Ga0172378, IMG submission 119755) | Groundwater microbial communities from an aquifer near a municipal landfill in Southern Ontario, Canada - Pumphouse #3_1 metaG | ecosystem: Environmental > Aquatic > Deep subsurface >... | reverse complement strand
GACCTGTCCGCCGGCTCCGGTTGCAATGCCTTGACTCGTGATCCCGATTTTGCTTTTCAGTTTCTGGAAGAATTTCAGGACCGCCTCTTCTTCGGTACTGATGTCTGCCGACCCTGCAACGCAGGTGATGTGCTCATCAATCTGAAAAATTTTCTGGAAGAATCGTTGCGCAACCAATGTCTGAGTCGCCAGGTGTTTGATAAAATCACTGTGCAAAACGCGCGCCAGCTGCTCGCTCTGGACTGAAATCAGCCTCAGATGATCCTGTTGCAACGGAGCCAACCTCAGCACAGGAGAAGTAGAGACTGGCCTATGTCAGCAAGATCGAACATCGCAAAACATCTCTCGATATTTTCAAGCTTGTACCGAGCAAACACAACAGTGCGATCGAATCCCTGCAGAAAATACCTGTTGGCGCACTCAACAGCGGTTCGCCGTGCGGCCTCCTAAGTATTGGCAACCTACTGGCTTGCAGATGAATTTTCGGACAGGGCGGGGGAAGTATGGGAGGCGGAAAAATCCCGTAGAGCCTGCAGGTAGGCCTCCAGATTTTCCCAAGGGACTTCTGGCTCAATCATGTGAGTTGGCGAACAAAGCAGTCCACCCCTGTTGCCGGCGATCTCCAAATTTCGCAAGGTGACTTTTCGGACGTTTTCCGGGCTGTCGAAGGGCAGAGTTGTTTGTGTGCCGAGTGTGCCACTGAACGACAGAACATCGCCGTAGGTCTGGTAAATTTCTTCGAACGGCATACACTCAGGCTGGACGGGGTCCAGGACATCAATACCGGCTTCGATCAGATCAGGAATAAGCGGTGTGATGTAGCCGCAGGAATGATAGCTGATCAGTACCCTGGGATTGATGGCTTTGGCCGCACGGATGATCCGGGTAAGGCGTGCTTTCAGCCAGCTCCGGTAATGCCCCGGTGAAAGAAGCAGCGCTTTCTGCATACCAACATCATCGCCTAGACAAATCAAGTCGACACCGGCGGCGGCAAAGAGCTGAACTCGGCAGCAGGCAATTTCAGTGAGTCGTTCGAGATGATAGTCAGCAATGGGATCTTCGGTAATCAGATCCATCATCAATGCTTCCATTCCGCGCAGATACCAGCCGATTTCCCAGACTGTGCAGGACATCGGGGCGGCTGCAACCAAACCACGCTCATGCAGAGACTGAATTTCCGCTTTCGCTGGCGCTTCATCCGCGGGGTTCATTTCCGGGTATGGATAGCTCTGGAACTGTTCCAGGCTGGATAAATTCTCCATGGGATGATGCATACGGGTGATATGGAGAGAACCCGGTGCCGGTTCATTGGCAACACCCCATATGGAAAAGTTGGTGCCGGGATGAAAAATTTTACAGGGATAATATCGGCTCCAATCCTGTTCCTTTGCTTTTATGAAACTGCTTTCCAGGTAGCGCAGAGGGAATGAGAAGGTGTCCGGATAGGATGCGTCGGATCCATAATGCGCATGGAAGCATTCAATTTGCAGCGGGCATAACTGAAAAGAAGCCGGAGCATACTCATACCCCTGCCGTCGCCACAAGGAAAGAAGATTTTCACGGGGAGAAAGAGACATGGTAAGAATCCCTGGTTGAAGGTATGAAAGGACTCAAAGGAGGAAAAGACAGATGTACCCGACAATCCATAAAGATAATAGATTCATGAATTTTGTCCAGTTTTCATCGTAGGCTAGGCGATGGGATAGCAACATCGGGATGGATTTAAACGCTTTCCATTGTATCCGAAAACTCATTTGCGGGATCATATTACATTCTGGTTTGCATCCGCTGAAATCTTCAGGTGGTAGGCGGATGAGAGTGCCTTTATGCATTTGCAATGTGTCGGATGATATCACGGGATTATGAATTGCAAGGGAGGACAGTTTGTTCAGGATTAAAATTTGGGATCATTGCCGTTATGTCAGAGAAAAAGCAGATCCCTATCCGGAAATGCTTCGTCATTTACAGATCTGTGCAGAGGCTGGCATTGATACGACTATTGTTTACCTGCCGGAAGTGATTTCTCTGTCCCGGTATTGTCAGGCAGCAGCGAAGGCCGGAATCCAAGTGGAGGCTCGAATCTTTCCTGCTTGGCAGAATCCGGCTCCAGTCTTGCGAACTCTTCCGGAAGCCAAATGGCAGGAAATGCAGACCCGATATGGAATAACCCTCCGGGGAGCTTGTCTGAACCATCCCGAAAATCAGGCCGCTTTCCTGAAAGAAGTTAACACCCTCTGCCAGCAATTTTCTGCAGATATGTCGGCAATCAGTCTTGATTTTATTCGCAATGACAATGCTGTTTTATTGCTGGAATATCCCTGCGAATGTGCAGCCTGCAGGGAGCTGCGAAAGCATTATTTTGGAAAAGAAGTCTTGTCTGCTAATGAAGCTGCGGAGCCTGCCGTATTGTATAAAGAGCTGGAACTGCGCTGTCGCATGGTGCGTAATCTGGTGGAGGGAGTGAAAAAAATCACTGACGGGCATGGGCTGGCCTTGACGATGGCCGCGCGTGCCAATTATTTGAATGAGCCGGATATCAAGGTTGCTCCAGTCTGGGGGCTGGGACCGGCCGTCATCGAGGGGCAGGATTGGGTTGACTGGGTGGAGAGGGATCTGATTGATGCCGTCTATCCGATGAATTATCATACCGAGGAAGCTCTCTTTACCCGGCTGCTGCGGGATCATTATCGTTTGATGAGCCTCAAAATCGATAAACTTTTTTCAGGAGTTGGAGTTTCCAGTTCTATGGGTGAGCTGTCATTTGCGGCGTTGGAAAAACACCTGATGTTGGTAAGAGAGCTGGGAATTCCCGGAGCCGTTCTTTTCAATAAAAGCAATCTTTATAGCCAAGAACAGCTCCAGGTGATCCGCAGGATGACTTCTTGAAGTACGACTTCATATGTGTGATCTCTGTAGTTTGAAAGACAAAAGTAGCTCTTATGGGCTATCAGGCAGGCAGGAACGGAGATAAGCAGTCGCTCCTTTTGCTTTGTGGCGAAAAAGAAACGTCGGTATGCAGTAAGGCTCTGGTATCTTCAAGGAATGCCACATCCTGTATTTTCAATTCCAGATTGGCGATAAATTGTCTGTAGGAAGGTGGCTGTTTCACCACAAATGACAGATAACGCCGATAGCAGGACAAAACATCGTCTGCATAAAAAGCTTGAAAGCCAGGCTGTACTCATTGAGGGAAACCGCCTGCTTTTCCTCTCCATTCCTTTTTCCCCCTTCAATATTTTTCTTGCTCCTTGATTTTTTTTCTCTAAGGTATAAAGTAATTTTTATCAAGTTTCAGTTCCGGTATTTTGCCAAGTAGGACAAGCTGCACATGCCATATTCCGTGTCACGTATTTTTTTCCTGCTTGCCAGCCTTTCCATTCCGGGCGTTATCACTCTGCTTCCGGCGGCAACACCCATACTTCTGCCTGATCAAGGCTTCGAGCAAGAATACACCTTCTGGACCGGCGAAAAAAAAATGAGCCAAATCATCCCCGAAGCCGCCAGTACCGGTCGTTTCGGACTGCGCGTCACTGACGCTTCAACCACCACCGGAAGCAATCTGCAACTGACCGGCCTGGTCATCAAACCACAACAAACATACGCTCTCAACTTCTGGGCCCGGACCAAAACACCAGCTGCCGTTGGTGTCTATCTGGTCTTCCATGATGACCAGAATCTGCCCCTCAATCTGCCCGCCCGGCGCAACGAAATCCACCTTATTGTTCCGCAAGAGCCGGAATGGCGAGAGTTCAGATTGGTTGCTCAAGCCCCGGCCACCGCCCATACCGCCACCATCCGAATCCATTCCTTCAACGCCGCCACCGGAACTGTCGACCTCGATGATTTCTCCCTCCATGAACTAACTCCTGAAGAGGCTAAAATTATGACTACGACCGTTACCAAGACTGACAACGCCAATGCTTTCCCTGCTCTCAATCCCAACCGCGTCGAACAAATCACCGCCTGGTTGCCCTCAAAACCGACCGGCTTCGGCAAACCAGCCAGAGACCGTCTGGCCTGGGACAAAATCGCCAGCCAGCCCAACGCCGCCAAACTCATCGCCGCAGCCCGCAAAGACGCAACCCAGCCACCACCCGAACTGCCTGACGATCTCTACTTGGAATTCACTCGAAACGGCAACCGGACTCGATACCAGGCGCCTTATGGCGTCAGGGCTCAGCGGATTTATACTCTCGCCAAGGCTGAATGCTTGACAAACCAGGGCGAATTCCTGCCTGCCCTCGAAGCGGAACTCAAAGCCCTTTGCGCCGACCGCAGCTGGGTCATGCCGGCTCATGATGCCGGCTTGGAAAACTTCAACCGCACCCGCTACTATGGCGACCTGGGCGCCACGGCCCGCGCCCTGCTTGCCGCCACCGTCACCTGGTGGTTGCAGGACAAATTGCCCCCGGAGCTGCAGACCGACATCAAGGCTAACATTATCCGGCGTGTTCTGGAACCGTACCGGGAAGCCTTCCGAACCGGGCAGATTAAATCCGGCCTGTGGTGGATGACCTGCAGTAGCAACTGGAATGCCGTCTGTACCGCCAACACCGTCGCCACCGCCCTGACCGTTTGCGACTCCCCCGCCGAACGTGCCGAATTCGTCGCCGCTATGGAAATTTCCAATCCGCGTTTCCTATCCGGATTCACCCCGGACGGATATTGCAGCGAAGGCATCTCCTACTGGGATTACGGCTTCGGACACTACCTCTACATGGCGGAAATTATCCGAATCGCCACCTCCGGCAAGCTCAACATCCTCGATCATCCCGTCATCGAAAATATCTGCGCCTACGCCAAAAACATCATGATTGACGCGACAGTCGCTCCGGCCTTCGCCGACTGTGGCGTCAATGCTACGCCCGCTCCAGCCGTGCTCTGGATGATCCAGAAAAATCTCCCGCAGACCGTCCGTCAGCGCGTAACCATCAATGATACCGCCAACCTCGCCCTCCACGCCTTCACCATCATCGCCTTCGCCGAGGACTTGCCTACCACCGAACTCCCGCCGGAAAAACCGTTTTTTGTGGCACGCAGCCTGTTTGCCGACGCCGGCATTCTCGTCTGTCGTTCCCGACCCGACGGCCAGACTTTCGGCACCGCCATCAAGGCCGGTCATAATGCCGAGATGCACAACCACAATGACGTCGGCTCGTATCTCGTCGTCGTCAACAATCATGCTTATCTGGTTGACCCCGGTGGCGAACAATATACCCGCCGGACCTTCAGCAAAGATCGCTACCTCAGCAAAGTCCTCAATTCCTACGGTCACCCCGTGCCGGTCGTCGCCGGCAAGCTCCAACGCACCGGCCGCAACGCCAGAGGCATCATTACCCAGACTTCTTTCACTGATGAGCACGACACCGTCGTCATCAATCTCGCAAAAGCTTATGACGTGCCGGAACTGAGCGCACTCACCAGAACCTTCACCTTTGTCCGGACACGCCCGGAAATCATCATCCGCGACGAGGTGACTTTCTCGTCCCCGCAATCGTTCGCCACCGCCGTCGTGACTCTCGATAAACTTTTCATCCGCAACCAGCGCTCCCTGTCTATCTACGACGCTCAAGGAGCCTGTGCCGTTGCTATTGACGTGACCGGAGCTGACTGGACCCTTGTCCCCGAAGTCATCGAAAATCCGGGCGTCAAAAATGTTCCCACCCGCATCGGCATCAACTTGGCCACACCGGTGACGACCGCGACCGTGACGATGACCATCACGCCAACCGACGTGAATGACGACTGGCTCAAAATCGTGCCACTGCCCTGACCGATACCGCGTCCTATCCATAAATTCATTTGCGGGCCAAGTTCCCATTTATGAGAAGGAAAGCAATGATTTTGGCAGGAATTTCCATCGGACAGGGTTCTCTGCAAATGGTGAATTTGACACTGATTGGGTCTGCTTCCATCCTGAATTCCGGTATTCACACACAGGTTGCCCTCCGGCGAAGGACCGGATGCCTTGGGATGCAAGTGTTTGGAAGCTTCAGACTGCCCTGCGGAAATAATGTTTCAGAAGGCCGCCCAGCCTTTCCCGGCAGGCGATCCGGTCGTTGCTTGGGCCTTTCCACTCAAGTTCCGGGAACCTATCTTGATCTTTCCAGCGGTCCAAATCGGGAATATGACTTTGCCGGTCGCACGCTGCAATTCCAAAGCACCAAACAACGTGAAGCAATTTTCAAATATCCTGAAAGCGCATTGGCAGTACAGGCTTTGCGTGCGTTGGGAGAAAAGCGCATTACGCCGGAAATTTTGACCCGGCTGCGAAGATACTTCACTCCTTCGCAATGGCAAAAAATCCAAAAAGATACCACTGTAGCTTTTCAATCATCGCTGCCGTAATGCGCCGCGGCTGACTATATTTCGGCCCGCCATGCACCACGCCATGCTCCACCGCGATTAGTGACTCAGATCCGATGCGTTTCTCGATCCAATCCATCAGAATACCTACTGCCACGCTGTGATCCGGCGCCATCACTGACCGTGAGAAGTTATCCGCCAAGTTTACACCTTTCACCCGCAAGCTGGCTTCCGGCAAGCCAATCCGGGGGATCGCCCCCTCCAGAATTTGTCGCAACGAGTCTCCGGTCTCGAACATCGCGAACTTGATGCTCGAGGAACCGCCATTGATCGTCAGGATGGAAGGACAGGTGTGGATTGTTTTCATTTCTGCCACAAGATTTGCGTAGCCTCCAGGGGCACCGCCACGCCGCTGAAGTATGGGATTATCCGGGGCGTATAGTCCGCTGCCGGGCGATCTGCGGGTACTGCCGCGCGGTAGATGGTGACGTCTGACGTGCATGTTTTTTGGCGAACTGGTTTCATCTCCTGCTGCAGCGGGTTGCCACCGTTGACACCATCGGCATACATTTCGACGCGTACAGTATCGGGGTTGAGGTCACTGAGGTAGACTTGCACCTCAAACAGGTGTTCATTTTCACTGGTTTCCACTCTCACGTCACCGAAATGCAGGGAGCCCCATGCCCGCTCGAGTTGGCTATGCCAATCGACGATTTGCTTGCCGAGGGCGCCTTGATCCGCCATGCGCTGCCGGCAAGCCTCCGCTGCCGGCAGGTAGTGCTGTTCGGTATATTCTTGTACCGCGCGATTGGCTGAGAAACGCGGCGTCAATTGCGCCATGCTGTTTCGCATCCGTGTGACCCAAGCGGTAGGAATGCCATTCTCATCGCGGTTGTAAAACTCAGGGATTACCTCCTGTTCGAGCCGTTCGTAAAGTGCCAGGGCATCGGTCGCGTCCCAAAAGGGGTCATCCTGGTGCTCTTGTCCATCCCCCAGTGCCCACCCGACCTCAGGGGTGTATGCCTCAGCCCACCAGCCGTCCAGTTCCGAGAGATTGATGCCGCCGTTGACGAGCACTTTCATACCGCTCGTACCACAGGCCTCCCATGGGCGTCTCGGCATATTCAGCCAGACATCCACCCCTTGCACCAGATGTTCGGTCAAATGCATGTCATAGTCTGCGAGGAAGACTACGCGGGAACGCGCTTCCGGACGGCGGATAAAATGCGTCCATTCCTTGATCAGTGCCTGTCCTGCCTGATCGGCAGGATGGGCTTTGCCGGCCAGGATAAGTTGCACAGGGCGCCTCGGGTCGTTCAGGATGCGAAGCAGTCGTTCCGGGTCGTGTAAAAGTAGGTTTGGACGTTTATAGGTCGCGAAGCGTCGCGCAAAGCCCAGGGTCAGTATGCTGGGGTCGAACAGGTTTTTCGCTCTAGCGATGTCCGCTGGCGCTGCGCCCGAAGCGCTCAGTTGCCGGTGCAAGCGCTGGCGGGTGTATTCAACCAGTGACTTGCTGGCAGCGATACGAAAATTCCAAAGACAGGCATCGGTGACGCAGTTGACATCTTGTTCCAAGGTTTCCACGGTTCCCCGCCAGCGGTTTTTGCTGCAGGCTTTCGTCCACAGTTCGTCGGCGGTAGCCGAGTCCCAGGTTGGCATGTGGACACCGTTGGTCACGTGTTTCACAGGTACTTCTTTCACCGGCCAATTGGGAAACAGCGGACGGAAGAGCTGTCGGCTGACTTCGCCGTGCAGGCGACTGACTCCATTCACCGCGCCGCTGCCCCGGATTGCCAGATAGGCCATGTTGAAGCTCTCCGATGGATCCTTTGGATTACGGCGTCCAAGCGCCAGCAAGTCATCCAGCGATATGTTGAGCTTTTTCTCGGCATAGCCGGCCAGGTATTGCTCGATGAGGGTAGGAACAAATCGGTCAAAGCCGGCAACGACTGCTGTATGGGTGGTGAAAAGATTTCCTGAGCGTGTGGCGGCCAGCGCCGTGTGGAAGGGCAGCCCGGACTGCTCCATAAACGCCCGGGCTCTCTCTAGCACGACAAAGGCTGCGTGGCCTTCGTTCAAGTGGCAGACATCCGGTTTGATGTCAAGCGCATTAAGCAGGCGCCAACCGCCGATACCAAGCAACATTTCCTGCTTGAGACGCAGTTCCGGGCTGCCGCCATACAGTTCACTGGTAATGCCACGATGGGCTGGAAAGTTTGCTGCATCATTACTGTCGAGCAGATAAAGCCACGTTCTACCGACCTGTACTTGCCAGACCCGTAGCCAAACCGGATAGCCGGGCAAGTCAATCCGCAAGCGCAACCATTCACCGTTTGGCGCCCGCACCGGTGTGATGGGCAGTTGTCCGGGATCGTTGTAGGGGAAGAGAGCCTCTTGCTCTCCATCCCGGTCGATGATCTGACGAAAGTAACCACGCTGATACAGCAGTCCGATGCCGATCACGGGAACGCCCAGATCGCTTGCCGCCTTGAGCTGGTCGCCGGCCACGTTGCCCAGACCGCCCGAGTAAATCGGCAGTGCTTCACTCAACATGAATTCCATGCAGAAATAGGCCACACACGACAAGGCGGCTTTCGGATGGGCCTGCTGAAACCATTGTGGCTCCGCTGCTTTTCGATGTTTGAGTTCCAGAAGTTCATCCACTTGTCCGCGAAACTCCGTTTCGCTTAGCAGTGCTCGCAAGTGATCCGGCGAAACGGTCTGCAAGACAACCCATGGATTTTGCGTAAGTTCCCACAGTTCGGGGTCGAGTTGTCGCCAGACCCTGTCGCCATAGTGATTCCACGACCAGCGCAGATCCAATGCTAGCTCCGCCAGCGAATCGAACCCCTCGATGTCCGTGGGTAGTAAACTGTAGGTCGGATTCATCATGCGAATAAGATTGTTCATACTTTTTCCTTTGGTTCCTGTTGTGCTGATCATTGTGCTAACGTCTCCATTAAGTTGTTGAATGGCTCATTGAATTTTGCAATGCCTTCGTCTTCCAATTGCTGAGTTACCTTGTCGAGATTAATCCCAACTACAACCCCATCTTCTCCAGGCTAAACAAGACCAGCACGAGGATTACCGCCACGGGAAGAATGACCGCCCAGGGGTTGCGAACGGGCAGCACATCAATCAAGGTCTTGTCGCCAAGGTCGCCGACGTTCAGGATGCGCCCTTTGAGTTTCGGATAGACTGCCGCGTATAGACCGGCCCCGATCAGGATACCGACGATCCCACCGACCAGCGCATCAAGCGCCCCGTGTCCAATCGCGCCCATCGAGGTGCCGGGACAATAGCCCAGCGTGCCGAATCCGATCCCGAAGATCAACGGCCCTGGGATGTTTGTTCCCAGCGATCCCGCCTTCTTGTGAAGCTTGATCCAGCCTCTCCCGCGCATTGCATAGACACCAACCATACCGGTAACCATGGCGGTCAGCATAATTTTCAGCACGGTGAAGTCCTGCAACAGAAGCTGCCGCATGATGACTTCATAGTCGCATACACGACCCTTCTGCAACAAGAAGCCGAAACAGAACCCGAACAGGAGGCCAAGTGCCAATTGCAGGCGTTTGTTATTGTGAAGCGTAGTAAACATGGTCTGGCTCCTTTTGGTTAGAGTACTCGATACATCAACATGGCGGTGCCAATGCCGCCGATGAAAAAACAAAGCGCCGATAACAAGCTGCCCAGTACGAGTTGCATACTGCCGCTGATGCCGTGACCGCTGGTGCATCCACATCCCCAGCGCGCGCCGAATCCCATACAAATACCGCCGAAGACGGCAACCGCCAGACGTATAAATATGTTGGTGCCGAAAGCCGCCTGCCACATCGAAGGCGCCCATTCCCAGCGGAACGTGCCGGATATTCGGGCGGACACCAGTGCGCCCAGGAAGACGCCGATCACCAGCATCCATCCCCAATCAACGCCAAGCTTATTCTCCTGGTAATAGAGCTTGTTTGCGACCTTCGGGCCGCGAACGGCTTTCTCGATCATGCCGGCGGTTTTGCTGAATGCGGTTGAGATTCCCAGCGGGTGATCTGAGAAAAGGAAGGTAAGCCACGAGAGAACGCCGATCCCACCTCCCACCACATACGGCGACCAGCTCGGGTCGCGAAGCACATCAATAATTGTATTCATGGTCATCTCCTTGTTTTTTCTGACGTTCTGTCAAAAAACATCGCTTTATTAGTTTTATAACCATCTCATTATGAATTAGATATGTTTCAGTTTATCATGATCCTGCATGAAAACTGAACATCCTTTCACTTTGACTTTTAAAAAGGCCTCATAGTGGCTTTGAGCATTCCGTTCTGTCGGCTCAAAGGCTGAACCGTTCATAGTGGATTCGGTTGCCGGCAACACCCAATTCCTTCAATGACTCAAGCACTTTCTCCATCATTGCGGGCGGTCCACACAAGAACAGGTGTGCTTTTTCGAGTTGCTTGCCAGCTTCCCGTTGAATGAAATCGGTCGTAACATAGCCCTTGGAGCCCTGCCAGGCAGAGTTTGGTGATGAGAGAATATGGATTGTTCTGACGTATTCCGGCATTCCGGCCAGTTCTTCCCCGAACAGAATATCTTTTTCGGTTTTGTTGGCGTAGATAAGTACCGCGGGACGTGGGTCGCCGGTATCGCGTAGGTAGCGCAGCATGCTGATGATCGGTGTGATCCCGACACCACCGGCAATGAACAGCAGGGATTCGGCCGGATAGTTGAGCAGACTGAAGCGGCCGAATGGACCTTCGATGTGAGCCTGATCACCGGGACGTGTCTCGCCAATGGTACGGGTGAAGTCCCCGGACGCTTTGATCGTTGAAGTCATCGGAGCCCCTCCCGTCGGCGCTGACGAGATGGTGAAAGGATGCTCCTCGGTTGATCGTCCTGGGCGAATCAGTTTCAGAAACCAGAACTGTCCCGGACGGTGCGGGGGCATGGTCGTGCCGTCTTCAGGCTCGAACGCAAGTGTCCAGGTGTCATGCGATTCACGATCCACAGACGTAACCCGAAAGAGCTTTCTGCCGAAGAATGGCACAAAGACGTTGCGGAACAAGAAGAGAAAAGCGGTCATGGTGAATAGAGCAATCCAATAGGCTTTCATTCCTGTGCTTCGCAGATCCGGGCCGACCAGTATGCTATGCACAAAGCCAAGGATGACGACCAGAATTGTCCCCTTGTGAATGAACTGCCAGGTATTGTAATCCATCCGAAGCTTTCGGAAGAACATCGCCAGCAACACGGTAAGCACAAGCAGCAGGAGGCCTGCTTTGCCGACGTTGATCGGCCAGGAGGTTTTCAGTCCGAACAGCGACCCGCTACCTTGGTCAAGAGCCAACAGCACGGGATGCATGAGGATAAGCGCCCCCGCCAAGACGCCCATGCTTTTGTGGAAGTTCATGATGGTATCAAGACCAAAAGGCTTCTCCACCCATTGAAAGCGAGCACTCAACGCAAATTGAAGTACCAGCAGTGAGAACCCTAAAAGTCCGGCCCCTTTTCCCATCTCATCCAACAGGGTCTCATCGGATGCAGGCCCCATCCAATACGCGAGCGCAAGCGGCAAAGCCGCCAGCGCCACGTAGAAAACCAAGAGACTGCCGCCCCAGATCGCATGATCGCGCCAGTCCAGTGAGAATGGTTTAGTCATTGTCACGTTCCTTGTATGGTTCATCATCCTTTTCTCCACCGGTTTTGTTGTGTGTTGTTTCGGGCTGTAGCCTCTTCAGACGGTACCTTCGATCTCAGAACCGGACTTGCACGCTGTCACCCCAGTCGAACTCGGAGTGCCATTGACAGTGAAGTGAGAACATCTGATTGACGGTGTAGGAGATGCCCGCCGCCCCTGCCCAAAGATCATGGATCATGCGTGTTGTATTGCGCCTCGCTGTGAATCGCAATACGCGGCGTCAACTCGAATGCTTTCGCCAAATTAATTCTTGCGCCGCCAGCCGAATCGACCCAAACGCAGGACTCCAGATTCAACGGCAGGAGATAACGAACCCCTAATACCCCAGTTGGTAATCTGCGGAAAAATTGTTCAGTTTCTGGATGCTAGTCCCTCCCAAGTATTTCTTGTATTCCGTGGTTAAAATTGTCTATAGTCCAGCCCGATGGACTGCCCGAGTGTTTCCAGTTGTCTCAGGGGGGTGTTTTTCATGATCTTGGGCTTTCTTTCTCGGTCGCCATTGTCATTTGTCATTTGGGCCGCGAGTAAACGTTTTTGCTGAGTCCGTCATGGCACAGATCGATGATTTCCATGCGCGGGTTCGCTAGAGGGTGGCGCCCGGAGGGGCCTGCCATCAGCACCGCCAAGTTTCCGGACAACCGTTTGCGCTGCATCCACTGCTTGGCAAACTCGTTCCAATCGTCAGGATACTCGGGCGCGTGAACCGGAGCTACTCCGTACGTGAACTGCAGTCCGAAACACGTGCCTTCCTCAGCGCTGACAGCCGCGATCCACATGGGCAGCTTGAACCGGGAGACCATTCGCGCCGTGTATCCCGTGACCGTGGGAACGATGACGACCGATGGGGATAGTTGCGCCACGGTTTGCCGGACGTTGCGCGAAATGAGGTCCACGAGATGGGTGTCGGGGTCACGGTCATAGGGAGAAAAGCCATTTTGCTCCCGCTCGTCGGTGCGATACGCCTCAGTCACGACCGCGATCTTAGCGAGCATATTCACCGCCTCAACCGGGAATTTTCCCAGAGCTGACTCTTCGGAAAGCATCACGCAATCAGCACCGTCCAGAATGGCGTTGGCCACATCGGTGGCTTCAGCCCGAGTCGGGCGAGATTGGGTTGCCATCGATCCCAGCATTTGCGTGGCCGTGATGACGGGTTTCCCGATTCGGTTGGCCTTATCGATTAGTTGCTTTTGAACGACGGCCATCCTTTCTATGGGAGTTTCCACTCCCAAGTCACCGCGAGCAATCATGATTCCGTCGGCAGCCTTCAAGATTTCATCGATGTGGAGTAGAGCTCCCGTCCTTTCGATCTTGGCAATGATGAATGGATGATGTCCCAAGTCTGCTGCGGCTTTCCGCACGGCGTCAACATCGTCCGGCGTCTCTACGAAAGACTGGCTGATCGCATTCACACCGTTTTCCAGTGCGAACTTCAGGCAGTCGTGGTCGTGGTCGGTAAACGCACTGATCCCCAAGTTGATGCCGGGGAGATTCAACCCCTTTCGCGAGCGCAACTCGTCTCCAATAAGCACGCGGCACTCGAGATCGTGGCCGACGACTCTGATAGCCTCCAGTTGAATTTTGCCGTCGTTCAGAAATAGGCAGTCACCGGGCTTGACGACTGAGAGCAGACGCGGGAACACTGCGGAGACACGGCGCTGATTGCCAATGATCTCATCGGTGGTCAATGTGAACGCATCTCCTCGTTTCAATTCGATTGGCTCTTCGGCCAATTGCCCAATCCTCATCTTTGGACCTGGCAGATCGGCCATGATCGTCACCCGTCTGTCCACCGCGGCGGCGGCCCTTCGAAGGTTCTCGATTGCGGCTTTGTGCCAAGCAAAATCGCCGTGCGACAAGTTGATCCGTGCGATGTTCATTCCGGCATGGAGCATTTGTCGTAGGACGTCAGGCGATTCGGATGCCGGTCCGATTGTGCATACGAGCTTCGTTTTGTTAGGGGCAAGCATCATGAGTTCATCCTATTCGTGTTTCACCGATGCCTGGCTGGCCACGGACTGCCGCCCGCAGCTCTTCTCTGCCGTGATCGGACTATTTGATCTTTGTCCAGCTGGTAAAGAGGTTGGCCTTGTTCCAATTGCTTCCCCTATGTCGCAAAACAACTAGCTATTGATGAGAGTAACCTTGCGGGGTGTCCGGCAGGGAGAAGCGTCTTGGCGTCTTTGGCAACACGGTCGTAGAATCAGGCATGGCGTGACTTTCTGCGGTAGGTATGTCCACCTCCCCCCCAATGCATAACGTCGACAACAATGGCTGCAATGAAGAGCGCCAGCCAGCCGCCGGTCAAGGCGTGATTGTTGTTCAGCATGGCTGCAACGTAGGCAAGGGTGGTATACGGCATGAACACAAATCCCAAGAGCGGCCACAACCGGGTTTCAAACGCGCGTCCGAACCAGTTTGTCAGCAAAAAGGCGATGAACATCAAAACGCGAGGCACGGCTAAGGCAATAATTACAAGTATGCATCCCATCTCTGTTCTCCGTTATGATATCGAATTACCCCATTGCGAAAATTTTGCCGTTGCCTTTTTCCCAAGAGTGGCTCGAATTATTCGCCAGGAAAAAGACGCGGGCAGAAAGAGCATTCTGCTGATCGCAACAACGACTGTAAAGATACTCATATTTCTCCATATGATCCATTCCTTTCCGCTAAGAGTTTACTGATACTGCTCCGATATTTCCGGTTTTGTGTGCTTGATGCTGGCTGTTGCCGTTCCTTGATGGCTGTTTCGACATCCGTGTGTGAGGGTAGATGGCAACGATAAAATTGCTCTTAACTCATACGTTTCCTTGCGATACTGACTTAATATTACAAGTAATGTATACCGGGTTAGCTGTTGATGGTATGGGGTGAAACCCTACCTCTGGGCTGGAGACGGAGGGAAGGGAGCATTTTCAAAGCATTCCTTGCCGTGACGCTCGGCAAATGCTGGGGGAAAACCGGCAAAACTCAAACGGTATCTCACCCCGGAGAAACGCCCATATTTCAGCTTACGAATGGCTTTGACGCGGGAGACTTTGCTTGCTGTCTGGTCTCCAGAAAAACTGCCGGACGTTTTATTTTCACGGGACTGTAACATAAAACCTGTGCCGCCTATTTGACTCGGTGCTATGGCTTCAAAAGGCTATCTCAACCGGGAGGACATACCGAAATCGTTTTTCTTTCTCATCAATGGGAACTTGGCACACCGATGAATTTTCGGACAGAACGGGCTGCTCCGGCTTTTTTGTACTGTGAACGCTTCGTTACAGGTTCTCAATTGCTTGGATAAGCGCCAGTCATCACATTGTTCTCTTTATACCAAGTCCAACCACTTGCTCCCCTAACCGAGTCCCCAAGTTGTCCTTCCGCTACCGCTTCAACATGCCCGTCGCCAAAAAGAATATTGCATCGTCCGCCATGCCGGAAATGCGGCAGTCCGGAAGCACCTTGGGCATAATTGTTGTCATCAATACGGTATTGCTGTACCTTTGGATTGCCACGCTGCGCAGAATCTCCTATCAAAATCATTTCTCCAGGTGACTTCCATTCTTTTTTGGCAGCGCCATTCAGCAGCATTTTCGGCTTTGCACCCATGCGGTAGCGGTAGCCTGCGCCGTATTGCGAGGGCATCCGCATCCCGTATGAACCGGTGAATTTGAGCCCGGGCATGGGACAGGTTACAATCGCATCTTCCTCCTGAATCATACTTGTATTGACGGAATAACGAAGATAGTTGCCTCTGTACAGATCAAGATACCAGAGATGCGCTGGCGAATACGTTGTCACAACCGGCGGCAGCCAGTCTTCAAAATCGTCCATATAGGCGAGCAAAGCCAGATTCAATTGCTTGAGATTGGACTGACATGTAACAGCAATTGCCTTGCTGCGAGCCTTTCCCAGAGCCGGCAACAGCATCGAAGCCAATATGGCGATAATGGCGATTACGACCAGCAATTCAATCAAAGTAAAGTACTTTTTCATTTTGATTTTTCTCCTTTAATAATTGAAAATAAATGACTTAAATCAGGGTTCAGTGATCGTTAGGTAAAAGTAAGCGGAACGGTACAAATCGCTTTCAACAGATGTTTTTATGTCGCGAAACAACCCCCGTAATTCCAGCTTGTAATCACCTGGAGGCCAGGAAGTCGTATCAAATTCCAGATCGAGTTTTCCGGGTTGACGTTTTCCGCCTTCGAACCACTGCCAGCCGCTGATATTGAGGCTGCTCCAGCGTGGATCCTGGTTTTTATTCACCGGAATTCCGGTGGCCTCGGAAAAGGCTTTTGGCACATATGGAAGATATGCGGAAAGCAGGTAGCCGGAGAAGAACCGGTTTTCCGGAAAGGAATAATCGACTTGGACTGGGAGTTTATCTCCACTGGTCAGGATTCGCGACTGTACGTCTGCTCTGATGCTGATACCGGTTGCATCGGCAAGGAGAGTAGCTCCACTGCAGATGAACATCAGCACTACACCGATTTTTTTCTTAAGCATAGAGAGTTTCCTCCGCGTTTTTTTTATCTGTCACCTTTGTAAGATTATTCATCAGCCTTACTCCCTGCTGACGCCAGTCAATAAAGTTCCACTTCAGTTAAAAGGTAGCCATTGCGTAGCGCCTGCCAGCGATCAATCCGGATACGCAGGCGCTTGAGACGGGTTTTGGGGAAACGCAAAGTCATGCAGCCATCCTGCAACTTCTCTGTTGCGCTCAGCGTGGTGAATGTACCATCTTCCTGTGGCAGTAAAATGCTGGCCGCCTGCAGTAGAAAGCTATGATCCTGCGGATCATAGCCGGCATAAAGACGCACTTCTGATACCTCCTGTTTACTGGGCAGAACGAGCTCCAGCCAGGGGGCGGTATCGTCTTTTTTCGGCAGCCAGGAGTAGTATGGTTGCGGAGGATCGGTCAGTCCATCCAGCAAATAGTACAAAGTGCCGGTGTCTTTGGTAGGATAGGTTGTTCTTTCACTCGAAGAGGCTAGGCGTACCATATTCTCCGGAAAAATCCCCTTGCCAAAATTTTGATAATCGCCGGCAAACAATTCGCCGGTGCCAATGATATTGCCGTTTTTTTTGCGTGCGGCAATGGCCGCCTGTATCTGCCCGCGGACTGCCTGCAGGGATTCCACCCGGGAAGCAAGCGCTTCGTCGTTCAAGAAAACATGCGTTTCACCGCCGGCAAAAACATCGGTAAATTCTTTCCCGCTCAAAGAAACCGAGCGCTTTTCCCCGGCGACAAAAAGTTTTCCGCCGATCTTTTCGTTCAGGTGGAAACGAAGGTTGCGTGTTTCGCTGCTGGTGTTGACGGCAATGATCCCGATCAGACCCTGATGTTTTTTCATGCCGACCTGAAAAAAACGGTCTTCGGGATCGGACTGATACGTGACGGCTCCGGGAATGCTGTTGTGCATCAGCAACGACTCCAGAATCCGGATTTCCCGGGTGACCGCATCGCTGCCCATACGTGCTGTTTCAAAGCGCGAACTATCGTAGTAGGCATACATGGTAATCCCCTTGGCGTCATGCAGCAATGCTTGATAAAACTGGCTGCGGATGTCATCTAGGGATGGCGGCACCCCTTTGAGCTTGCGATCCGGCGAAAAAGCCGGCCAGGGGGAAATCTGCAGCATCAGCCAGCCGGGACGATCAAGCGGTTTGATCGCCTGCATCCACTGTGACGTGCACCAACGCGGTTTGCCGGTGCTGCCATCTTCGAAATACTGTGGATAACAGTCCGGCATCAGGATATCACAGCCCCTGGCGAACTTGTGCATGCCTTCCGTGCCGTAATTCAGCATGAAAGTCGGATGATAAGGATCGAGGTACTGCATCATTTCCACCATTTCAACATACCAGCCCGGATTATGATCGCGAGCTTCCGGCTCATCAGCCAGATACCAGCCCATGATGCCGCTAAGCTTCGCTGCAGCCGGCAAAAATGCCTGCATTTTCTCTTTTTGAGCTGCAGTGACACCCGCACGACGATCCTGCGGATCACGAAAAATTTTCCATCGCCAGTTGTTGTAATTGACCGGATGAAATTCCTGGTATGGCGTATAAATGGCGATACTACCGTTCTTTTCCTGCCTCTCAACTGTTTTCCTGAAACTCTCAAAATCCTTGAAATGGGCCATATTGACGGCCGTATCATACAGGGGGTTCGGAGGAGCCTGCAGATACCAGCCGATGGGCAGACGGGGTTTCCCGTCGTAGTGCAAAATGCCTTCCGCATCCAACCAGACTTCGCCAGGCTGATATGGCAATTTGCGGATGGTCAATTCACTGTGCAGCGGAACCTCAGCATCCGACCCGGTAATGCGCACCGTATAAGCACCCTCCGACCATTTGGCGGCATCAAAACGAACCCGATTTTTCGCCTGACTGACGGCTATCTCAACCTTTTCGAGCAACTCCCCGCCGGCGGTCGTAACAGTCAGAGGAGTACCGATGAATTCTTCCAGCAGGATTTCCAGTTCGATGCTTTTGTCTGGCATGGTCGCATACAGATTGTTCCGGTAGGCGGGCTTGAGAACCTTGATTTTCAACGGCTGATAGCGCAATTCCACTGGCTTGCGAACCGTCTTCAAGAGATACCCCAAGCTGGAATACAAGGCAAAATCAAGCTGAAACTCCCCCTGCACCGGCAACCCGAATGAACGCTGCTGCCGGCTGAACGACGTGTCCTTTATGTCAAACTCCCACTCGTCAGAAACGACTCTTGATGACGTATTGTCCAGCAACGAAACCCGCCCGCGGCAAATGCGGAATTCCCCGCTGTGGTTGATAATATCAACGGCAAACTGGCAGTTCATGGCTCCGGAAGCTTGATGCTGCAAAGCCGTCGACAGATTGGCAAACTCCCATTGATAGGCAGCCGGAGAGAATGACTCCATCTCCACGCTCTGAAAATCACGTACCTGTATGTGGCTTTTTAGTTTACTCAGCCTCGAAGACGCACTCAATTCTGCCGGTTTGACCGCATAGCGGTTGCGCCCGATATTGAAACGCCAGAAGCGGGATGCACTGGGAGAGAAGTTGATTGCGCCAAAAGGCAATGCCAGTTCCACAACCCATTTATCAGCATGACGGCTGGTATGGGCGCGCAAATGATTTGAATACGGCTGTGTAAAAACATAGTTAGCCCGGTCGGTATTGTCATCTTCTCCCCATAACCCACAGGAAATCCCCTGGCTGTTGACAATAAATTTATACAGATTCAATAAATTCTCATCCGGAACCAGATTGATCTCCAAGCTGTCATGCATCCAGATCATGGAACTGTCCTGACTGTAGACCGGCTTATCAACCAGACTCGTCATCGAAGGCTCATCACACTCAATCCCGATAAACAACTCATGCTGATTGTGAAAAACCTTGAACCGGGTCGCGGCAGTAGCCGCATCGTCCGTACCCAATATCCGAAAATCCGAACGCCACGGAACCCCCTCCCAGACCGCTTCTGATAAAACACCATCCAAAGCAATTTCACCCCGTAAATACGGTATTGTGAAATCAACCGCCGCTGAACGATGACTGAAGACCAATAAAAAACAAACGATCAGACAGGAAAGAAGACAACCCGGCCAATGTTTGCTGCGCATACTTACCATAAATTCGGCCTCCTAAAAAAATCCGATTATAAATGATTCACTTCCCACAAAAAAAATGTAAAGAAAGACAACAAAATCCCCTTTATCTATTGAAAATCCCCGGCATCAGTGATCTGCTGCCAATTGCCATTGTTGATCAACACCCGCAACCGATTGGATAGGAAGCATTCCAGGCCATGCAAAACCTGCTCACTGACCCGAAACTGATCATTCATGAGCATCTGGGCATCGAACTGGTCGGGCTCGACAATCTGCCAGTCCTGCCCGCATGAAGCCCATAACCTGTTTTTTAAACTATGACGAATACGAAAAAAAACCGGTTCTTCAACGATTTGTGGTTCTTCGACGATTTGTTAAAATGAGATAGTATGCTGTTTTAAAATTGGTATTGTCCGAAATGTAGTTGAAAAATAAGGGGAGGGCGATGTTCAAGTATTGGCATCCAACGCCGTAGGCGTGACATCATGAGTAACCCCAGGCGGAGCGAAACGGAGCCTGGGATAAGGGCACCCCATAAAATCGGAAGCCTCGGAGAGGCGACACCTTTTTCACACTGGGTGAAGCGAAGCGGAACCCGTCGTGGAGAAACGCATTTTTCCCTCATTTTGGATGTCATTGCCGTTTGATTCTGGCAGCTCTTTTGCCGGTTTGGCGTGGCGGTTTTTTTGAACGAAGACAACCACCATCTCCAGCCGTGTCGAAAAAAAACAGGGGAGTTTTGCATATCAAAGATGT